>Ga0136601_1000399_pt1 | contig 19318 bp, 25 predicted proteins | sample AntRauMFilla2699_FD_181020 | JGI IMG/M metagenome (GOLD analysis project Ga0136601, IMG submission 181020) | Saline lake microbial communities from Rauer Islands, Antarctica - Metagenome Filla 2 #699 | ecosystem: Environmental > Aquatic > Non-marine Saline and Alkaline > Saline | place...
TTCTCTTTTCTCTTTTCTCTTTTCTCTTTTCTCTTTTCTCTTTTCTCTTTTCTCTTTTCTCTTTTCTCTTTTCTCTTTTCTCTTTTCTCTTTTCTCTTTTCTCTTCTCTTTTAAAACTAGTGGGTGCAAAATCACCACCTCACTTCTATAAGTACTTCTCCTAAAATTTTCGCGCGCAATTTTTTACAACTCTGCAAGAACCCTTTCTCTACTGTCTTTCTCTACTGTGCTCTAAAACAACCACCACGGTATTGTAAGTACTTCCCTAAATTTTTTTGCGCACAATTTTTTACAACTCTGCAAGAACACGTTTGGAGCGTGGATCAACAGCGGTCACACAGTCCTCACTCACACTGTGATTCTACTGTGAGCTACGCTGTCTAGTGAGACCTCACTCCCAACAGGCCAACGGTAAATAACGGTATGTACAAACTTATTATTGAATACACGGATCAAGACCAACTCTCGCCATTGGCTTGCAGTCTGCGAACTTTTGCAATCAGCACTATGCTGGCAGACTACGACGCTTACGGCTGCCAGCTCAACTCTACTACCATAGTCTTCGACTGTAACGATCAGCGTGACATAGCTATGATGGTAATTGGCGACGATCCAAACATCAGCAGTCTAAGGCTGGGCTAGCACGCTAGCAAGCCCCGGCAGACTCTTTGTGCGCAGTCTTAGACGGGTTGCGCAGCGTATTTCTTAGCCTGTGTAAATTTTCTTGGCAGACTCTTCAAATGAGTAAATTTTCTTACTGAAGTGTAAATTTTCTTGTGCGGTAAACAAGCCGGCGCTGAACTGTGACTGTACTGTGACCGAACTGTGACTGCAAACAGTGACTGTACGGTGACTGTACGGTGACTGTAAACGGTGACTGTAAACGGTGACTGTACGGTGACTGTAAACGGTGACTGTAAACGGTGACTGTAAACGGTGACTGTAAACGGTGACTGAACTGTGACTGAACTGTGACTGAACTGTGACTGTACGGTGACTGTACGGTGACTGTACGGTGACTGTACGGTGACTGTAAACGGTGACTGTACGGTGACTGTAAACGGTGACTGTAAACGGTGAGGCAAATAAGCGCAGAGATCTTGCCCTGCAAAAATGCGCTTACCGCTCCGCGGGTTCGGGCTTTGGTGGTGGGTGACACGCTGGCCATTTTCGTATATGATATCACTAAAGACTGGGGTTTCAACATGCACTACGAAATTAAATCTATAGTAAACGAAGACCTCAAGCACGTCAGTGCCTTCATTCTGCGGAGCCTACCTTTTTCAGCAGAGACGACATTTTCTGACAGAGACCGATTGGAACGTGTTGTCGATTGGTGTGACGAACACATAGACGTAGCGGATTGGGACTTGAACATAGGTTCCTCAGGTAGCATATACCTACTGTTTATTAGGACTAGGACAAGTAAGCAACAGCGGACTATGAGACTGTTTGCTACTTTTTCTGGGGCTGTGTGGTATGACCTTGAAGCGTTGGCTGCATTGGATTGCGATGAATGAATAGCTTGAACGAAAATGATCCAGACGGAAATACAGTTTACTATCGGCTACGTGGCATAGGTCCCGGCAAGTTAGTAAGAGCTGCTATTGAATTACAAAAGTTGAATATTAACTATTTCGTTAGAATAGGGCACGATGAACTATCTCCTCAACTCGGTAAACATTGCGTTCCGGAATGTTTTTTGTTTCTTGACTATGATGGACGTAGTCAAGAAACAAAACTAAATTTGTTAGTGGGACACTTAGTCACCGTCGAACCAGTTCCTAACTTTAGTAGCTTACGAGAACTGTCACTGCAAGAAAGCACAAGATGGGGCGCCATGAGCGTCTACGTCCGTAACACCCGCAATCAGTAATGTTGTTAACAACAATGCGTATTGCTTGGTATAATTGAGTGCTGGGAGCCAGCAGGTTCTGACATAAACTTTATCGCTAAATAATGGATGACATGGACTAAATGGAAACAACCTACCAAAACGCAATTACTTGAATTAGACGAAGTGAGCTTTAACGGCAGTTCGCCTAGTCGGGGACTAGTCAGCAATAAGCCTATTAGTGCAGTTTCTAATTACTTCGGCGGATTATACACTGTAGAATCCAGTGCAATTGTATTTACTGACTTCGGCTTTGACGTTAACAACCAAGACGTTGAATACATTGAACTGTACCTTCATGTGTCAAGGTTAGGCAGAACTCAGGATAAAACAATCTCTTTGTTTATGGATAAGAAGATAGGAAAGAATCAATCTGACCTTGAAGCTGCTGACGAACACACGTACACAGGCGGGCTTGAAGAATGGAAGATTGCTAGTGCTACTATGGACTATAACAGCCCTGAGTTTGGGGTTATTATCGACCTGCAACCCCATACACAATACCCCTCTAATGTTACAGTCTACTTACGAAAAATAGCAGTTAGACTCAAACTCAAATAGCCAATTCTTCATCTAGTACAGCAGCACCGCTAGTGAGCACACGACCCACTGTGCGGTGCGACAGACACGTTTCTTGTGTATTTTATTCGTCATCGTCGCCCAGTTCGTTTAGGAACTGTCGCAGCTTAGTACTGTCTGTTTCTGCTCTTACTTTTCCTGTTTCATTTTCAATCGTTGTGTTACTAGTTTCTGAAGTAGTTGACGTGTTGCCTCTTTTGAGTGCATTTACAATAGCGCCACTGCCGGCGCCACTGTTTGCTGTTGCTGCTGCATCGTCTTCGTCTTCGTTTAGGTCGGAGATGCGCAAGCTGTCTACGTCAAACGCCAGGTCAATTTTATTGCCCACACCGCTTGAACTACGTGTTTTCATTAACTGTATTTGGTAGCGACCGTGTTCTCGCATAGCTCTGCTGGTGAAGATACCAAACACGTTGTCTGCTGTTTGTATCTTACTCAAGCCACCTGATATGTGACTGTGATCAAATTCTATCTCTTCTACTGCTCCCCTGTTCAACTGTGCTGCCGTTACAAAAACAGTGTTCAGTTCCATTGCTAGATTACGCAATTCTTCACTCACATACTTGTCTTTGATGTACAGGTTCTCTGCACTAATCTTAGCACCGTTGGGCATCAATAGATCCAAATAGTCAATCAACAGCACGTCTACTTTACTGCCTGTTTTAATTTCGTACTCTTTAACGTATGACCTAATGTCATTAGGCGTTTTGCCGGATGGCATGTACTTAACTTGAAATCTGCCTGACTTTTTGCCGATCATCTTAACTTTCATTTCGACATCATCAATGTTCTTGAAAATGTCGCGTGTGCCTACGCCTGTGACCATACTGTCAACACGCATAGACACCAGATTCTCACTAAGCTCGAGTGTAACGTACAATACGTTCAATCCAGCCAACGCCCAGTTCACACCTAGGTTAGCAAGGAACAGTGATTTACCTGCACCTGAGTTATGACTAGACAATCCATTAGTGTAGTATCTGTGGTTTTCATGATCAATGTGAAAGTCATATACTGTACGCTGTCCTGCTGCTTCTATACTGGTTACTACTTCGGAGCCGGACTCTGTACTAATACAGTCGCCGACGAGTAGCGTACTAGCGTATTTCCACTTGCCGTTGAACAGTTCGAAAAAATGGTCTATACTAGCAGTTATAGAACTGCCGGCATCTGTGCTTACAGTAACACACTCCTTGTTTCCTTTATTCCGCCATGAGTGCGCGTTAACATACCCGTCAGGGCTACTAATTCGATAGCCACTCGTTGGAACTTTTTCCAACGAACTTATGTGAACCTTCTTTGGTTGACTGCGGTCGTACAATAGACATAATTGGTCTTCTGATAATTTTCGCAACTTGTCTGTAGGGTATAGAGCCGACAGCCACTCAATTTTTTTATCTAGTAAATTCATATTTTATGTTTCCTGTGTTCCAAAATCGGTTGTATCCGTTGTTAATCATGTTTTGCCATTCTGATAGTCCAGCGTCGAAGTGTTCTAACACATCTTTTAGTTTATGTTTCTGAAATGCCACTCTATTAAACACTGCGTGAGATTTAAAGTACGTGTATCCCGGTGGAGTATAGTCTACAAACCTAAATCCCAGTTTTTGGTACATGTTTCCGTTGCTGAAGTCGCGCGAGGCATATGATATAATTTTACAACAATTCTGCTGTGTTGTCAAGAAGTTACGAAACAGTTTACTGGACGCTCCAGGAATGTGATAGCTCTTCTTAATCGAAAAACGATGCAGTTCCCAAGTATCTTTTTCAAACCGTGATGCACCAAACCCCATTACTGCTAGTATCTCGTTGTTATACAATAATCCTAACTTTACCTTAGAATTAATAGACTGCTGAATATGATTCTCGTCTAGGAAAGATCGATAATCTTGTGCTGTCAAGTTTACAACAGAGCAACTACGTGCACCGATTCTGTTAGGTTGTTTAAGTAACTTGTGGGTTAGCATACTCTTTATTAAGTCAGGGTTACGGTCTACTTGGTAATCCCAAAGATGCCATAATTGTAACCCTTTGTCGTTACATCGTTTTGTTTTGTTTAGATGGTAGGATTTATCCTTATCTAGTAATTCGCTATGCCAAAACATGCCGTTGCACTCTATACATAAACTGTGCTGTGGAATATAGAAATCAAGTTCTAAGGGCGGTATGACAGATCTTGTATTTGTTTCGTAGCTAATTCCATGTTCATCTAAGAACGAACGTATCATGTCTTCATACTGATTATTACGACTATCGAAGTTAGAGATGTTATACTTTTTTAAATAGCAATACACTGTAGTAGGAGCAACTTCTAACGACTCCGCCATACTGTTCACAGTTTTGCCGCTAGCGTATCGTGCTAACTCGTCAGCTGACAACAACGTACTAGATGCAAGTGCACTCCAGTATTGCCTTGCACTAACATCGCCGTAGAGTTCGTTCATGGTCGTTAATGCTTGTTCTCTATTATTGTAAGCACTATTCTGGTATCTATCCTGCTTAGTAGTACGTATCTTGTCAATGAAATAAGGACTATGAGACGCGTTTTCTACACCGTATAGTTTCAGCATTGTTTGTTTGGTCTTGTCCTTGTGTAATTGCGTACTAAAGTAATGAGCAGTACCGTAACGATCCAAGCAAGTCTGTTTTTTCTTGTCTTTAACCCTGTCTAATTTAGACACATGGTCCACACCATACCGTTGCCGTACTGTCTCCTGTGTTAGAAGTAGTCGTCGAGGGGCATTTTCTTTAGCTTTCTTGGATATTTTGTCCTTTACTAACTGAGACTTGGCAACGTTGTCAACTCCGTACTTTTCTATATTTTTTGATAATATTCGTTGCTTCACCTCAGGATTCTGCAACACGTTTGCGTAACCGTATGTCTTTTTGCTAGTATCTGCTCTTAGTTTCTTTGTCTTGTCGCTAGTAGCACTACATTTACTCGAACAATACTCAGGAGGATTATAGATTGTCGACGTTACTTCTAACGGTTTTTTACAGTTACTACACAATAGCTGATGTTGTGTGTTTGTTAATATGTACGATACTCGAGTATTAATAGTAGCGTCATAATTTAAAAAAGCAGTATGAACTAATATACTGTCGAGCACGTCATCAGGAAGGTGTTTCTTACCGTTAAATGATCCTTTAACTGTTAAGAACTCCTGTTTCAATAAATTTGTCAATGTTGTATAGTTCAATTATTTTTACCTCAGTTTCGGCAACTACGCATCCGCCAGCAAATATATTTAGTTCGCCTCTGTTAAAGCCACCGAAGAGTTTCTTGTCTAAGTCAGTCCAGCCTGTAGTTACTTGCCCGTTGTTGTCTTTAATGGCGTCCAGTCGTTTCCTTGGGTCTCCGAAATAATCTGTCCCCAAGTCTTTCTGCAGGCCTATCTGTACAGCCTGCTTTACTAAGTCTTCAACAGGTCCATATTCACCTTTTTCGAGCAAGTCTGCTGACTTTAATATTGCTGCTTCTAGTGCCTTGTGTCTAGAAAACGTCTCGAACTCTGCCAGCAACCAGTCGTAATGATTCTCTTGCAGTTGTCCGGGATCTTTTAGGTTTACTTCAACTGCGGCATTTATCATGTCAAACGTAGGCATTGCGTTGTAGTCTGTAACGTAATCGTTAAGGAACTTTGCTGCTGGTTGTAAGCGCCTATCGAAGCTGTTGGAGTTAAATACCGCTTGACACCGGACAAACGACTCAGCGTCTGTCATCATCATCTCAAGGTATACTTTTTGTATCTCGTAACCGTAGTCTGTATTTTGTCTTGTTGTCATTATTTAATTATATTGCCTCTTGTTGCTTTTGTCAATAGTTTCAGCGTGTTATATAGATCCGGTTATAGAATTCGTATAGGTTAATAGCGTCTGCTTCACGGAGAGGATGCAACCCTTCGAGTACTAGATTTCTGCTGGGGAGGTTCTGGCGGCTCCACGCTACTATATTTTGTAAGATATATACGTAAACTTGTTGAGTAGCAGCAGCTATGTCCAGCATGTCTTGCTTTGTGTATAACTCAGGATGCCACCACATGCACCCGCCTCTAAGGTCGTGCTTTATTTCAGTACAAGGATCCCATCCGCAGCCTGTTGTTGCTATAAAATCATGCAACACTTCAAGAAACAATCTGTTAGGGTCGCCGTTCTCGGCTTTCTCTAATAATGTTTCTGACTTGTGGTCAGCTCCTATCCGTTGTTCCATTGCAGTGTACCACATGCCAACACTGTGTGGAAATTGTTGTGCGTACACTTTTGTTATTCTAGTTCCAACAGCTTCCCAAATACTAATCGTTTCTCGTTCGCCAACACCGTCGATACAAACTATTGTTGCATCGTTAAATTCACTTTGCATGTAGCCTGATTCGATTGTATTCATTGCCTTACGTAAACCATTTTTTTGCTCTCAATCTATTTTTCAAAGGACTCGATTCAGCTGCTTGAGCAATACTGTATAAGGTATAAAGTCTTCCATATCGTTCAACAGCATCCCCGGCGTCGTTTATGTCCGACTCCCACTCCGGCATGCTCACGTGCCAGCCTTTGCTTATTGCAGCCTCAACTAGCTTTTTACCTGATGCGTCTCTATCTGGCACAACTATTACTTCTTTATTTAACCGGTCAATCATTAGCTGTTGCTGCTCGCTAATCTCCGACCCCAACAACGCAACGCCGCCGGTGTATATTGCATCAATAGGGCCTTCGTGTACTATCACGAATATTTTTTCAAACGTTTGTTCATCCAGGTTGAATACAAAACCTTCTGGTTCGCTAGCAAGATATTTTGGGCGTTTGTCTGAGTCTACGCTTCTAGCAGTGTATCCTACAATCTCGCCCTGCCAGTAAAAAGGAATTATTAAACGGTCTCGCCACCCGAGTTCCTTACTCCAGAAGAAATTGTAGTCGTCTAAGAACAGTTGGCGACTGCGCATGTATTCGACTACACGAACAAAGAATTTACTAGTGCTAGTGCACTCTGCAATCTTTACGCTCTCTTTAGGGAGGTCGTGTGGTTGGAAACTGGGTAGTTCTACAATATGTTCTTCAGCAACTACCCCTTCGTTTTCTCGAAGTACTTGTAGAGCTAACTTGTTAATAACGTCGTCTGGAGCATGCATCCAGCGTAGAAGAGTTCGGTACTTAAAGGTTAGCTGTCTGCCCGGCTGCCATGAGGTTTTATATCCACAGTTAAAACATTTGTAAGTAATGCCACCGTTAGCATTAGTAATTAACCCACCGCGTTGTCTAGTGTCGGGGCGCTCTCCGTTGTGGTGACAGCACGGTGCGTTTCCAGCAACCCAGCCCTTGGGACTAGCCTTTGTTTTTCTTCCAGACATCCAGTACTGCATTGTTGTTTCTGCGACTATGCTCATACTATTATTTTAGCGCAGAAACAACGATTTGTCAATTTCTAATTAAGATTTTTTCAATGGTTTCATTAGGATCTGAAGTAGTTAGGACTCTAACATAACTAAGAACACCAGTGAAGTTGACCGGCGTAGGACTCTCTTCAAATCCGGTGTACGTAACACGTACAATCTCAGTCCATTCAACTTGATTTTCGCCGTCTAATTGGTTCTCGAGGGTTGCTTCGAATATCACGTCTCCGACATATCCGTTAGTATAGATAGCTGCGGTGTGGATAGCTTCGTTGCCGTTAATGCCTGGCTCGGCAGAGACCGGTTCTGATGTGTATAACGTTGAATTACCACCTGTAGGAGCAAAAAATTGATCTATTACTATAGGTCCTCTCGGACCTGGGTATGCCTGTGAGCTAATGTATATAATTGCATTTGCGTTAAAGTGCTCGTCTGTATACGTAAGTGACCGTGAGTCATCTTCGTTTATAACATATAAATTGTAGTGCAGGTATTGTTGCTTGACATTTAATATGTCGTTCTCTGTTACAGTAACACTAGCAAGTCCTTTGTTTGCAATAAGAATTGTTGCTAGATGCTCTATAATCTTCTGTTTCTTTTCGTCGAACGCAACGAACACTAGCTGCTTGCCAGTTAACGGAACTGGTTTTTGATCTGCGTTTAGTACTTGGAATTCTAAGACGTTGTCTATTCCCCTGTACACTTGTAATTCTCTTTGATACACTTGTTGATACTCCGTAAGAAAGCTTACTTCATTCGAAATAACTAGGGTTCTGTTTTTGACTAAATATCTAGGTGTAAGCTGCATATAGTATATTTATCGAGACCTAACTATAAAACAAATATGTTAACTAAAAATATTCAAACCAACTTCCCCTTTATAAGCATCGTGTCATACGGTGGGCACGAATACGTCGGTATTATAATAAATCAAGACCAGGTAGTAACTAGTATGTACGTTTTTACTAACCTTAGGTCAGAAAATGAGAAAATAGATTTTATTGAACTAGGCGGAGTATGGTGGTGGGAATCTAACAGAGCTATTCCAATTAATATCTTTTTAAGAAAAGAAATGGAACCGTTCCGTTATTCCATCATTACAATGAACTCGAAAGATGTACGAGTTGCCGCTGGTCCGTGCGTAAACTTAAATAACCTTGCTATTAAGCGTGTAAAAAGAAAATCAATTCAACTTGTGCGCAAACCTAAGAGCTAATCTGCTCACATAACAAATTAGCATGAACTACGACGGCAACTGCGTAACTAAATGCATGGCTCTTCTTCCAGTAATAGTCGCTAGTCGATGGTTTAACCCATATCTCTTCCAATACCGTTTCCCAATGCTTTCCTATTAAGTATCTCTTAGCTGGCCTAATCATTGCTAATACTGCCGCTAACTGAGTTATCGTCCGTGGTTTCATTGCCTGTGTTACATCGCTGTGGCCGGATAAGTGGAACACTTTATTAACGAATTCAGCATGCTCTAGTAACTCCCACATTGGTTCTTTGTTCATTAAGTCAACAAGGTGTTCTTCGTCCTTGATGTCTTGATAGATGCTAACGTTAAGAAAATCTATTTTGAAATAGCCACGATTATGAGCAGTCTTATAATCAATAGTTGCTACGTTATCAACGGGGTTGTGAGGAATCTCAGTAGCATACACTCCTGAGTTATGTTTTTTTCCTGTTTCAAGAGCAGCAACACGATGATCAATTTGCCTGAGCAATACTGATCGGTCGGCTAAGTCAATGTCAATATCCACTAGTTATAGTCCTTGCATTTTTAGATAACGTCGTTGTTTATTCGTTCAGCAAGCCGTTCGATCTCTTGGTCTGTTAGATACGTGTCAATATGGATGTCGCAATGCGTCGGTGGAACAAATACTTTATTGGTGTCTTTGAATCTCCCTTCTCGAATTGTGTCTACCCAAATAACTAAGTCGGGCTTGAACGCCAGGCGAGTTTCTTCGTTTGGGCATACAAAGTCGCATATTACTATACTTCCGTGTCCTGACTCGTAGTCTGCCATGTTTCGCATTCTGTAAGCTTGTCTAGTTCTCGAAGCATTGTCAAAATTCCAGTCGTTTGCCATGTTCCTAACAGAGTCGGCATTAAACCAAGCACAGTCTAAATACTTTCTTAAACGTTCTGCTAACCAAGTCTTGCCCGAGCCTGGCAGGCCCATAATCAGTATTTTCATTGGTGTTCCTAGAGTTTACTACGCTTAACTACATCCTTAACTAGTTGCACGTCGTCTTTCTGTCGCTTAAAACGCAGGGCCCAGTGTTTCGGGTCCAGTACATGATAAACCAAGCCTAGCTGTTCATCATTAAATCTATTTAACATTTCTTTGCCTGATTTGCAGTTAAGCATAAGCCAAGGAGATATTTTTCCGTCACGAATATGCCAAATAACTCTATTAGGACTTGCGTACAAAAAATAATGATTCCAGGCTGAATTGTTCTCTTTGGCCCAGATAACCATTGTGTTAATGCTGCGTTCTAGAGCGGTTTCTACGCCTTCTTTACGAATCAAGTCAGTTGCGTACTTTTCGTACATCTCTTCTTTGCACCACTGATCTAACTTGACGCCACTGGTCACAACATAGTTTATGTACTTCTCTGGGTACAACGGCTTAACGTTCGATACAAAACTGCCAAACTTTACAAATGCGTTATAGTACTGACTGCTGCAAAACTCTTCGTAGGTCTTGTCTTTCTTTGCACCGGCACTTAGTTTGTAAAACTGGTTAAATGCTATGTAGCCTAGTTTGACCCGCTTTTCGTCCTTTTGTAATGCTCTGTGTTTCTTTTCACAAACATGAGACATTAATGTTTTTTCTCTTACAAATCCTGTTTTACAGTACTCACACTTATAGGGTTTTTCAGAGTTTGACGCTTTCGATGCCATGTTCTTCAGCCAGTTGTTTGAGTTCTTTCTTTGTAGATAGTCCGGCAAGTAATTCTACCTCGTCTGCTTTCATGTTAGGGTAAATGCGCTCGAGTAACTTAACTGCTTTGTCATTGCTACCACCTTTTTTCTTGAAGCCAATCCACTTGTGGAACTCGATCTGTTCAGTTCCGCCACTTGCGCACAACAGTTGCCACATCAACTCCGGGTGGCCGTTGTCTTTGCCAACGCCAATGTCGTTGAAGTGCTTGTTGTAATATTCGTTGGTCTTTAGAACAGCCAGCTCTTGCTTGTCACGGTTTCCGTTAACGCTGCTCACGTAACGGTTCAACAACCAAAAGCTAACTTGTTTTCGTTCATCGGGCTCTAGCTCCTTCCACACGCTTTTTGCGTTCATATCAATAGCAGCCAGGATATCTTTTATAGGTAACTTATTCGCCATCTGTATTCCTTACAGGCCGTACAGTTCTATTACCGTCTTCGTCGAACCACATTCCCTTTAGATCAACTATGCTTTCTAATTCCGATCTAGTACGATCTACGTAAAGTACCAGTGCTGCGTTTTCATAGTTATCACGGGTTGCTGTCCTGTACTGTTCGAGGATGCCTACAGGATTTTCATTTTTTGTCCTAGGGAACTTAACTGGGTCATACGGCGGCTGTCGATATATGTCCGATAGCTCGTCGATTGTAGTTACTGCATCAAAGTCTACGTCTATGTATGTTTTTATCATGCTGTTCTCCTAGTAGTATAGTAGATTAAAAACAGTATAATGAGCTGTTTCAGTCTGTAACGTCAGACTGTATCTTTTTATTTTCATAATCTAATTCGGTTGGACCTTCATACCGGCCGAAAGCCCACTCTGCATTTTTGTTGTGCATCTTGTCACCAAGGTCTGCTGGTAGGAACATCATAGCTGGGTGCACTATAACGTTGTGCACAAAGTCCTTAAGCCATTGTTTAATTGCTTTCATCGTTACTCCTTAGAACTATCTTTTATAGTATAGTACAATACCATAAGTCTGTCAAGCTGTTTTCGGAAGGTTTCGTTTTCCGTCGACAGCTTGTTTATGTCCATCCACTCTTCGAAAGTTGGGTCCATCTGTGGAGAGCCTCCTATTTTCCATCGTGGTATTCGATCAAAAGGAGGATCACGATACCGTGCATAAACAGTCCCGTTTACTCTCTCGTAAACCATAGCTGCGCCAGGGTGTAAGCTGCCCATTAGAACAGACCCGAATAGTCAATTACTTCGCACTGTCTGCTAATGTCCTTAACAAAATAAGCACACAGAGGTGCAGGGCCGTCGGAAATAGGCACAGCAAGTAACTGTCCGTTTTTCATTTTAGGAAAATACCACTTGACATCTGAATAAAAGTTTATAATTTCAAACTCGTCGAATTCAACACGAAACCCTGTTAATGGATTGAATAAGAAGGCTTCGAACCCTCTGTCGTTTATACTTGTTAATGGTAGCACTTCTATATCATTACCTGTTTCAGAGCAGGCGATGGCCATGCTCCAATCCACTGGCATTGTTACTTCGTGCCCGTTAATCCTAAGAACAATAGCAGGAGCACTAAAAGACTCAAGAAATATCAAAGGAATCCAAAAGAAGTCAGGGTCTTTTGGGTTGCTGTTATCAAGCACTGCAAAGCGAATATCTTCTTCGAGTTCGTCGGGCAGCTTGTCCAGTTTAAAGCACTTGTTGTCTAGCGTTAGTATACGAATTTTAGTTCTCCTTATGTATCTTATTTATTTGATAAATAATGTTATGTTCATACACAACAAATATAAAGTCTGGTATGATAACATTATCATATCAGCACAGTCTAGAGACTTATTAGGATACTACGAAATTCATCATGTTCTTCCTAAATCTCTAGGTGGTACTAATTGTTCTAATAATCTAGTAAAGCTAACTGCAAGAGAACATTTTATTTGTCACCTTTTATTAACTAAGTTTACTACAGGTAAAGCAAAAAGTCAAATGTATTTTGCATTGAATATGCTCAGAGTATCTAACAAGTACCAAGATAGATACGTCACAGCAAGAGTATACGAAAAATTAAAGAAAACTCTATCTAAAGAACTTAGCTCCTTGCATAAAGGTAAAACAGTCTCCGCACAGACAAGAGCATTAATGTCAGAAAAAAGAACGGGCAAAGAATCTCCTTTTAAAAATAAAACACATACTAACGAAGTTAAAGAAATCTTGTCTAATAAAAACAAAGGGCACACACGTAACAATAAAGATGTAGTAGAAAAAATTACTAATTCAAGAAGCTGGTATACCCATTCAGAGATCACCAAAGCAAAAATATCAGCTGCTAACAAAGGAAAACACGACGGTCCTAGATCCGAAGACACTAAGTCAAAAATTTCATCATCTCTTAGGGGTAGAAAGAAACCCAAAGACTTCGGCGATAAAATTTCAAAAGCTAGGACCGGCCTTGTACACTCTAACGACACTAAACAATTAATGAGCAAGCGAGCAAAAGACCGAACTAAAATTTCTTGCTCACATTGCAACAAAGTAGTGTCCCCTGGCAACTATAAAAGATGGCACGGTGATAACTGCAAATTTAAAACATTATAACTCATATTACCTCTTTGTTGTTTTTGTTTTTGACTCTGTCCAATCTACCTTTTCAATAGTAAACGGATAGTGTGCCTCATTATAAAAACGCTTGCGAGCAGTTAAGTGTCGCTTGGCGAATTTACATGTAGATGTGAAATCCCATATCTGTACAAAGTCCTTGTCTTTGGCTTTACGAACGCCTCGGCCGATTGACTGTATTACTCGCACAAAACTTTTGCCTGGCTCAATTAGTACAAGATTGAAAATACGTGGAATATTGATGCCCACCGCGGCCACGCCATATGTAGCAATAATAACCTTGTTAGTTGCTTCTTGTACTTCGTCATAAGAATCCTGCCTTTCGTTGACTTTCATACTACCACTGATAAAGATGCTATCCGGAATTGCTAGTTCTAGTTCTTTGCCAGCGGATATTCTGTCAACAAGAATAAGTGTGTTTCCTGTTTCTTTGATCTTGTTTAGTACCCTGGCCATATAAGCAAGTCTGTCTGGATCAGTGACCAAATACTTCAACTCAGACTGATAGTCTTGAAATGCTTGTACATCAAGTAACTGCATTATGTTTACATGACACTGTGACAGCACGCCTTTGTCCTGCAATTCTTTTGCACTAATCTTACCAATAACAGGACCAAGACTTGCATGGATACTTTCAAACTCAAATGCCTCCTTGGGCACAGTACCAGTTAGGCCCCAGCGTATAGGGGCATTCTTAAGATTTTGTGTAAGCAATCTTTTAAGAACTTCTGCTTTTGCTTGGTGACAATTTGCTACAACTGTATCATTAGCAATGTAATTGTGATCATTCTTAACGTGTAAGTTGTACACAGTTTCTGGCTTGTTAATAACTGTCTTCTTAACTAATTTCATATAACTTCCTAATTTTGTTTTGTGTACTAGCGTCGAAATTTTCTAAACTCTCAGGAACTCCTTTTGCGATGAGAAAATCCTTATCTGCGATTATGAATACATAATTGTTTTGTTTGCTCCACGAGGCTGCTGCCGCTAGCTTTGCTTTGGTCTTTTTGTCATGTAACAATTCCGCAGGTTTTACTTCAATTAACTGTCGTTTGCTATGATTAACGAAGTCAACTATGTACACGCAGTCAATGTCGTTAAATGTATACGGGATGCGTACGGTTTCGTATTCTGCGTCTTGGTCGAAATATTGGTACAATGCTTCCCACGAGCTCCTGTACATTTTGCCGCTGTACCAAGAATCCCAATGAGTGTTTCTGTTATTAGAGTTCGGAGTAAATGTTCCAGCTAAGATCTTTTCTTTCATTATTTTACTACGATGCTGCCGATCAGCTAACGACATTGTACTTCCGTACATTCCGTTTTTGATGCCCTGATTTGCTAGACTAATTTTTTTCTTAGTTCCGTCTGACACCGGCAACGAATAAGGGTAGTTGCCTTTCATTCCTTTATTCCAAGGTGTTCCGTTATTTAGGTTTTCCTTTATCTTATTGCTGTGTTTTGCTTGACAAGATATGCCACCGTTCTTTGAAGTAACTGCTCTTGCTGTTTTTTCAGCAAGCAATCTAACAGTAATATCGGTGCTATACAAACTGTCAAACTCTTCCTTCCATACAGCATGGCCGGACATTACTCTTTTTTTACACAAGCGAATGTCTCGCTTGGTGGTCATAGTTACTCCGTTAGATAATCTTATTTCGTTTACCGATATACTCTCTGCGCATACCGTTTGGGCAAAACTCTTTAGAATTCTATTAAACTTGTCAATATCAAAACTCTTTGCCATAAACACTTCTCCTTTAGCCGTATGTATTTATGTCAATAATATCTAGATCATCAGTTAGCTGGTCTGCTCTTACCCAGCCTTTGTTAGTTAAAAACTTATGGTTGGCTGTTACTTTAATAGCACTACCGTTGTCAAACTCTAACTCTAGCATATTCTCAGAGTCACTGTTTGACAGATTTTTATGTACTTTAACTATAACGTCTTCTTTATATGTGTTTGTTTCTTCGCATAAGTTAATTATTACGTCATTGACCTCTAAGTGCTTTATAGCAACTTTCCCTGTTGGAGTTGTAACTAATGTGTCGCCGTCAAGACACTCATCTATAATGATAGTAGATACGCCATCTAAGAACTCTGCAAGACTCAGTACTGAGTCACCTGCTTTGTTTTTCTTGTCGAGGATGTTTAGTGACTGCCATGTACATATAGTGTGGGTCTTGCCCAGTTCTTTTCTGTCACCAAAGTATACACCTACGTCCAGCCCACAGTTGATATAGTCTTTTTCTGTTTGACTAACCAAACTTTTGTTAGGCACAACAACTAAGCTACGTCCATGCGGCTCTGTAATCCTTGATAGCGTGGCTGTGATGATGGTGTTGTGGTGCAATACACCGCTAGCATCATAATATAGATGTGGGTACGGTATACCTATGTCGTAAAACACAGTGTCTAGTATATCTTCGATTCTAACTATCTGAATCTCACCTGCAATCGTTTCAACAACATTTCCCGGCAATAGCTCGCAAGCATAAACGTCTTTGTTATTTTGCCGGAGAATATGACGGTTTGCACATTTTACTTCTACACCATTTGCAAGTAATAGTTTTATGCCTTGTAACTTTTCTTTTTTAATTATAACATTAATAGTAGCAGGTCCTGATGGTGTATTAACTTTACAATCAAGGTCGTTAATATTAATTTCGCAGTTATCGTTTAGTAGTACTCCTTTGTACTCTGCAATCGACTCTGCTAGTTCCCCTATTGGTATGTTAAATTTCATTAAGCTTTCCTTCTATTAAATTTGTAATTTTAGTAATTGCTTGGTTAACGTCGTCGGTATCCCAAATTGTTAACAATGTGTATCCGTGACTTTCTGCTATTTTTCGCTTTACTGTATCCTTTGCAATAACCAAGTCTGCTGAGTCATTTGAAAATAAGCTCTTCCATTCTAACAGTTGTTGCTCAGATAATAACTCTGCATTAGCATGGAACTTAGATCCATGAAACTCAACAATTATTTTAAGCTCAGGTATCGTAAAATCATAAAATCGTATACTATCGTCATCGCGCAAAAAATATTCAGTATTTCCGTCAATGCCTAAGTATATACGAATTTTATCGTTATACTTTTCATAGACTGGCATTAACACTTTTAGCGACTCTTTTGATGCGTTGCAAAACCCAACCATTTTTCTTTCATTAATTGTAGGATCTAGTTCCATGGCACGAGTGTATGATGTTAACCATTTTGCTATTCGTTTTTCGTACTGTACTTTGCCTTCATCAGTGCCATATCTGTTAACATAAAACTCTAAGCCGTTTGTAACTTGAAGATTACTTACTTTCTGCACAGCGTCTGATTTAGAATACCCTTGCTTAATCCAGTATTCGGGTGTTCTTATCGAATACCCCCGTGCACCTTTCTGTGCAGCAGGCGACAGTGACGATCGACTTGCTTGTACTTCTGACACTAATTGTACTGCGTCCTCGTGAGTATGTCCACGCGATGTCCAATGAGTTAGTACATTTTGTAAATTCCGTGTTTTTCGCTTTGCAAATGATAATAATACGTCATTTGCTTCACTTACAGGAAATACGGTTGTTAACTTTTCTAAAGTAGCATAATTCTTGTTATCTGCTGAACATTTGCATGTTGATACTATAAACTCATCTTTTCTAAATCCGATAACTAGTGCTGCATTACACTTTAAGCAGTGTGAAGTACTTACTGTAAATTTATGATATCCATTATACGGTATATAGTAAAGTTGCTCATTGTTCAACTTTATTACATCTAATAAGGTGAAATCTAATTTTTTCCTAGTAATCATCGACTTCCACATTTTTCGCTGATATGTTTTACAAAAAGTTGCTACGTTCATAGAATTGCTCCAGTTGCTATTTCTTACTATTATCTAGCAAATATTCAGCAAAATCAGAATTACCTACATCTATATCCATTGTAGAATCATAAGTTCGACATTTACCTGCACCAGTAGCAACCTCCTGAAGTGCTTGGGGATTTTCAAGGAAGTTATTAACAACCTCGACTTGATAGTCTCGCATGCGAATAGGTTCGCCTTCGGCAGGATGTCCAGCTGGCCAGCAAGTGTCTCCCCAATACTCTTCGGTGATCTTAGGAAAGTTGAACTGTACTGGTTCTCTGCGATCTTCAATCTCACTGATTGTGTAACCGCATCTGTCTAGTACTTCTACAACCTTGTCTAAGTGGTTCACGTAGCCAGTTCCGCCTATACCGAAGAACGCTACTTTGCCATCCCATCGTCCTAGCTTATATTGAGGCATGTGCTTTGCGTAGGGTACCTCAAACTTTAGTGCTGATGATATTTTGCGACGAACATCAACAGGTAGCCCTTCTATCTTTATGTTAACTTCGTCGTCTATGATTAATTTACATGTCGGCATTATATTTTTTGGATATTCCTTTTTCTTGAATTAGGTGGAGTCCACGGAGTAGCAACATCATCGTAATGTATCACTAAGTCACACTCGCTAACCCACTGATCTACTTTAAGTTGAGAACGTAAACTTCCTAACCTTAATACACAGTCGGGAAACCATTCTACTTTTAGTAAAGGTTTAGGAAGTTTGTCTTTGCATATTACAACTACTTTTGTAAGTCCGTCGACTGGAGAATTCAAATCGTTGTCTTTAACATAGTTGTTAAACCTTGCATTGACGCTGTTATCAAGTCTGAACATTACACTAATCTCCGAATGATTGATGTATTTCTTAAACTCATTAACAACGTACCTCACAGAATCTAATGCAGTCTCTTGGTTCACTATTACCAGTACAAGATTACGATCTAGTTCATTTAATGATTTCACTACCTCTCTTAGAGAAAATGTCTCAGGTGTTAGTAAAACATCCGTAGACTTCCTAGAGGCTAACTTACCTGTTAATGACGTTACTTTTTTCAAACCTTTGTTTAGCATACACGAATCTATTTGACTAACACCAAACAGCAACGACCTATCTTTATACTTTACTACTGTTGACACTGACGGCAAGCCCAGGGTGCCAATTAGATACTTTTCAGTTGCTGGATGGAAGTTATTCAACTGACCATCGAGTACTATGGGTAAAAATTTATCTTTATTCTGGTTAATGTATTCCAGATGTTTGTACTGTTCTAATAACAGACTAGAAATCTCAAACCCTTCATTTTCAACTGCGGTTATTATTTTATAAACAGTGTTCTCATTGTATCTAAAATAATGGGTCTGGTTTCCAAAACAGTAAAATTCTCCTTTCTCTTCGTTAATACTCTCAATAATCGGATCCAAAGACTTTAGTATACTCCTTTTAAACGGAAACCTGACGCTAATCCACGGGCCTTTTCCGTCATTAGTACCTTTAGTACCTTTAGTACCTTTAGTAATTGAGTTCATTGGAACAGTCCGATAAGACTTGTCTTTTAGGAGTTTTAACTCGTCTACTATTCCGACGTACTTACTTTGGTTGTTTTCTTCTGACTTATTACGTGTTTTGTCAAGTACAGCATCGTAAGAGTCTGCATCAAGTCCATATCTTATAAACTGCTCGGTGTAGAAGTTCTCTGACATCTTGCGTTGCAAGTAAATGTGCTCAAGGTCAGTCAGCGGTATTAGTCTACGTATTTGGCCTGCTATGCTTCTAAAAGAAGAAGCATCCCTAAGGGATACCTCAAAAGGTGTTTTTAAGTCTTTCTTTGAACCGAGTATTATTTCTAGACAGTCTTCGATTGTATGGATCACAGTAATTAACCTTATTAACTTAGTAACTTAGTAATATAATACAACACTTTTATCTATAAGTCAATTGTTTTTAATAAAATTTCTATTGGAGTTCCTGCTGCTATCTCAAGTAAGGTGTACTCTGAATGGGCGTAGTCGTTGAGCCATTGCTGCCGTTCTGGCTGATCCGGAGTGACAATCTTAACTAGACTAGTGTTAGCCAC
>Ga0136601_1000400_pt1 | contig 19201 bp, 32 predicted proteins | sample AntRauMFilla2699_FD_181020 | JGI IMG/M metagenome (GOLD analysis project Ga0136601, IMG submission 181020) | Saline lake microbial communities from Rauer Islands, Antarctica - Metagenome Filla 2 #699 | ecosystem: Environmental > Aquatic > Non-marine Saline and Alkaline > Saline | place...
AGCGTAGATGCACCTAGTGAACATAACCACACGCGGGTTCGATTCCCGCCATCTCCACATAACGCACCCGTCAGAAGTGAAAACTTCTGACGGGTTTTGCGTTTGTGAGAGATGGCGGGAATCGAAAGCCGGAGCACACGAAGTCCGGCTCAACAGAGCCGGTGTGCGAGGCGGGGTCGCGGAAATCATCGAGTGACGACGAGATGATTATCTGTGACCGATTTCCTAAAAAACTTCTCCACTTGTTAAAACATTAGCGCCTTCGGGGCGCTTTTTGTTTTTTAAGTGGAGATGAGCAAGCTAATTTCTTAGCTTGCGGGCGGGAATCGAAAGGCGCAGGTATGTTTTTCTAGTAAGAAAAATAACCGAGTCAGGGCTGTGAAAATTTTGGCGTGTCGACGACTAAATTATTCCTAGCCGATCCGCCATCTCCACATAACGCACCCGTCAGAAGTGAAAACTTCTGACGGGTTTTGCGTTTGTGAGAGATGGCGGGAATCGAACAGGAAAGGGGTCGGAAAAACTCTAGTTTTCCCGTGGAGGAAGGACTGGGAAAACCGTGCCTGCCTGCCGGTAGGCAGGGGTTTCCCAGGAGTGAGATAGCGAAGCGTCCCGCCATCTCCACCAACATAGAAGCATGTAAAACAATATAGAGATTTAACTATAACTGGGTGAGCTTCTTTATTTTGCTATACTACTCATATGCAAACTATTCTTCTCGACTCAGTTGAAACGTTTCTTTTTTCACTAAATGAAAAAGAGGTAGCTAAAATCATACGAACGATAGAGTTACTTGAAGAATTTGGAAATAAATTAAGCATGCCTCACAGTAAACATCTAGCTAATAACCTCCTAGAACTTCGCATACGTGGCTCCCGAGAAGTTAGAATATTCTATTGCTTTCACAAAAATAGAGCTTTTCTATTACACGCATTTATAAAGAAAGCTCAAAAGACACCAACTAAAGAGTTAAACATAGCGAGAGTTGCAAAAGAAAACTTGCATTAATATAACTTATAAGTTATATTGCATATATGACAACTACATTTAAACAATTTAAAAACAAGGCGCTCAAAGATAAGAGAGTAAAGGCTGAATATGAGGCTCTTGGTACCGAGTATGAAGTGATTAAAACCATCATTAATCAACGGATTAAGCGTGGCTGGTCACAGAAAAAACTGGCTGAAGCTATTGGCAGTCGCCAGCCGGTCATCTCTCGCTTAGAACGAGGTGGCGCAAACCCTTCTTTACAAACATTGCAGCGCATTGCCAAAGCTCTCGACTTATCGCTTCAAGTATCGATGAAATAATTATCACAGACTAATAAACTTCAAAAAATTAACCCCCTTCTTTTCCATTAAACTGATTCTGTTTAATAGTAACCTTCTCCAGGAAAAAAAGATCTACTGAGATATCTCAGTAGATCTTTTTTGGGTTAGTTAATTTATAACAGACTTGACTTGTCAGACGAGTATATTGTTTTAAATCGTGTAGTTCAAATTAGAATATAAGGTCGGCGATTAAAGGTTGTAAATCCATAAATTTGTGGTATATTAATTTTAGAAATATTTGACTTTACCACCACAAAGGAGAGATCTTAATGGAAAACCTTGAAAGACTGTCTGAAAGCCAACAGTACCTTTACAATAAAGTAGCATTGGGAGCTAAAAAAAGAGCGAGGGTACTCTTACAAAGAGCAGAGTTAACAAAGGAACAAAAAAAGAAACTTCAATCTGTCAAAGAACTTCTACACACGGACGCGACACACCCAATCCTTAACATTGATTTGCAAAAAGTATTCCCCACTTCAAACAAACCAGTTATTGACCACTTGTTTAAAACAGGCCGATTTCTTAATCGGTTTGAGTTTGAAGTTGCGAACGATACGAAACTAGGAGCAACGATGCAAAGCCGTATTATGGAAGAGTTTTTGCTCTATGGAGCGACTTTTGATCTGATTAGATTCCTGTCAACAATGCCAAATGTTGAGAGACCAAACTATGCGGCGATGGACTTCATTGGCAGTCCGAACACACTACCAATGCTAGGTTACTACGGAAAATACCGTTTTCGTTTAAAAAAAGAGGTATTTTATCGAAGCACATTCAGCCCAGGCAGTGTTTCGAGTCTTTCTCCAGAAGACATTTTCACATGGGAAACCATACAAGGAGCGCTTTTACACAGATTCCCCGTTGGAAAAGATACGGTGTTTCTCTTTGAACACATACATGAGACAGTTAAGGCTAAACGATACCTTTTCCAGTTTATGTTTATTGAGCTACAAATCCTCGGTGGAATTTCTCTTGAAAAAGATGTCGAGGTACTGTATTACCCATCAGTAGATCAGTACACCAATTTTTTTGAGAAACTGAAAGGACTCTCGGAAACTTTCTCCATAGAACTTCACCCCTACTAAAACCAACGACAGGAGACTTATCATGCTGAAACCTGAAACATTTGAAGACTTATTGCAACGTGAGCGCGCCATCAAGAAAGCTGGTTCGTATCAGGCATATGTGATAAATAGTGCTGACGAGCTGGCTCGTCTTGCCGAATCACACGCTGACGAATACGACCCCACCGGCTGGTACAATTTACCAGTCGGTCATCTGGCACGATACGAAGAATTAACCGGCGCACCACACCTGCCACCGCCGGACGAACGCTGATAACACTATCAGCCTTCGTCCCCAACCACCTCCCCCGAGGTGGTTTTTTATTTTCATTTTTATAAATATTTAAAAATAAGACCCCTCCACACCCTTTTTATTTCATTTTATCCAAAAATAATTAAGGTTAATAAGACTAATCCAAAAATTGTAAGCGTAGCCCCGTTAATCCAATAGAGTATTTTACTCCAGTTAATCACTTTATTATAATATTTTAACAAAAAAGATAGAAACAATGTTAAAACAAAAGACAGACCAATAATATAATTAGATAAATGAGAAACGATTTCAGAAAGAAACGAACAGGTGTCAAAAAGACAAAATATTTTATATACAAAAACTATAATTACTATGAAAAAGGCACCAGGCAAACCCAAATATCCGCAACCGTATGCATTCTGAAAACAACCAGAAAAAAGAAAACTGACACTAACATCTTGAGGCTAGATATTATAATGTATCGATTCTTAATTTTTTCTTGACTAGAAATAAATTTCATAGATATAGAGTTGCTTAGTTAACTACAAATTAATCTTAACTATGACATTTTTAGTTGGTAGTATCAAGAAAAAGTGGTGATGTAAAAAAATTAACTCTCTCAAACCATTACAATCTAAGCAAAACTCCCCAATTTAAGGTAAATTAAACCTATGGCTAAAACTAAAATTTCAAAAGGCGTGGTGCACAAAGTGCCAAAAGATTTGGAAAAAGTCCTTACCTCAAGCTCTGTCACTTACACAGCCTGGGAAGACATTACTCCCCTGGCTCGTAACGAGTGGATCTGTTGGATAGAATCAGCTAAAAAACCAGAAACAAGAAAAGGTAGAATAGACAGAACTTACGCCAACCTAAAAGCCGGTAAGCGCCGCCCCTGTTGCTGGGCTGGTTGCCCTCACTGCTAGATAAGTTATCCTCAGCCTTTTTAAGCTAATTTCTCCATTAAACCCTTTTTTAAAAGAAATATGGCCATTTTAATAAATCTATCACTTTAACAACATTTTGAGTTGACTTTTTGGCTCTTTGCTATTATTATACTAAACACCTGCCGATCGTGGCAGTATTAATTTATATACACATTTGAGTAAATTTACACGAATCAACAATCAAATACGAGCTAAAGAGCTCAGGGTTATCGACGACGACCAGGGTAACTTAGGCGTCATATCTCTAGCCGAAGCTCTTAAGATGGCCGAGGACGCCGAGCTTGATCTTATCGAGATATCGCCCAATGCCAAGCCCCCTATTGCTAAAATAATGGACTACGGCAAATGGCAATACGACGAAAAGAGAAAGGCCAAGGCTGCTAAAGCTAATTCTAAAGCCACCGAAACCAAGTCTATTCAAGTCAAAATCGGTACCGGCGAACACGACCTAGAGCTAAAAGCCAAAAAAGCTGGCAAATGGTTGAAAGAAGGTCACCGGGTTAAAGCCGAACTTTTCTTACCCGGGCGAACAAAATATCTAGATAAAAATTTTCTCAGAGAAAGACTAGAAAGGTTCCTCGCTCTAATCCCTGAAGACTATAAAGTGGCCGAAGAACCAAGAAAAGGCCCCAAGGGACTCTACCTGATAGTTGAGAAAGACAAAACCGGTAAAGCTAGTTAAAAACTGAGGCTATTCCGAAAAACCCAAAATAAAAAATAAATATGAAAACCAATAAAAGTTTCAGCAAAAGAATAAAAGTGACCAAAAATGGCAAGTTGATGGTCCGAAAAGCCGGTCAAAACCACTTCAACGCTAAAGAAAGTGGTTCTAAAACTTTGTCTAAAAGAAATAGTCGCCAAGTAGTAATGAAAGCAAAACTGCTTAGTCGAGCCTTACCGGGCCAAAATATTAATAAAAATAGTTAGTCATTAAATAATCATGCCTAGAGTCAAAGGAGGAAAAACCACCCTAAAACGCCGAAAAAATTTACTTTCTAAAGTAAAGGGTTATCAGTTTGGCCGAAGTACCAAAAAAAGAGAAGCTAGAGAAGCTTTTTATCACGCTGGTGTTCACGCTTTTGATCATCGTCGCAACAAAAAAGGCGACTTCAGACGACTGTGGAATATCAAAATAAGCGCAGCGGTTCGACAGTTTGAACTATCTTATAGTAAATTTATCGACTTACTAAAAAAGAAAAATATCGACTTGGACCGAAAAATCCTCGCCGACCTTGCCGAAAACAATCCCGACACTTTTAAGATGATTGTGGAAACAGTTAAATAACTACTAAAGAAAAATAAAAACCTCGGACAAAATCCGAGGTTTTTATTTTGGGGTTTAATACCTTTTATTTTATATTTATCTCCACCGTCTCGCCCGTCTTCGGCACACTCGCCTCTACTCCCACATAGTCCCGCAACCGCTGAGCTAAAAACATCGACGACTTAGGTTCCCCCATTGCACACCAAACTTTCTTTAAAGTATCAGCCGAATCTTCGACAAAACTAACCAGGTCGTCTGAGTCTTTGTGGGCTGAAAAACCAGTTATTTTCTCTATCTTCGCCCTAACGGGAATGACTTTGCCCATAATCTTAACCGTTCGCGCCCCGTCTTGAATAATTCGCCCTAAACTGCCAGCCACTTGATAGCCTGCCAAGAGTAAGGTGCTCTTAGGGTCGGGTAAATAAGCTTTTTCGTGATGCAAAATCCGACCACCGTTGGACATCCCGGAGCCGGCCATAATTATTTTCCGGTCTGGACTATCGTGCAAAATCGCTTTTGACTGGTCGGTGGTTTTGGTTAAGTGAAGTTGAGGAAAATTAAAAATTCCGTCGCCCTCTTTTATTACTTTACTCACTTCTTTATTGAAAAGCCGGTGGTGCTTGGCATAAATTTTGGTCACCGCAATCGCTAGTGGCGAATCTAAATACACAGGCACTATCGGTATTTCTGAAGCCTCCATCATATTTTCTATGACATATAAAAGCTCTTGCGTCCGCTCAACCGAAAAAGCCGGAATCATTAAAGTCCCGCCTCTTTTCATGGTATCGGTAATAATTTTTTTTAAAATAGGTTCTCTGTCTTCTACTTTTTCGTGGTTTCTGTCACCGTAGACGCTCTCCATGACCATGAAATCTATATCAGTAATTTTCTCAGTCGGCCGTAGAAGAGGCGCTGGTGAGTTCCCTAAGTCGCCCGTAAAAAGCACTTTGGTATTTTCGATCATAAATTCCACCATCGACGAACCTAAAATGTGACCCGCGTCACGAAAAACAATATTTATATCACCTATTTTAACCGGGTCGTGGTAGTCAAAAACTTCCCACTGAGTCATGGCTTGGGCGACATCTTTGTCTTCGTATAGGGGTGGCTGGTCGGTACCACGACGCTCCTTTTCCATCACACCTAAGCTGTCGGTCATGATGAGCTCGGCAATGTCTCGCGTCGGCGTAGTAGAATATATTTTACCCCGGAAGCCGTCGTGGACCAATTTACCAATCCTCCCAACATGGTCAAGGTGGCCATGGGTTACAAACAGGGCGTTGATCGACTTAGGGTCATAAGCAAAATCTTTAAAGTTACAGTCATCACATACTTTTCGCCCTTGCTCGAGGCCACAGTCAATAATAAATTTAAAAACTTTGTCGGGCCTCGGAACTTCAAACAGAAAATTGGCTCCTGTTACTACCCCGGCTCCCCCGTAGAAACTAATTTTTGCTGTCGTCATTTTGTGTTTCAATTAAATTACTAGATTCGGCTGGAGTCGGTTCGGTTTTAAAAACAGCTTTTTTGTTAATCCACAATAACCAAAATATTAAACCGGCTACCAACCCACCGACTATATCAAAAAGTATATCACTTAAAGTATCAGAAATACTAAACTTTAAAATTGATAACTGCTTGACTGTTAGTTGGACCGACCAAAATTCGTCAACACTAAATTCAAATAATTCCCAAATGACGCCAAAAAATATCGCCGAAGCGAGGCCAATTCTAAGGGCAGTTCGCAGAGAAGCCCGCCTGCGACTTTTATAAGGTATTACCCACCAAAAGCAGACAGTAAGACTAAGTAAAGCCACCGAGGCTCCGGCTAAAAAGTGCATGATAATATCTAGAAAAGGCACTTTCCAGAACCAAAAGTTGTGGTAGGCCGATAGACCTAAAACTAAAGTGGCTAAAGTCAAAAAAGCGGTCAAAAAATAAAGTAAATATCTGGTCATTTAATATCATTTTACACGATAGACAGCTTACGAGCAAAATAAAAAATCTACTGAGATATCTCATGAGATCTTTTTTACTCGCAATTTAACAGAGGTTGAGCCTCTGTTTTATGAGAAAATAAAAAATCGACCAATAGTCGATCTTTTATTTGGTTACTCGAGCATTGACCCTAGAAGAATTGATTCTACGTGGGTGCCCGCAATTTCAAACCTCGGCCTGAAACAATATAGAGCTCCCTAGGGTAATATTTGATCTAGATAATACTCAAAGTAACCTCTTTAATTATAACTCTTAATTAAAAGTCTGCAATAACCTGCATTCTCCAGCTAGAAAGTCTCGTCAGCGTAAATATAATTTTCGCCAGCCTTGTCGTAAGCAAAAAGTTCTTCCAAAGTGAAAAATCGCTCAATTTCTTCTTTAGAATTTTCTACACTATCAGAAGCATGAACAATGTTTGACTGAATACTAAGTGAAAAATCTCCTCGGATAGAGCCGGCATCAGCTTCTGCACCATTGGTTGGCCCGACTATTAACCTCACGGCTGAAATGGCATTAATTCCAGACAAAACCAACATGACCACTGGCGACGAGGTCATATAGTTTTTTAAAGTTGAGAAAAAAGGTTTATCTTTATATTTACCATAATGTTTTTCAATCAGAATATCTTCCATCTGAACCATTTTAATACCATTTATTTGAAGACCTTTGCGTTCAAAGCGGTGAATAATATCACCCAATAAATTTCGCTGAAGCACTTCTGGCTTCATAATAATTAGCGTTTGTTCGTATTTATCTTTCATTTTATTTAAATTAATTAATTGTTAAAATTTCCACCCCATCTTTGGTCACCGCCACTGTATGCTCAAAATGTGCGCTCATGCTACCATCTGTAGTCACGAATGTAAAACCATCATCCAAAAATGATACTTGGTGACTACCGGCGGCGAGCATCGGCTCAATAGCTATCACCAACCCTTCTTTTAAAATAGCTCCCGTGCCTGCCTTACCATAATTTAAAATTGACGGCTCTTCGTGCACGCTATAGCCTACACCATGACCGGCAAGGTCTCTAACTATCCCAAAGCCAAAATCTTTGACATAAGTCTCGACTGCAAAACCAATATCGCCCACTCGACCGCCTGGCTTTACTACCTCAATTGCTTTCTTTAGAGCCTCTTTAGTGACATCAAGTAAAACGCTGTCTTCTTTTTTGAGATTGCCCACTCCCACCGTAACAGCTGAGTCAGTAATTAAACCATTATGAGTCAACCCCAGGTCAATACTAACCAGGTCGCCCTCTTCTAATATCTCTTGCCCTGGGATACCATGCACCACTTGGTCATTAACCGACACGCATAAGGCCGCCGGATAAGGCCTAGGAGCGCCTTTAGGCTTATAGCCTAAGAAAGCCGGCGTATCACCCAACTTTTTAATTAAGTCTTGAGCTAGGTGGTCTAGCTCAATAGTTTTAACTCCTGGCTTTATATGCCGAGACACTTCTTGTAAAACACTAGCCAACCTCCGCCCGCCTTCTCTTAAAATTTTTATTTCCTCTGGAGACTTTAATTTAATCATAGACTATCGATAATATCTTGATGAACTTTTTCTATTGACTGCTCGCCGTTTATATCTAAATATTTAAAATGGCCGTCATTCCTAAACCACTCAATAGCCGGGGCAACTTCTTTTTGAAACCAGTCGAGTCTTTTCTCTATTCCTTCGTCATTATCATCATAGCGACCCCGGCTAGTCAGTCTTTCTTTTGACCATTCTCGAGACACATTTAAATGGACAATTATCGGCTCATGCCGGCCATAAAATCGCAAGGCCGAGGCCAAAGTCTGAGCTTCGGTCACTTTTCTAGGTGAGCCGTCAATAACCACATGTTGATTTTCTTCCATTTTATCAATAAAGACACTGGCCCACATCCAAGTCGAAAGAAAAGATGGCTGAAGTTCATTGTCTTTCATGACTTCTTGAGAGCGTCGACTAGAAAAAGAGTCTTGTTGAATAAAATCTCTAAACCGCTGACCGGTTTCGACATACAAGAAAGGCACATCGGAGCCATATTCTCTTTTAATATATTCTTTAAAAAGCGTGGCCTGAGTCCCCTTGCCACAGCCGGATCGGCCAATAAAAACAGCTGTAAGTAAATTTTTATCAAACATAACAAGAGGCAGTATAACTTAAATATTTTTTTATATCTAGTTTCCAGATTTTTTTAAATCAATTTTATTTGCTTTTTATTGAAAGCCTAAGCATTTTCTTGGCCTTACGGAATGCGACGGCGCGAGCACCTGCCTGCCGGTAGGCAGGGGCTGAGAAAAAAGCCAGCAGGCTTTTATTCGTACTCTTTTTTTAGGATCGGGCGAGTGTCTAATACTCTCGCATTGTCACCTGAGCCTCGATTTTCTTAACTAAGTCAAGCACTACCGACACCACAATCAAAAGCCCAGTACCGCCAATGGCTAGCGTTTGAATACCCGTAATCTCTTGCATAATAAGCGGTAGCATCGCAATAACACCCAAAAATAGGGCTCCGAAGAAAGTTAGTCTGGTTAAGATACCAGCAATATGGTCTTCAGTTGAAGCTCCTGGCCTAACACCCGGGACAAAGGCGCCACCTTTTTGTAAATTGGTTGCAATAGTATGAGGATCGAAAGTAACAGCTGAATAAAAATAAGTAAAACCAAAAACCAAGAAGAAATAGATTGTGCTATAAAACCAAGGATTTTGTAAAAAGTTTAAAACAGAAGAAGAAATGTCTTGGACTAAAGCATTATCAACACCAGCCAAGAAATTAACAATTAGCTGAGGGAAGAGCAAAATAGACAGGGCAAAGATAATCGGCATCACCCCGGCGTTGTTGACCCTAATAGGCAAATAAGTCGACACGCCACCATGAGTCTTCATGCCCCTGACTTGCTTGGCATAAGTAATAGGCACGGGCCTCTCGCCTTCGGTGACTATAACCACTCCACCCACAATAATAATAGATAAAATTACAAACCCAATATAAGTTGGGATTTGAGCTGGATCGTAAGTTAAAATGATTTGAGAAATTGCTCCTGGTAAAGCCGCGACGATACCGGCAAAAATCAAAATTGATAAACCGTTACCAATTCCATATTCGTTGATAAGTTCACCCATCCACATTAGAAGAACAGCTCCAGCTGTCACAATAATAATACTAATTATCTTATCTTCTAGAGACAGCCCTACCAACACTCCTTGTTGATTTAAAAGAGTCAAAAGACCAAAACCTTGCAGGCCGGCCAATGGCACTGACAGCAGTCTTGAGTATTGAGAAAATTTCCGCCGGCCGGCTTCGCCATCTTCTTGGTACATTTCTTTTAACTTCGGATACACCAAAGTCATAAGTTGCATAATAATAGAGGCGGTAATGAAAGGTCCAACCCCAAGCATAAAAATAGACATACTAGATAGCCCTCCTCCAGAGAAAATATTTAAAAGACCGAAAAACTGATTAGAAGACAAAAAGGCCGCCAAAGATGAGGAGTCGAGCGAAGGAATAGGAATAGCGGCTCCTACGCGGAAAAGAGCTAAAATCCCCAGGACAAATAAGATCCTCATCAAAAGATTTCGATCGGCAAGCACTAATTTTATTTTTTGAGTAAATTCACCCATATATTTAAACTAAGAAATTTTTACGGCAATTTTTCCGCCTTTCGCCTCAATTTTAGCTTTGGCAGATTCTGAAACCAAACAGCCCGTAACATTTATCTTAACAGATAAGTCGCCCAAACCTAAAATTTTAACTACTGGTAATTTACCAGCCCTCTTTCTGATCAAGCCTTTTTTTAGAAGCTCGGCTGGGTTGATATTATCTCCCGTCTTAAAATTAACTTCAATTTGCTTTAAATTAACCACATCATAGTCGCGATTAATTGACTTGTTGGTATTGACTCCTCGACCTCTCAACTTAGGAATCTTTTTAATTAAGTCCCGAGATTCTGGCCTTGGGGTACCACCAGCTCTAGCTTTTTGCCCTTTGTGGCCTTTACCTGAAGTTTTGCCGCGCTTTCCCCCACGACCTATTCTATTAGAAGTCGCTCTTTTGGTTCTTGGTTTTAAATCGTGTATTTGCATATTAAAAGTATTAAAAGAAAATTAAACAGTTAATTTCTTAAGGGCTTCAATGGTCGCTCTGGCAATGTTTAACTTGTTTTTACTTCGAGAAATAACCTTAGCATTAACATCTTTAATACCCGCCAAGTCCAGAACAGTTCTCGTTGCACTACCAGCCACCAAGCCTTTACCCGGCGCTGGTTGAATCATCACCACTGCTGAGCTGTACTTAACTTTAACTTCGTGAGCAATGTGCTTGCCGTCAACCAAGTTGACCGTAATCATTTCCTTCTTGGCGTCGTTCATGGCTTTTTCAATAGCCAGAGCCGTATCACTAGCTTTACCAATTCCCACTCCCACTCGACCCTTTTGGTCACCGGCGACCATCACGACCGAAAAACTAAAGCGTCGTCCGCCTTTCATCACTCGAGTCACTCGCCTAATGTCGATAATTTTGTTGGCAAATTCCGGCTTTTCGCGTTCTCGCCTTGGCCCACCCCGACGACCGCCACCTCTATTATTTGGGTTAGCGGGTCGCCTTTTATTATCGTTACTATCATTGGTCGCCACTCTAGTGCCACCTTGTCCGCCTGTATTTTTTTCAATTGTATTAGTTTCTGTTGCCATATAAGTTTTATTTAAAATTTAAGTCCGCCTTCTCGGGCTCCTTCTGCGACCGCCTTCACTCGACCAGTATAGCGATTTCCCCCTCGATCAAAAACAATTGCCTCAATTTTTTTAGACAAAGCAAACTCGGCTACTTTTTTACCAATTTCCTTGGCCTTCGCGACTTTTATAAAACCGTCTTCAGCTTTAACATCTTTTAAAGAGACTGTACTAATTGAAAACATAGTCTTATTTTCCACATCGTCTATTAAAGAGGCTTGGGTAAAGCGATTGGACTTACTAATAGAAAGCCTCGGCCGATCTTTAGTGCCATTTATTCTAGCTCGCCCTCTAACCTGACGCCTTCGGCGACTAGCTTCTTTTTTTTGTTCAATTGTTCGAATGGTAGTAGACATAATTTATAAGTTTAAGTCTTAAGAGACTGTTTTCTTACCTTGTTTTCTTCTCACATGTTCACCTTCATAACGAATACCTTTACCTTTATAAGGCTCGGTTTTCTTATGGAGACGGACAGTGGCTGCAAATTGCCCAACGAGCTCTTTGTCAAAGCCACTAACAGTCACGACATTTTTCTCAGCCGTTACAGTTAGTTCGGCTGGAATTTTCTTCTCAATTGAGTGAGAAAAACCAAGCTCCAAGACTAACTTATCAGCTTGGACAGCTGACTTAAAACCAACACCTTCAATGATAAGCTTCCTCTCAAAACCATTGGTCACACCTTCAACCATGTTTTTAACATGAGAAGCGTAAGTGCCCCACAGAGCCCTGGCGAGAATAGTGTCTTTAGCTGGTTTGAAGCTTATTTTATTGTCTTCAATAACAATATCAACTTCCGGTCGGAAATCTTTTTTGAGTTCTCCTTTAGGTCCTTTAACTGTCAGGGTTGTCTCATCTTTTGTGACAGTCACACCGCTTGGAATATCTATTATTTGTTTACCAATTCTTGACATAAAATTTAAATTACCAAATTTTGCACATTATTTCACCGCCGACTTTCTCCTTTCGAGCTTGCCTGTCGGTCATCACTCCTTTGGGAGTTGAGACCACCAATATTCCTCGACCTTGTTTGACCATATGAATTTCGTCAGATTTTTTGTAAATCCGCCGGCTCGGCTTGGACACTCTTTGCATATCTGAAAACATAGCCTCGCCTTTGTCATTATAAGCAATATCTAAAAATAAGTGGTTTTTATTAAAGCGAGTTTTTTTGGTCACTTCTTTTAAATAACCCGCCTCTTTTAAAAGGTTCGCGATAGCGAGGTTAAGACTAGAATACTCAACTTCCACTTGGTCTTTTTTGACCGCGGTAGCGTTTTTGATTCTAGTGATCATATCTGAAACTCTGTCTTTTACCATGATGATTTTTTTATACCGGGAATTTTCCCTTCGTTAGCAAACTCTCTAAAACAAATTCGACACATATCAAAATCTCGCATATAACCACTTTTGCGCCCGCATCTAAAACATCGCCTCACAATTCGTGAAGAAAATTTTGGTGTTTTTTGTGCTCGTGCAATAACTGATTTTTTCGCCATAATTAAAAAATTAAGCCCCTAACAGGCTAGGTAGAATACTATCAATAAAGAGGGTGTATGTCAAACCCGGTAGTAGATTTTGACATCGTCCACCTGTAAGGGGTGGACGCGCCGAAGGCGCAATGGCAAAATTCACTACCGGGTCAAACCCCTCACATAAAATATGAATGATATTTAAGACTTTTTTATGAAATGTTGACATATTAATCATATTATGCTATTATTTAAAATAGAAAGGAGGTGATCGAATGAGACCAGGATACGATTACACAGCCAATGTTGGCTGTGTCGTCCTCGAGGGTGGCGAAACCGCCCAAGAGGTTCTGGATATCGCCGAAGAATATGAGGCGATATTAGCAGACAGGCGGATTTGTGTCCGCCCACCCGGCATCGGTATGATGCCGGAGCACCTGACCGAAGAATTTGTTCGGCAAGTCTTGCGCTAAAACGCAAAAAAGCCGAGCACAAAACCAAAAAAGGAAGCCGCCATGAAGACGATAGTGTCGTCCGTCCGTGGACCGCCGCATTGCGCGCGCGGCGCGACGCCAAAACTAGAACAACTTTTGTTCTAGTTTTTTTTATTAATAAACCAAAAACCCACCTCAGTAGATATCTACTGAGGTGGGTTTTTTTAGTTAAGCGAACCCATTTTTCAGCTTAGCGAGCAGTTTGAATTGAAAACCCAGGCATTTTTTTAGTTAAGCGAACCCCTTCCTAAAACTGGGCTACGGAGCGCGACGGCGCGAGTCCTGAGGAAAAATTTAGTAAAATTTTATCCGGACCAGTTTTAGGAAGGGGTGAGCGACTTATTTTTTAAATGGAAACTCCATCTGACGAAACAAAGCTAAAGCTTCTTCTTTATTAGAAGCGGTGGTAACAAAAGTAATAGACATGCCAAATACATCTTTTAAGTCTTCTTCGTTGGTTTCAGGGAAAACACTATTTTCTCTAATGCCAATTGTTAAGTTACCCATCGCATCGACAGAAGAAGGAGTATAGCCTTTAAAGTCTCGCATTCGGGGCATAGCCACATTAATAAGCTTGTCTATAAAGCGATACATCCTAGCACCTCTTAAAGTCACCGCTACCCCAATAATGTCACCCTCTCGCAACTTGAAACTTGCGATCGACTGCTTAGCTCCTCTCATTGAAACTTTTTGGCCAGTGATTTTGGCTACTCTGTCAGCGATAAGCTCGTTTCTCTTTTTATCTTTGGCTTTACCAGTTCCTGAGTTTATAACCACCTTTAAAAGTCGTGGTAGGGCGCTGGCATTATCAACCTTAAGCTCTTTTTTTAGAGCCTCTTCACCTTTATTTATTTTTTCCTTAGTTGATATCATATATTAAAAATTATTACTTCTTAGTTGTGGTTGTCTTTTTAGTTTTACTAGCTAACTTAACATTTGAAATGTGAATAGGTGAAGCTATTTTCACACTCTGACCTTCCTCACCTTGTTTTTTAGAACGAATTCTTTTGGTCAATAAGTTTACATCTTCAACTATCACCTTATCCATTTTTGGTAAAGCTTTAATTACTTTACCGGTCTTGCCTTTGTCTTTGCCGGTAATCACTATTACATTGTCTCCTTTTTTTACATTCATGATAAATATATTAAACAACTTCTGGAGCCAGAGAAGCTATTTTCTGATAACCAAGCTCTTGAATCTCCCGTGGGATCGGCCCAAAAATTCGACCGCCTCTGGGATCTTGCTTGCCTTTTTCAATAATTACGACCGCATTTTCGTCAAACCTAATATAAGAACCGTCTTTTCTTCTAAAAGGTTGCTTCTGACGCACTACCACAGCGTATAAGACTTCTTTTTTCTTAACTTGCTTTCTAGGCTCTGCGCTTTGGACTGAGAGAATAACCAGGTCGCCAATCCTCGCATAACGCCTCTTAGAACCGCCTGGCACTTTGAAAACACGGCCAATTTTAGCACCGGTATTGTCTGCTATTTTTACTATTGTCTGTGGTTGAATCATGATATTTAAATTATACTACGACCTTAAAACTCTTATCTTTAGACAAAGGAGCGCAAGATTCGATAGTCACTTTGTCGCCTTTTTTAAACTTATTGTCCTCATCGTGAGCTTTAAACTTCTGGTGAAGAGTTTGGTACTTACCGTACTTAGGGTGCTTTTTAAACCGCGCCACTCTCACTACTATAGTTTTATCCATAGCATCAGATGTCACGACGCCGTCGAATCTTTTGTTGCTGGTATTTTCAGTTGGTTGTTTATTAATCTTAGTCATAGTATTTTTCGTGGTTTAAGTTATACACTAGCTTCTTTTTCCTTTTCTTTCAAGATGGTCAGGATTTGCGCGATATCATGCCTGGTATTTCTCCCTTCTTTAGCGTTGGTCGCCCGACCGCCGGCGATTTTATAGCGAAACAAGCTCAAGGTTTCTCTTTTATCTTCCAAGAGTTTGGTTAGGTCACTTAATTTTTTCTTTCTTAAATCAACTGTTTTCATATTTAAAATATTAGTCTCGACTGACAATCTTAGTCTTAACAGGCAACTTGGCACCGGCTTTTCTAAGAGCCTCCCGGGCCACGTCTTCTTCTAGGCCATCAAGCTCAAAAATAACTCGACCAGGCAAGACTTCTGCCTCATAACCTTGAATATCACCTTTTCCTTTTCCCATTCCTACTTCGGCGGCTTTCGCGGTAAAAGGTCGGTCGGGGAAGATTCGGATCCAAAGCTTACCCTTTTTATGCATTTGACGAGTAATGGTTTTTCGGGCGGCCTCTATCTGGTTAGACCTAATCCGAGCAGTACCCGCAGCCTTGAGCCCAAAAGACCCGAAGTCTAGGTTGACCCCTCTGGTTGCCACCCGATCTTTGTTTTTGTTAGACCGGCCAGTTTGCCACTTTCTGAATTTAACCTTCTTTGGAAAAAGCATGTTTAAAAAATTATTTTATTTATCTTCAAAAATATCGCCCCGGTAAATCCAAACCTTAATACCGACCACTCCATAAGGCAAAAAGGCTTTTTCGCGTGAAAAATCAACATCAGCCCTTAGAGTCTGCAATGGAATTCGACCTTTTTTTATAAACTCTTTTCGGCCCATTTCTGCCCCACCTAAGCGACCAGAGAGGCTAATCCTCACGCCTTGAACTTTATTGCTCGCCATTACTTTTTCGGCTGTTTGCTTAAGGACTCGTCTAAAAGGCATTCGCTTCTCCAGAGCCTCGGCTACCATATAAGAAACGATACCAGCATGAGCTTCCGGGTCTCTGACTTCTTCGATGTCAACTTTAACTTCAGGAATTTCAACTTTCATCTTACCCATCTTCTTTAAGATGTCATTTTTGAGTTTAATTGCTCCTTCACCACTTCGGCCGATAACCATTCCTGGCCTAGAAGTCTTGATGATGATTCGGTAAAGCTTTTCGCCTCTTTCCATTTCAATAGATTCAATATAAAATCCTCGCAGTCTTTTATCTAAAAATTCACGCAAGACAATGTCAGTCTTTAAAAATTCTTGATACTTGCCTCGCACTCCAAACCAGCGAGACTTCCAGTCCCTAATGATGCCTAGCCTATGAGAATATGGATGAACGCTATGTGTCATGATTATTTTTTAGTAGCTGTTTTAGTGGTAGTTTTTTTAACTGGTGTTGATTTTGGTTCAGCGGTCTCAGTTGTGGTTTTGTTTTCTTTAGTCACCATATTTTCTTCTCTTTGCCCGAGGACAACATTGATATGGCTAGTTCGGTGACGAATAGGCGCTGCTCGTCCACGAGCTCTAGCCCTAAATCTTTTCATCACTAAACCTTTATCAACTTTTATTTCTTTTATAAAAAGGTCTTCTCTTCTTAAATTAAAATTATGAATAGCGTTAGCGACTGCAGACTCAAGTAAGTGTCTAAGAGGCAAAGAGGCTCGCTTAGGCAAATAAGTTAGCTCGGCAATAGCAATACTTATTTCTTTACCTCGAACAAGGTCAGCTAAAAGCCTGACTTTGCGTGGAGACTGACCATAATTTGATAGAGTTGCTTTCATAATTATTTTTTAGCAGCGTCAGAAGCTTTAGTGGCTTTAGCGGCCGCGATTTCAGATTCTTTCTTTTTCTGTTCTAATTCTTTTTGCATCTTACCACCATGGCGATAAAATTTCTTGGTCGGAGAAAACTCACCCAACCGATGTCCCACCATATCTTCAGATACAAAAACTTCCAAGTGACTCTTGCCATTGTGAACTCCAAAAGTGAAGCCCACCATTTCTGGACTAATCTGACTACCTCTGGCCCAAGTTTTAATAACCCCAAGGTCATTAGGTTTTTTGTCAGTAATCTTCTTGATTAAATTGGCGTCCACATAAGGACCTTTTTTTAGTGATCGAGACATATATAAATTTAACAAAAAATCAGCATCGTGTGCTGAAACATTGGATTCATAGGTAAAAATACTTTACCTAAAGCACGCTCAATATCCTACCAAAAAGGAGAGAAAAGTCAAATAAAAATTAACTTAACTAAATCCTAAATTGAAAAGCCCAATCCTATAATCACCCCAACAGCAAAAGCTATCCCAGCAAGAAATAGTGATAATCTAAGAACTGATATAAAATATCTCTTATAATAAAACCTTTCTGTTTCTTCTCCTTTAATATCTCTCATTTTATTTAATATGAAATGAAGAATAAACGCTCCTAAATAAACCATTATAAAAAGTGCGATTACTGAAGACAAAGACCAAATAGAAAAACAATCAATTATATTTCCACCAAACGGCGAGCACTCCATACCGTAAAAATATAGCGACAATAATGGTATTGGAATAATATGGCTTAGGTATCCAAAAAAGAAAATAATCATCCCAACCAACATAATCTTACCCCATATTACATTTTTATCTTTTTTACTCATTTCTTAATTATTGATTATTGAAATAATACCATCACTACTTAAATAGTGCTACCAAAAAACAAATAAAAGTCAACTCAAAAACGATTAAAAAAAGAGGCCGGGCACTCATTTTGGTGACTCTGTCACCAAAATGAGTGCCCAAAAGCCTCAAAACCCGCTTTCTAACTCGTAAATAAACCCCCGAAGGGCCTCCAACAATTCTCCCTCCGTGCGAAAAGATTTATAAAAGTATTTCCGCGCCAGCTCGTATAAGGCCTTGATATCTTCGAAATCTTTGAGTTCAACTTTTATAAGACCTTAATGGTCGGCGGGCAATAGTCATCCTCACGAGCGAGGACGTGATGAGAAGTGGGAACCCTGTCGACTATATCAGCCAAATAACTTGGCAAATGATCTTCGTCTAAAACCACTTGTACCACCCTAAGCATTAGCCTCATCTCTTTTAGAAAGCGCAACTTGTCGCCCTCGAAATAGTCTAACTCTTGAAGTATCAGACCATTTACCAAGGTGTGGACCCTACTTATCTTGAGAGTTTTTTCCAAAATTGCCATGACTATAACCTCCTCCTGGTTTTATTTTAGAAGTCCAAATAATCCAATTTCATCATAACATAAAACTAACCCAAAAGACCCGAGCAAAAAATCGCTCCAGAGGAGCGATTTTTATTATTTCTATTTTCTCTTCTTATTTTTTCGTCTTGAGACGATAAGGTGATTTGAATATTTCTTTGATCTACGAGTCTTAACTCCATAGGCTTGCTTACCTTCACGAGTCTTCGGTCCGCGTCTGAGGCCAATACCCTGTCTGCCTTCTCCACCACCATGAGGGTGATCAACCGGGTTCATCGCGCTACCACGCACCGTTGGCCTAATACCACGCCACCGGCTCCGGCCGGCCTTACCTTGATTAACCAGCTTATACTCTTCGTTTGATACTTCTCCTACAGACGCCCACGCACCTTCTAAGATGCGTCTAACTTCACCAGATGGCATTTTAACCATAGTGTAGCCAGCGTCATTGGAAAGCACTTCAGCGTAAGAACCAGCGGACCGCACGAGCTTCGCCCCACCATCTGGTTTGGTTTCAATATTGTAAACAAAAGTACCAGAAGCGATAGCTCGCAGAGGCAAACGATTACCTATTTTTGGTTCAGCTTCATCTGAGACAATAAACTTATCGCCCACAGTCATTTTCTGAGGCACTAAAATATAGCGATATTCTCCGTCGGCATAAGCCACTGAGGCAATGAAGCCAGAGCGGT
>Ga0136601_1000401_pt1 | contig 19126 bp, 22 predicted proteins | sample AntRauMFilla2699_FD_181020 | JGI IMG/M metagenome (GOLD analysis project Ga0136601, IMG submission 181020) | Saline lake microbial communities from Rauer Islands, Antarctica - Metagenome Filla 2 #699 | ecosystem: Environmental > Aquatic > Non-marine Saline and Alkaline > Saline | place...
TACTGGCTGTGTTAGTGGCTCTAGTAGCGCAGCAAAATCTATTCCTCCATATTTTGCAACATCGTCGTCTGATGCGATGTACCTCACGTGCGCAAATAATTGTTGAGGCATTGTAATAAAAGCAAAGAGTAATAATCCTATTTTTGTGTATCGTTTCATAAGATAATTGTAGCAAACTATACTTTTTATACGTCTTATCTCAACCAATGTAATCCTTTTATTATAGAGTATTGACATTTCATAAAAATATTGTAATTTGTAAATAAAGCACATTCACTCAACCAACCAATACTATGCAATCAGCAATTACTATTCATCGCAACGGAAATACTCAGGCATTTGTCGGAGAACTCCATTTCTCAGAAACTCCAGGAGAGCTCCAGCTCGATCCTGAAACTTTCTACAAGAGACTAGGAAAGGTTCCAGAAGGACCTAATTGGGAGATTGAGATTATTACTCCCGATGACATCATGGATAAAAAAGGTGTTAACTTTCATCGATCAAAAGATGGAAAACCATTCATGTGTTACCCCGCACCATTGCCAACCGCCAAAGAGGCAGAGGCAATGTTCAAGATCTGGTCTGCGGGTACTGTTTTGTTCATGGAGTCTGGTATTCCTTTGAATAATTCGTATAAGGGTGATGCTGAGGCTTTCTTCAAAATGCTAGAGGAGGAACACGGTATCACTGTCGAGTCTTAAAAGCTCACTCGCTAATCTAATCAGATTGGCACATTTTCTTTTTTGAAGTGTAGGGTAGTGTGTGGTGTTATTTCTTAAGAATATGTTTTAACAAAAAAAGCTCCCAACATACTGTCGGGAGCTTTTTGAGATTGTGTAATTTCTAAAAATTATTTCTTCGCTTTCTTTGTCGAAGCTTTTTTAGCTACAGCCTTCTTTGTTACTTTTTTAGTGGCTGGCTTTTTCACAACTTTCTTCACAGGAGTTTTCTTAACTGCTGCCTTTTTGGTTGGAGTAGCTTTCTTTAATACTTTCTTCACAGCTTTTTTTTCTACTTTCTTTGCTGCTTTTTTAGTTGTTTTAGCAGCAGTCTTCTTTGCTGTAGCAGACTCTTTTGTTTCAGAAGCTGGAGACTGAATGATGTCCAATATTTTATTCATCTGCTCTTGTATTGATGCTAATTGTTTTTTCATTTCTGATAAATCGTAGTTAGATTGTACTTGTGCTCGCTCATCTCTCGTTGGATTTGGATAAGTACTTTGCTTGTTTTTATTAGTATCTCGTCGTCCATCGTTACGATCACTCTCACCATTCTTTTGAGCAAAACAATCACTACAAAATACTGGCTTGTCGTTACTTGGTCGAAAAGGTAGCGTGCAATTTTTGTTACATTTTGAGCATACCGCATCAAATGTTTCGTTTGATCGTCCTCCTGAATTTCGGCTACCAAATTTACCTCCTCCAGATCGTCTTTCGCCACCTCTGTCTCTTCCTCCAGAACGTTTTTCATATCCTCCACTATTTCCTCCATATTTTGACTTTCCTCGCTTCTTAAATCCTCCATCATTGTAGTTATTGTTCATATCTGGAACAATGCCAGAGTTGAAGGTTATTAGCAATGGGGAAGCATGAATATTATTTAAACTTTTATTCTTAGTATTTCTCTTATTAATTAACCATGACGATGTTCCAAACCACATATATTGTTACGAGGTTTTGTAAAATAAGTAGAGGAATTCCAAGTTGAAAATACCATTTACGTGTTTTGTGTCGAAACCCAAACATTCCAATGTATACACCAACGCTCCCAAATACTGCTGCCATAAAGAAAATAATTCCTTCTGGAGTTCGCTCTATGTTATGTCCTTTGGTAGATTTCTGTTTGTCGTAACCCATTACAACAAGAGAAACTATATTGATAATTATGAAGCTGGCTATAAGTATTTGTCCTGAAGGTGTGGTGAGAAGTTCCATGGTGAAATAAGTATAGCAAGACTGTTTGAATCTATACGCAAGCTTTAATCCAGTCTATTTCTGTTCTAAATGAGCCATCAATCCCATCACTTAGTATGAAACTTAGTTCATTAATTGCGCTAGCCTTGAATGGTTCACTATTTACTCGCTGGCTAAAAATTGTTGGTGTGGTTTCGTCAAAAGTAATAAACACTTCTTGCCATTCACTCCTTAGATTTTTTGGTATTGGAGATTGGTGAGTAACTCTCCAATAGCGTGTATCATTAAAATTTACTGCGTACGTTCTTCCGTACGTGTTCAAGCGAACTTGTAGTTTGTTATATCCAACTAGTGCATCGCTTGGTAATCTTGTTCCGACATAAGAAAAACCACCTCCGTTTGTATTGATGACACCAGTGTGCACGAGTGCATTTTCTTCTAGCGAAGCTGTGCCCTGGGATAGTCCTCCCATAACACCATCATTTACTGCATACCACTGTAGTTGCGATACTCCGTTAGTAAAATCATCAATAATTATGCATTTCTGTTCGTTACTGTTGATTATAGGTGTGATGGCTTGAGTTTCTGTTATGGTGGAGGGGGCTGTGATAGTTCCTGTTGAAACTATTTCCTCAGTAGTAATTTTTTCTGCGGATTCATTTGCAACAATTTCTGCAGAAGTCAGCTCTTGTGTTGTTGGATCGTTTTCGTCATTATTACTATTTTTACTGCTAAAATAAAAACCTACTAAGGCTAAAGTAAGAAGTCCACAGATGATGGTAATAAAAGTTTTTCTCATTGAGTCGATTATAGCAAAGTTGGGAAATACTTAGTTTGTTAGTAACTTGTGTTCTTTCATTACGTCTAATAAATCATAATCAGTTTTGTACCAATTCTTAATATTTTGTATTGCTACAGTATCAAGTTTTTTATTAATATTATCGGGATTTTTATGCATATCGACATTATCTATTGGGAGAGTCGTATTACCTGAAATACCCAACAAAGCTTTTAAATTTTGAAAATCGTTACTCAAATTTTCTTGTGTGCCAATAAATAACACCTGATCAATTTTTTCTAAAAAATATTTTTCATCTTTAATCCAATCCCCATAAGAGGATCGCACATGCTCAATACTTTTCATTGCTTGTATCGCTTTTTCTTTCAGAGCATTGTCTTTAGAAGAGAGTGCTAGTCCTAATTCATTAGGTGTCTTAAAGTTCTCAAAAGATTTTTTCTCTTCAGATGACCACTCACCATAATATCTTGGTTCACCTTTTCTTCTTCTGGAATAAAACCCACTTATAAATCTTGAAACTGGGTCTCGTACAAAGAAAAATACCTTTTCGTTTGGTGGTACGTCTTCTAGGCTAAATGAGTGGGGATGGCAATAAATTATGTATTTCTTTGTCTCAACTTCATAGTTAGTACAATGTAATGCGTGTTTAATCGCCGTTCCTCCTGTTTTACCTATGTGAAGAAAATGAACCTTAACTTTATCTTTCATCGCAAAACTATACACAAAACATACCTTAGTAAAAAGGTGTGTTTTGTGGCTATTCTATGGTTTAAGCAGATAGCTCTATATAGAAGAGATATTTAATGTATGACATAATAAAATAAGTCATGAACAAAGCTTTTTTATTTTTAAAGCGTCATCTACCTACAGTTATTTTGATTGGAGCAGTATTTTTTGTTACCTCTGCTATGGCTTACTTTTTTTCTCTTCAGAGTATTGAAAGGTTGCAGAAGACAGCGTATGAACGGTTCTATTTTGAGTCTAATGCAATTGTTGAGATTGCACATGAAAAGTATAATTCTGCTGAAACCACACTCCGATCTCTTCAAGGTTTTTTTGCAGGGAGTACGTTTGTTACCAGGAAAGAATTTTATGACTTTGTAGATATTTCTCGTTTTTTTGATGTTCATCCTGGTTTTTCTACACTTGTGTATGTAGAACGTGTCCCGAAAGAAAATCAGAATGAATTTATTAACAATGTACGTTCTGATACAAGTTTTTCATCTAAAGGGTATCCTGATTTTAAAATTAATCCTGAAATATCTAAGGAAGAATATTGGCCGATTGTGTATGTATATCCTGAAAAGGAAACCAGTTTTTTGCTTGGCAATGATCAACAGTCGGAATCATTTCGCTTTGAGAATTTACAGCGCGCAAGAGATTTGGGGGACATCTCACTATCTTCCGTTGTGGAGTTGGGACAAAACGGAGAAGGATTGATATTAGCAGCTCCGCTTTATGCTGAAAATAAATTTCCTGAAACAGTCGAAGACCGAAAACGTTTATTTAATGGCGCAGTAACAGTGTCTCTAATAATAGATAATTTTTTCTCTTCTGTATTGCAATCTGAGCAAGAAAAACATGAAGAAATTACTATTACCTTTACGGAGCGTTATGGGAACGTTGTGCCCGTAGTTGCCTCAGAAACTGCTCCAGATTTCCTTACTCAACTCTATGGAACTATTACAATAAACAGGGAAGTATCTTTTGGAGAAAATCCTGTCACATTTACTTTTCAGTCGCCTGCTCGTAATCAGTTGTCATTTCAAGAGGCATTAGAGCCGTTTTTGATAGTAATTATTTTGCTTGGAGCAGCATTTTTTGTGTCGAGTGTTATTATATTTTCTCATAAATTTGAGTTGGTGCAGGATATGAAAAAACAATATGATTTTGTGGCAACGTTATCACATCAACTCCGAACACCAATTACAATTTTGCGTTGGAATTTGGAAACACGCAAAGTTTCTGAAAAAGATAAGAAATTACAAGAGATTCTTATGGAAAATGTGCTAGTCCTAAATTCTATTACTCAGAGAATGTTGTTATATATAGAAATGTCCGGTAATGATATTACTGTTAAGTCAGAAAATATTAGTATTGAGCAGTTATATACTATTTTAATAAGTGGTGTTTCTGAAGTTCGAGATATTTCTCGTTTAAATAGGGTGGGGGATGTTGCTGTGCAGGGAGCTGTTACTATTGCTACGCAGAATGTTATTAAAGCTTTGGGATACATCATAGAAAATGCACTAATATATAGTCCAAAAGAAGAACAAGTGACTATCGAATTTTTGCAAGATGGGCGCAATTTGAAGATTATAATTTCTGACTCTGGATATGGAATTCCAAAATCTGAGCAGAAGAAATTATTCTCAGGGTTTTTCAGAGCAACAAATGCTTCTCTTGGCGTTAACTCTGGTAGTGGAGTTAGTTTATTTATGGCAAAAAAGATTATTCGAAAGAATGGTGGTTCTATTGCGTTTACTAGTGAGAAAAATAAGGGAACAATATTTACAATTTTAATTCCTTTAAACTAGTGTTTGTTGAGATATAGAAAACCACTCAACATTTCTGTATTTAATTTTACTTCATGCGGGCTTCCTCGGGCTGGAATCGGTCTAGTGTATTTTTATTCATTATAAACAAAACCAGCACGAAACATAGTGTCTCGTGCTGGCTCTAAGATGCGGGACACTCGGGTTAAGTACCCATGAGTCCAAGCGTTGTAAGGGTATTTTAGCATCTTCTCGATATGTAAACTGAGGAGTGTGGGTCGCAACTAAAAACGTGTAAAGTAGGACAAATGGGACACCATTAGGATTTCTTCGATTTATTTCTCCTGTCTGTATCCATGAGTATCTTAAACAGCCCGACTAAGTTATTACCAGCCTCCTCTGCTTCTGCATAACTCATTTTTTTATTGTATTCTTTCTCGAATATTTTCTGAAATTCTTCAACTCTCTTTTTATCTAAGCTCATATTTATATTTAATTAGTGATAATTACCGAGCAGATCGGTATACTCTAATTATGACAATGGATATGACAAAGAAAAATGAAGATGTACTTCTCCTACTTACTGGCGATGAAGAATTTCAGAATCTAATAAAGAACCTTAAGGTAGAGCTCGAAGATCTAGATGAAGACCCTTACCTTGATCGAATTAACAAATTCATTTCGGAAGTAATCGGGATATTTAATTTGAATGAGAATTTTAGAATAATGCTAAGACATTACATTCTTTATGGAAAATTATTCTTTGTACCAAGTTCTATGTTCAGTGAAGTTTTTGATGATAAAGCTCTAACCATACGAATATTTGAGCAACCTACTGAAAAAGATTTTGAAGTTCTAAAAAAATACATTAAAGATCGAACTAAGCATCTTCCAAAACACAATGAAATAAAAAACATTAAAAATAGAGTAGAGCTTGAGGAGATGTATAGAAACAAAAAAGAGTACGAGGACTTCGACACTCCTATTTCAAATAAGGAAATTGCTAAAGATTATCTTGGGAGTGAATCTAAAAACAAACAGGTTTTAGATGAAATTAAAAAATTAAAAAAGTTACGCAATAAATATTTTCACACTTCGGAAAAAAGTTAAGGAAAATTTTCCGAACAAAATAAGGGCTAGTGATTCAATAGAGCTGTAGCAAAAACTACAGTTTTATTAATTAACAAATTAATCACTATGGATAAAAAAGACATAAAGATTGAGTATGTTCCCGTAGAACAATTAAAAGGCAATGAATACAATCCTAGAAAATGGGATAACGAAACAAAGGAACAACTCAAGGAAAGTATTAATCGTTTCGGAGCAGTAGATCCAATATTAGTTAACTCTTCTTCAAAAAGAAAAGATATTGTCATTGGAGGAAATTTTCGCTTAGAGGTTCTCAAAGAATTGGGACACAAAACAGCACCTGTTGTTTATCTCAATACTCCTGACATCAATAAGGAGAAAGAGCTTAATGTTCGCCTGAATAAAAACCAAGGTGAATTCGATTACAAATTATTAGCTGATTTTGACGAAGATTTTCTGGGAGATATTGGATTCGATTCAATAGAACTAGATGATATTTTTTTAGGAGATGATTCAGAGGAAGAACAGTTCGATATCAATAAGGAGTTGGCTAAATTAAACATCGAAAAGATCACAGTAAATAAAGGAGATGTTTATGATTTAGATGGTAGTCGCCTTTGTTGTGGTGACAGTACTGTTGAGGAAGATATGAAATTACTGATGGGAAACGCGAAAGCAGATTTTTGTTTAACCGATCCTCCATACATATTGGACTACCTAAACGGTAATACTCGAAATGGAAAAGCTACCGAAGGATTTGGAGTAAAGAAAAATCGTAGGTACTTAGAAACTGATATTCTACCTCCTGATTTCACAGAAAAATGGATGGGGAATGTTTCAAAATTTCAGAAAGATAATTTCTCAATAATGGTTTACGAGAATTGGAAGAACATACGAACTATTTGGGGAGAAATGGAAAAACATTGGAAGGTAAAGAATATGGTTGTGTGGCATCTACCCAACATGGCACCGCTTGGATATTTGAATCAAAACAGAATGGATCAAAAAGGAAAAGTAATTGTTGATCCACAGCGTGGTCCTGTAATAAAAAAGATATTTGAAAAAGTAGCATATGAACATTATTCAGGAAGAAAGATATACAATTGGCTCAGACATGAACTTAATTTTTATACACGAGGAAATAAACCAATTACATTAAGTGGAATATATCGAATCCTAGACAGTACTTTTTATTATGGAGAATTTGAATACCCAAGAGAGAGTGGAAATGTATACAAAGGAATTCATGAACCACTAATAAACAAAGAATTATTCGACAAGGCACAGGCACAACTAAAGCGAGATAAAATAGTGAGAGAAAGTAAGGAATTTTCCTTCACAAAACTCTTTGTGTGTGGAAAGTGTGGTTCAGGTATCTCTGCAGAAGAAAAATGGAAGACGCTCAAGTCTGGAGGCTCTAACAGGTACATATACTACTCATGTAGCAGAGCAAGAGACAGGAACTGCAAGAATAAGTACATCAGAGAGGAAGAGTTGATTAAGCAACTACTAAACATAATAGATGATGTAAGTATTAATGAATTGGGAATGCACAAAAGCATGGAAGACGAGGTCAAAAGATTCAACAAATTTCAAAAAAATGTCTTTGGAGTGAAGGAGAAGATAAAAACTGACGAAGATTTGAATATTAGAAAATATGCGAAGTATTTATTAAAAGAAGGGTCTACAAGCGAGAAGAGGTTGTTATTGTCAAATCTGAGATCGAGGATTAGATATGAGGATAAGGAGTTGAGTTTAATACAGTAAGTATGTTGCAGTATAGGGGGTGGGGGTATATAATAAGAGTTATATGAAAAAAGATGATAAACAAAAAGTGATTAATCGTTTGAACCGTATTGAGGGACAGGTAAGAGGTCTCAAAAAGATGGTTGAGGAAGAAAAGTATTGTGTCGATGTAATTACACAAACATCTTCTGCTAGGTCTGCATTAAAAGGTGTTGAGGATGCTTTGCTAGAAAGCCACCTTTCGACTTGTGTTGTGAATCAAATAAAATCTGGAAAACAAAAGAAAGCAGTAGAAGAAATTTTAAAGGTTTACAAATTAAAAAAGTAATATGAATAATTCTAATCAAGTTACCATTTTACTAACAGCAGTCCTCACTGTTGTTTTAGTATTTTTTCTACTAAACAATGGTGTGCACACTGGATTCCATGTTGGACATATTCATGATGATTCAGAAAATATGGGGATGATGGATGAACAAGATGATGAAGATGGGCATCATGAAGAGCATGGCGTTGATAGTTTTGAAATATACCCCAGTAAATTAGTAGAAAAAATTAACAATAATGAAGACATTATTTTGTTGGATGTTCGAACCCTAGAAGAACATGAAGAAATTCATTTAAAGAACTCACTACTTCTCCCTGTTGGAGAAATTTCAGCAAACACACTTGCAGGTATTGGGCTTGGAGAAGGTATGAAAGATAAAGAAATAATACTTTATTGCAGAAGTGGTGGGAGAAGTAAACAAGCATATGACATTATGAATTCTTTGGGGTATACAAACATTAAAAGCGTTTCTGGGGGAATGGTGCACTGGGAGGAAGATAATTATCCATTTGCTGAAGTTGGAGAATACCAAAGAAGTACAACCTACTCTGTCGAAGCAAGTGATTCAGGAGCACAGATATCTTTTGATCGCACAACCCATAATTTCGGAGATGTTCCACAATCACAAGGAATTTTAGAAACTACTTTTGAAGTAAAGAATGAAGGAGAAAGTGTTCTTGAAATTGGCGAGTTAAGTACTAGTTGTGGATGTACAAAAGCTGAAATTTCAAGCAACAGTATCAAACCAAATAGTAAAGCAACTCTGACTGTCTATTTTGATCCTGACTTTCACAAAGAGCCTGCTGATGAGCTTACTAGAACAGTATTTATCCCAACTAACGACCCGAGCAATCCAGAAGCGGAAGTAAAAATTACAGTCGATATTTTAGAAGGTGAATAATAAACTAATATAAAAACATGAAAACAAATACAGCATTAATTATTGTTATCGCAGCAGTCTTGATTGGAGGAGGAATCATACTTTTCTCAGATGGAGATAAGCAAACAGTAGAAGTGCAAGAAACTGTAAGTACTTCAGTTCTGTCTGCCGACCGAGAAATACACGATTTCGGAGAGATAGATATTTTTAGTGGATTAGTAACGACAACATTTGCTCTAACAAATGAGGGTTCGGAACCTATTACAGTTAAGGAAGGAACAACAAGTTGTGGATGTACCAACGCAGAACTTGAAGGAATTAGTTTTGGTATGCACGAAAAAATGAATAAAGAATTTGTTATACCAGCTGGAGAGACAAAAGATTTAATAGTTCTCTATGATCCACTTGCTCATGGACCATCAGGAACTGGTCTTGCTCAACGTTCAGTATTTTTGAAGACAAATTCAAGTGTTACTCCAGAGTTAGAGGTGAGGATAAAAGCGATGGTGACTAAAACTAACTAACTATGAAATCTTCACACAATAAAAAAATATTTTCTGTAGCTGGCATGACGTGTGCAAGTTGTGCTCAAACAGTTGAAAAAGCCATCACTAAAATACCTGGCGTATCAGCTGTTGCAGTAAACTTCGCCACCAACAAAACGACCATCGAATACGACCAATCAAAAGTAGACGATGAAGCTTTGACTGCCGCTGTGCAAGTGACAGGTTATAAGCTGGTTGATTCGTCACTGATGGACGGTGAATTTAAAGTCATCGGTATGGGATCTGATCACTGTGCTGGAGTGGTACAAAAGGCGCTGTCTGGATTTGCTGGAGTATCTAATATAGAAACCAGTTATGCCAATGGTTCGGCGACTTTTGCATACGACCCAAGTCTTATAAAATTATCTGATCTTAAAAAAGCTGTTGATGATGCTGGGTATGAAGCCATTGTGATTGAGAGTGGTGACAATGCATATGAAAAAGAAAAAGCAGCTAAAGAACACGAAGTAACTATCTTGAAGAATAAGACTTGGGTTGCTGGTATTTTTTCTATACCAATTCTCTATCTCGCTATGGCTGAGCTGATTAGTGAATCTTTGATTCCAGGATTTCTTAATCCGTCTGAGTTTCCCTTACGATTTGCACTCGTACAACTTGCACTATCTATCCCAATCGTTATCGCTGGGTATCGCTTTTATACAGTAGGTTTTCGTAATCTTTTCAAATTGACACCTAATATGGATTCTCTAATTGGGCTTGGAACTGGAGCTGCGTATCTTTATGGCATCTATGCCGTCTACGCAATAGCTCTAGGAGATGCAAGTTTTGTTAAAAGCCTCTACTTTGAAACTGCTGGGGTAATTATCGGACTTATTTTATTTGGTAAATATCTTGAAGAACGAACCAAAGGAAAAACATCAGAGTCTATTCGTACATTAATGGATTTAGCACCAAAAACTGCAACAGTAATTCGTAATGGAAAAGAGCAGCAGATTCCACTAGAAGAAGTTTTGGTTGGCGACACTGTCGTAGTTCGTCCTGGTGAAAAGGTCCCAGTTGATGGTGAAATTACTTCAGGTACTACAAGTATTGATGAGAGCATGATTACTGGAGAGAGCTTACCCGTTGATAAAAAAGCTGGTGATACTGTTATTGGTGCCACAATAAATAAGTCAGGAGCTATTCAGTTTACTGCTACTAAAGTAGGTAAAGACACTGCCTTAGCGCAGATTGTAAAGCTGATTCAAGAAGCCCAAGGTTCCAAGGCTCCAATTGCTCGTTTGGCTGATGTTATCTCAGGCTACTTTGTCTGGGCTGTGATTGCGATTGCACTGCTGGCATTTGTACTCTGGTATTTCGTCTTCGGTGCCACCTTCTTATTCTCACTTACTATTCTTATTACGGTACTTATTATTGCTTGTCCGTGTGCATTAGGCTTAGCTACCCCAACCTCAATTATGGTAGGAACTGGTCTTGGAGCTGAAAAAGGCATCTTGGTTAAAAGTGCGACTGCACTTGAGCAAGCAAAAAAAATCCAAGCTATTATCTTGGATAAAACAGGAACCATAACTAACGGTGCCCCAGTACTTACTGCTGCCAAGAGTGTAACGGATACGAAAGATATGGATATGCTAGTGCTCGCTGCTTCAATCGAGAAGAATTCAAAACATCCACTAGCTGAAGCGATTGTTGTATATGCAAAAGAACAAAACCTCTCTTTGCAAGATGTTGATGCTTTTGAAGAAATACCAGGGCATGGTCTCTCAGGAACTATTGCAGGTAACCAGTATTTTGTTGGTACACGTAAACTTATGGATCGTGAGGGAGTTACATATGCTTCCCATTTAAAAGATATTGAGAAACAAGAAGATGAAGGAAATACTGTAATGTTTTTTGCTAACAAAACAACCTTGTTGGGAATTATTAGTGTTGCTGATACCGCAAAAACTACTTCCCAATCAGCAGTAAAAGCGTTCACTGAATTAGGTATTACTGTCTATATGATTACTGGAGACAACGAGCGCACAGCAAAAGCGGTGGCTCGTGGTGTTGGAATTACTGAAGAGAATGTTTTTGCCCAAGTATTACCAGAAGAAAAAGCTAACTATGTTAAAAAGCTACAGGCACGAGGTCTAACAGTTGGTATGGTCGGAGATGGTATTAATGATGCTCCAGCACTAACACAAGCCAATATTGGAATTGCCATTGGTGCTGGTACTGATGTTGCAATAGAAAGTGCTGATATTGTATTAATGAAGAGTGATCTGATGGATGCCATAATCGCCGTTAAACTCAGCAGGCAAACCATGCGTAATATAAAACAAAATTTATTCTTTGCTTTTGGCTATAACACTGTTGGTATTCCAATTGCAGCTGGAGTGCTATTTCCAGTTTCCGGTATATTACTTAGCCCCATGGTTGCAGCAGGCGCCATGGCCGCTAGTTCTATTAGCGTTGTGCTTAATGCGCTTAGATTAAAGCGAAATAAGTTGTAATCCAGTAAAAATAGTCTATGAAACAAAATACTAAAACCAATACTCATACAGGAAGTTTTCACGGAGTGAAGTCTAATGCTCGAATTCTTAAAATCACTGGTTGGCTTACGGGGGTTTATTTTCTTATCGAACTTAGCCTCGGCTTTTATTCTGGGTCAATTGCTGTCATATCTGATGCTTTTCACACCTTCTCGGCGGTCGGTGGAATCCTAATAGCGTTTATAGCTAATCGGATATCGAGCATTGAAGCAAACGAGAGTGCGACCTATGGGTTCAAACGAGCGGAGATAATGGGGGCATTACTAAACGGAGTATTCTTACTTTTGATGGCTTTGTATGTATTGTACATGGGCTACATGAGACTTGGTTCAGGCACTGAATTGGCAACAGGGTTAATGTGGGTAGCTGCACTTGGAGGAATTATCACCGAAGCGATAGCTTTCAAGCTCATCTATAAAGAGCAAAAGCAGAACATAAATATGAAAGGCGCTTACTGGCATATCCTACAGACGTTCGTGGGGAGTATTTTGATCATAATTGCAGCAATTATTATTCAACTAACTGGGTACACGCCAATTGACGCAATTCTGGGGATGGTGTTTGGATTGGTTTTACTGTGGGCTTCTTATAAAATAATCAAAGATGCGTTTAGTATATTTATGCAGACAGTGCCAAAAGAAATTAATGTTGAAAAAGTTAAAACCGAGTTATTATCTATTGATGGAGTGCTAAGTATCAGACATATACACGCCTGGGTATTAACCTCAAATAAAAATATATTCTCAGCCCACTTGCAGATACAAAATCATGCGCAAGGAGAAAAGATTTTACGAGAGGCTGATAAGATTCTAAAAGAAAAATTTGGATTTTACTTCTCGACCCTACAATTGGAAAAAGAGTTTGCACAATTTGATGCGGATGAAATAAACATACACTATCCATCTACTAGGTAGTAGAGTCAGCAGATAGTGCTTTGGTGATGAGTTTATTGACAGATAAAATTAATTTATAAACATATGAAATACGGATACACGAAACAAATAGAACTGCCTTTCGACAAGGCGGTAGTAAAAGTAAAAGAGGAACTTCCAAAAGAAGGGTTTGGTGTTCTTACTGAAATTAATGTAAAAGACACCCTAAAGAAAAAAATAAACGTTGAATTTGATAATTATATTATATTAGGTGCATGTAATCCCGCTCTTGCGCATGAAGCACTTCTTTCAGAGCGAGAGATCGGGCTTCTGTTGCCGTGTAATGTTATTGTGTACGAAAAAGATGGTGCTGTATTTGCTTCTGGGATTATGCCAACGGTTGCAATGGGGATGGTTGAAAATGAAGAGCTGCATACCATAAGTGAAGTTGTAGAAGAAAAAATGAAGACAGTAATTAATAATTTATAATTTTAAAATATGAAAAAAACAACAATTTCAGGTTTAGTAATAGTTTTGGTGCTTATATTTGGATATTTTGTATATACCAATAATTCAGGTATGCATATGAATATGTCAGAAGGAGAAGACTTCTTCTCACAAGAAGTTGATGAAAATACTCCATTTGCAAGAGAATCTGAAATTGTTGTATTAAAGGATGGTGATACGTACGAAATGGTAGCAAGTGTCGTGAAGCAAGAAGTTGGGAACAGAGTCGTTAAAAGACTCGCATATAATCAGCAAATTCCAGGACCTGTTTTGAAAGTTGAGAAGAATGCTGAAATAACTCTAAACTTCACTAATAACTTGGATGTAGAAACAACTCTACATTCCCACGGTTTAAGATTAGATAATGAATTTGATGGTGTCCCAGACGTCACTCAAAAACCTATTAAGATTGGAGAAAGCTTTACATATAAACTTACATTTCCAGATGAGGGAATTTATTGGTATCACCCACATATCAGAGAAGACTATACACAAGAACTGGGTCTGTATGGAAACTTCTTGGTTGCGCCAACAGATAAAGAGTATTGGAATGAAGTAGATAGAGAAGAATTTTTAATTCTTGATGACATTCTTGATGGAGAAAAGTTCAGAAAAGATGTGGTAACTCAAACTCTAATGGGACGTTTTGGAGATAGATTACTTATCAATGATAAAGATGACTATGTGCTCGAAGTAAATCAGGGTGAAGTTGCAAGACTGTACATCACCAACGTCGCCAACACGCGAACGTTTAATTTTGAAATCCCTGGGATTGATATAAAGCTAGTTGGTGGTGATACTGGGAGAATTGAAAAAGAAGTATTTATTGATAATCAAATTATTGCCCCATCAGAAAGATATGTAGTTGAAGTTTTATTTGATAAACCGGGAACATATCCAGTTGAGCACAGGGGACAGAAGATTGGAAGTGTTGTGGTGAAAGCTGGAAACACTCTAGATACCGAAAAGAAAATTGATTTTATATCACTTAGAACCAACCCTTCTGATTATAAAAGTATCCGTGAAAACATCACAAGTTTAGTCGCGCAGATTCCAGACAAAAAACTTCGGCTTGATATATCAATGGAGGGAAACATGAACCAGATGATGATGGGTGGTGATGGAAACATGATGCAAATGGGTGGTGATAATGATGATGCAATGCGTGATCACTGTAAGATGATGCCAGAAATGGCTGGATGTGAGCCGTATGCAAATGAAGGTATGCCAAACATGGATATGGGGAGCGGAATGATGACAGGGGAGCATGGCGATGATGAAGATGGTATTGAATGGGAGGATGACATGGCAATGATGAATCAAATGTCTACCGACGAAAATATTACCTGGGAACTAGTTGATGAAGAAACTGGAAAAGTAAACGAAGATATCAATTGGAAGTTCAGGCAAGGTGATTTGGTGAAGGTGAGTATCTATAATGATCCAGACACAATGCACCCAATGCAACACCCAATTCACTTTCATGGGCAACGTTTTGTGATTCTATCTGAGGATGGTGTGACTAACGATAATCTTCAGTGGAAAGACACAGTTCTTGTTCCAAAAGGAAAAACAATAGAAGTGTTGGTGGAAATGTCGAACCCTGGAACATGGATGGCACATTGTCATATTGCAGAACACTTGCATGCAGGAATGATGATGAGTTTTGAGGTGAGTAAATAAATGGTTATTAAAGTTTTTAAAAAAGTAGCCTTGATTACGTTGGTTGGTGTTGGAATACTGTATTTCACTCATCCTATTTTTATAGGTAAAAAACATTTACAACAGCTTGGGCTAGAAGCTACTGCACAAGACTTTATATCAGCAGAAATTCTTCTTGGAAAGTCATTTATAAAACCAAGTGAAGATCCAAATAAACAACTTCTTCAGTCTGGTGCAAATCCTGTGGAAGTAACTTTTTCTGAGATGCAGTTCAGTGCTCATATCTCCGCAATGCACCCTGTTGGGGAAGTTACAAGTGTCTTTACACAAAATAATTTTGAGGTAAGTGGAATTTTTGAAAGAAGCAGGATTTCAGGATTTAAAAAAACATTAGGGATTACATCTTTGAAATCAATACCACTTTTCTTCATTGCTGAAAAATTTCTCCTGACTGACCCATCATTCTATTTTAAAGGTCAGGGAAGTGTTTACGACAATAAAGTGAGCATCCTCATTAAAGAGGCACGCATAGGGATGGTTCCTATTTCAAATAAGATGGCAAGTAATCTTCTCGAAGATTACTTCGAACTCGTTCTTGAGAAAGCGCCGGCATTTAATGCTAATGAAATCACTCTTCAAAAAGATTTCCTACTTTTTTACGGAACAGCAACTGCAGTGGTGCCAATCTATTAGGAGGAGTGTGCAACAAGCTAGGTATGATATATACTACTATTTATCCATGACTTCATCACGATTATTTAAAATAATTACAATTGGAATAAGCTTTTTTGTTCTATCAAGTATTCTTTTGTGCGGGAGTATCGTGCCAGTTAATTTTGGAAATGATCATGTCGTAATGTCAGATTGCTCCTTTACTATTACAGGAATCTCTGCCGTTGATAGAATTCTTTTAGCTATTATTTTTATATATACACTTGTTGGCTTAACTGGTGGTTCAATTTTACATCGATTTATTTTACAACTAAGGAGTCGTATTTTACCCACGATTCAACTTTCCCCAATTCCTAATTATTTATCTAGAAACTTTTTATATGAAGCACTCAGAAAAGGGCTAATTCATCCTCAAATATATTCATTTGTAATTGTCTAATTACTCAACACATTTTATGAGTAATGTAAGAAAGTATTTTATTAAATTTATCTAACTACATAACTATGAAAAATAATTTAACATTACCAACAGCGATCGTTCTCGCCGGTATTATAATTGCAGGAGCAGTCTTCCTTTCTGGAAATGAAGGAAATACTAATCAAGTTGCACAAGCCCCAAATAATCAAGAACAGCAAGAGCCGCAAGATCCAGGATCTACTGATGCTGTTCGTCCAGTTACAAGCGAAGATCATGTTAAAGGTAATCCTGATGCACTGGTAAAGATTGTCGAATACTCTGATTTTGAATGCCCCTTTTGTAAACGATTTCATGACACCATGAATGAAGTTATGAGCAACTACGGAGACAGTGGCGAAGTGGCGTGGGTCTTTAGACAATTTCCACTTGAACAACTGCATCCAGTAAAAGCACAAGCTGTAGCTGTAGCTTCTGAGTGTGCAGCAGAACAGGGTGGTAATGATGCATTCTGGAAATTTACTGATGGATACTTTGATGTGACACTAACAAACAATCGAACTGACATTGAAACTGTTATCCCTCAACTTGCACAAGAAATTGGACTTGATAAGACAGCTTTCCAGACATGTCTTAGTAGTGGTAAATACGATGATCACATCGCAGCTGACGTAACGAATGCTGTCGAAACTGGAGGACGAGGAACACCATGGAGTGTCGTTATTGGACCAGACGGAACAACATATCCATTGAATGGTGCTCAACCATATTCTGCTGTAAAGCAAATTATTGATTTGGCATTAAGTAATAAGTAGTCATGGTTAAAGAAATAGTAAGCATACTTAAAGACATTAGATATGTTGGTTTGGCTTCAGTTGTGGCATTTGTGGTGTTTGCTATTGCCGTACTAATTCCAAATATAAAATTACTCATTCAAATAATTCCAGATCTAAGCATTAGTTTGACGGTAAAACTAAATCTTATTTTTAGTTTATTCGGCGCAATTCAAACTAACTTCACAATATTATCGGCTTCGTACACCATAGCTATTGCAATACTATTTGGAATCAATGTTGCGTTATTTGTACATTACGTCCGTAGTCAAAGAACTGGTGTTACAAAGATAAATGGAGCCGCCGGAATAGGAGGACTCATTAGCGGAATATTTGGTATTGGATGTGCTGCATGCGGAACATTCATTCTGACATGGGTCTTGGGTTTTATTGGAGCCGCAGGTCTCTTGTCTTTTCTTCCTCTTGGGGGGGAAGAATTTGGAATTCTTGGAGTAATTCTGTTGATTTTATCAATCAAAATGATAACAAAGAAAAGCAATACTCCACAGACGTGCTCAGTTTAAATTATTAACTAATTCATTAATATGAAATCATCAAATCAATCCATAATAGCTTCAGGAATAATTGCAGTTGCTCTAATATTTGCAGCTGTAATTTACTCAGGCGGTAATTCTGGCCAATCTGGGGTAAAAGAATTCGATATTGTTATGCAAAATAATCAATATAATCCATCAAAAATCACAGTGAATCTTGGTGACAAAGTTGCCATAAATATTACTAACAAAGATAAGGTAGCACATGGAGTTGGGTTACCAACTTTTGGAGCATCTGTTCCGGAAGGACACGTATTTCCTGGAAAAACTGCGAGGATGGAATTTGTCGCTAATAAAATAACAACTGCTGATGCAGCCTTGTGTGGTGGTCCAAAACCTGAGAACAAATCTGATGATCATGGAGAAGAGTTGATCGTAGAAGTAACATAAACTAATTATGAAAAAAACAGTCATTATACTAGGAAGTGTTTTGATAGTAATAATAACCATTTTGACAGTTGTTGTTATTCAAAATAAGAGTCAAAAAGAAATTACTACAGATAACCTTGAAAATACTCAAAACAGAAGTGCCCTTTTGGTTTCACCGCAAAAAGAAATTTCTGTTATTGCAATAGATAAGGTGGAGCTAAGTCAGCCGGGTTTTATTGCTGTTCATGAAGTAATTAGTAAAAAACCAGGGCAAGTTGTTGAGGTCAGTCAGTATTTGGATATTGGAATTTATGAAAATATAGAAATATCACTTGGGGAAATTCGTCAGGCAAAATTCATTGATATAGGTGGTGAATTCCCAATCACAAATGAACTAGTGGTTGTCGTGTATGTAGATGATGGAGATAAAGGATTTAATCCAAACCTAGATTCTATATTAGAAGAGAGCGGGAGTGTATTAGCGAGGTATGTCGCATCAGGAGAGAGTGCACCTAAATCTGTAATTGTGCCTGGAGATCAAGAAAAAGTTAGTGATGTGGCGGTGATTGTGAATTATTCAGATGAAGGATTTTCTCCTAATTTAGTAGAAATTAATCAAGGTGATGTTGTTGAGTTCGTTAATCAAAGCAGCCGCCCGATGTGGGTTGCATCAAATAGTCATCCTGCTCACGACGTTTTATCAACTTTCGATCAGTTTACAGTTTCAGGATTCGGTGAGAGTTGGCAATATTCATTCGATCAAAAAGGAGAATGGAAGTATCACGACCACGTGAACGCAAGCATAGAAGGAGTGGTGATAGTTAGGTAATTATTAATTATTAATTATTAATTAATAAATTAACTCATATATTATGTTGTTAGGAATTAAAAGTAAAAAACAAATCTTTTTAAGACACTTACTAATGGGCTCTTTAAGTGCTATCTTGATTTA
>Ga0136601_1000402_pt1 | contig 19117 bp, 16 predicted proteins | sample AntRauMFilla2699_FD_181020 | JGI IMG/M metagenome (GOLD analysis project Ga0136601, IMG submission 181020) | Saline lake microbial communities from Rauer Islands, Antarctica - Metagenome Filla 2 #699 | ecosystem: Environmental > Aquatic > Non-marine Saline and Alkaline > Saline | place...
CTAGTTCTGCATGCAGGCTATCGGTTGAACGCTTCGACAATTTTTCGCGCAGACCTTCATCCGGTTCTACATTCGGAAGCACCAGGTCATCAACTACTGCCTGTATGTAAAAGCCGGTGCCGCCACAAAGTATTGGCATCATCCCACGACCATGAATTTTAACTACAGCCTGATCGGCCAGCCGCTTAAAATCGGCTACTGAAAAATCCTCCCGAGTATCAGCTACGTCAAGAAGATGATGGGGAACACTCTTCATCTCCTTGTCAGTAATCTTCCCAGTTGCAATATTGAGCTCGCGATATACCTGCCGACTGTCGGCAGAGATAATCTGTCCGCCGATTTTATTTGCGATTTCAACAGCCAGCGAGCTTTTACCGACAGCAGTAGATCCGCAGATTACGAGTAATTTTTTCATTATATATTGTGCATTATCTCAATATCAGCCCCAATATTATTAAGTCGCTCAGCTATATTTTCGTATCCACGTTGGATTGAGTAGACATTACGAAGTATAGATGTACCTTCTGCTGCGAGCATGGCTATTAGGATAATAACTGATGGTCGTAGTGCTGGTGGGCAGACGACCTGACTAGCACGAAACTCTGTTGGGCCATTAATGAAGACACGGTGGGGGTCGGCCAGCTCGATATCAGCCCCAAGTCGATTTAGTTCTGTGTAATAGATGGCTCGATTTTCCCACATCCAGTCATTAATTTTAGTAGTCCCTTCGGCTTGAGTAGCAACGGGAACGAAAAAAGGGAGATTGTCAGCATTGATACCGGGATACGGAAGCGCATGAATTTTGACATCGAGCGCTTTCAGTTCTGACGGATGAATACTTAAATCAACTAGTTTGGTTCGACTATTCTGACTAAAATATTCGTCTGATTGCTCAATCTTGGCCCCCATCTTCTTTAGCTTCAAAAGTTCCAGCTTCAGAAAGTCGATTGGGCAGCGAGTGATTTCAAGCTCAGAGTTGGTAACGAGTGCGGCTGAGATAAACATCATCGATTCAATAGGGTCTTCGCTATTTTCATGAATAATATCGGTATTAATATCCTCTACACCACGTACAACGAGAGTCGATGTACCAATGCCATCAATCTCTACACCTAGCTTCTCTAAAAAGAAGCAGATGTCCTGTACCTGATAGTTTGGAGTACAGAAGCTGATCTTCGTCTCTCTATCAAGCTGTGCGGCCCGTAGAAGGGCGTTAATGGTAGCGGTGTCGCTTGCCTCATACATAATCACTTCATCAAGCGTCTTCTCACCGGGAGTGATTTCGTAATCGTGCTCATGGGTAGTAATATCCAGCCCTAGCGATTCAAATACATGCTTGTGGGCAGAGATCGTACGTTCACCCATTTTGCACCCACCAGCATGGGGAAGGTGAAAGGTTTCCAACGCATGCGAAAGCGGTCCTATCATCATCAGTGAGGAGCGGACACGGCGAGCAGCCTCAATATCTAGATTGTCCATAGCAAATTTCTTCGGAGGAGTAATTTTAATGGTATTATTATCAATCCACTTTACTCCGACGTTAATGCTTTCCAGGATCTCAATCACGCGGTAGACCTCCTCGATCTGGGCGATACCGTGTAGCGTGGAGGTGCTTTTATTCAAAAGAGAAGCACATAGAAGCGCCACGGATCCATTTTTTGAGGTATTCGTCTGGATACTTCCAGACAGTTTTTTACCTCCAGTTACTTTAAAATCCAACGTATCATCTGACAAGGAAACAATCTTGTGGTTGAGTGCATCACTGATCTTTTCTAAAAGGGAGGTGGTCAGGTTCTGCTTACCGCTTTCAATTCGGGCAACAGCACTCTGAGAGGTTTTCAGAGCATCGGCAAACTCTGCCTGCGTGAGCTGTCGGCGAATGCGTAGATCCTTTATGAACTGTCCTATTTTTTGCTGGCCGGTTTGTGTATTCATATATTTACTTTATATCATGTTTGATATAATGTCTCCACAATGTCATATCAAGAATACATTGATTTATCTGAGTACTCATCCATGAGACTTGGTGGAAAGGCGCGATATTTTGCACGGCTTACAAATCCTGTGGAAATTAAAAGCTATCAGTCTCTTGCATCAAAACTCTCAGTACCAACAACAGTAATTGGATCTGGAACAAATACTTTTTTCGCTGATGGTGTAATTAATCGTTTTTTTATGAAAAATGAAATTTATGGAAAGGAGATGAAAAAAGAAATGAATTCTGATGTGATTGTCCAAATTGGTGCTGGTGAAGATTGGGATAAAGTTGTCAGCTGGTCGATCGATAAGGGATTGTCAGGTATTGAGATGCTATCAGGCATACCAGGAACTACCGGAGCAGCTCCGGTTCAGAATATTGGCGCTTACGGCGGGCAGCTTTCGGATGTGCTTCATCAGGTTATAGTTTGGGATGTGAGGGAGAAGTGTATACGCACATTTGCGGCTACGGACTGCCAGTTCGGATACCGTAGCAGTCTATTCAAACAACAGAAAGGTAATTGGGTTGTGTTAGCTGTCTCACTACGGCTATCTAAGGAAGCACCTGGTATACCGCAGTACAGTTCACTTAAGGAACAACTTCAACAGGAGAATATTAGCATTCCTAATTTGACACAAATTCGCAATGCGGTACTTGCAGTACGCTTAAAGCGATTGCCAGATATAAAAAAAAGACCTAATCTAGGTTCTTACTTTGTTAATCCTATTGTATCTAAAGTAAAGGCTGAAGCGATCAAAGATGTGGTGTATTACAAGCTTTACGATGGGAAGGCGAAGATTCCGGCCGGTTGGCTTATTGAACAAGCCGGCTTGAAAGGAAAGCAGTTTGGAAATTTTTGCACATCTTCAGATAATGCCCTTATATTGATACATAATGATAATGGGACAACAAAAGAATTACTTGAGGTTGAAATTAAAATAACTAATAAAGTAAAGAAAATGTTCGATATTACTCTTGAGCGTGAGCCGAATTATGTATCATAATAAAATTTAAATTTCTAGATTATTCGATTTCCTACAGATATAAAATAATGCATTTTTCTCTCTCGTGTGGATCGTTTTGTGCCGGAGGTGGGAGTTGAACCCACACCTCATAAGAGACACGATTTTGAGTCGTGCGCGTCTACCAGTTCCGCCACTCCGGCATGACCTTTAGATTACGTTATCTAAGCATAATTATCAACATATGCTAAAAGAATTAGTATGCTAAAATGCAAAAGAACGAACGAGGTGTAATCCACAGCCACAATGTCATCAAAATTTCAAAACGATGCAATTTTTTGGGTTGAAGTTGAAAAAATTAAACCCAATCCATATCAACCACGACGAGATTTTAACGAGGAGCGACTTCGCGACCTTGCAGAATCAATCCGTCAGTACGGTGTTCTGCAGCCACTTACTGTTACTCGGCGGGAGCATGTTAAAGACGATGGTGGACTGAAAGTGGAGTACGAGCTTATTGCTGGAGAACGCCGACACAGAGCGTCGCAATTAGCAAATCTTTCACAAGTTCCGGTAATTATACGTAGTGGTGAGGAGAATTCCCAGGTCAAGTTGGAGCTTGCAATTATTGAAAATCTTCAAAGAGAAGATCTTAATCCAATCGAACGTGCTGAAGCGTTTGATCAGCTTGCTGCAGAATTTGAGTTTACTCACAAAGAAATTGCCAAAAAAGTAGGTAAAAGTCGTGAGTACGTATCTAATAGTATGCGGCTTTTGAAGCTACCTGAGGATATAAAGCAGGCCATCATTAATGGTCAAATGACCGAAGGTCACGCTCGACCCATAATGATGCTTCGCGATAAACCACAGGAACAAGAGACACTGTTCAAGGAAGTTGTACATAAAGGTCTAACAGTCAGAGAGGCTGAGTCGATTGCTCGACGAGACGCACAGGATAAGGTTAGGAAGAAGAAGAATAAAATTAATCCTGAAACAAAGCAGCTTGAAGATCGTCTGTCAGATACATTTGGCACTCGTGTAAAGATTGAGGAGCGAGATGTGGGGGGGAAACTCGTAATTGATTTCTTTTCTGACGAGGATCTTGAAAATATTATAAAGTTGGTTAAGGCTGGAGGTAATCTTGAGGTTGGAGATATGATGGAGCAGTATGTTGAGAGTATTGAATCAGCAGACAATCGAGAGGAAGTTGATAATGTCAGCAAGGATAATTCCGGTGAAAAGACTGAAGATTTTCCAGAGGGAACAAGTATGGCTGAAACTCTTGGAACAATGATTGCCGCAGCACGAAAACAGAACGCAGTGAAAGAAGAAAAAAATGAGGAAGAACGTAACGGTGGTACCTCAGGTCAGGATACCAGAGAGACCGATCAGAGTAGCGATGATGCTGAGCAGATTAATGAGTCCGATTTCAGCAATGAGTTTGAACAATCACAAACAGATGAATTATATACAGAGCCATCTACATCAGAAACTCATCTACATAAAACGCTAGATAACTCTGTTTCGACCGAGGGTGATGTGATGCCGGAAGATGAACTTATGCACACTGAAGTAAAGCAAGAGGTATCAGGAGATTTACCTACTGATGAGGAAAATGATGATGAGAAAATAGATACAAGTTCACATACAATCGAAAAAGATGAGATATCAGTGGCAGTAAGCAGTGATGAATCTAATGCACAGGATGAACATGATGAGGAAACAGAGGAGGATGAAACTGATGAGGAAATTTATTCTGTCTCCAACTTTTCTATTTAGCAATTACTTTAATCTGAGTCAGAATTCTGTTGTCGAATGGCACGCTTTATACGACTTTGAGCTAACGTGGTTTGCGTGTAATCAAGCCACTTTCTCTTTGGGTGGTTGGATTTATCCGTGATTATTTCAACAATATCGCCACTTTTTAGACGTGTATCCAGCGAAGAAAATTTCTGATTAATACGAGCACCAGAGATATGATCACCAAGTTGAGAGTGTATGTGGTACGCAAAATCAATCGGCCCTGAGCCGACAGGGAGGTCAATCACATCACCATTGGGGCTAAATACAAAGATACGATCCTCAAAAAAGTCCGTTTGTAGATTTTTTAAAAATTCATCTGGATCAGTCGTGTTTTCCTGTTCTTCTGCCATTTCTTTTATCCAATTAGGTACATTATCGATAGATCGATCCTCAGTAATATTTGATGATCTGATATTAGAGATAAATTTATCAAACCATTTCAATTTCACAGCTGATCTTTCTTCTGTCTTGTAGCGGACATGGCTAGCAACACCATACTCCGCCTCACGATGCATTTTTTCAGTTCTAATCTGTATCTCGGCCATGCTTCCGTCACCTGTAAATATAGTGGTATGAAGGCTTTGATATCCATTTGGTTTTGGACTAGCTATATAGTCTTTCATGCGGTCTGGTCGTGGACGCCAAATTCCATGTACAATTCCAAGAACACGGTAACATTCCTCAACATTTTTAACTATGACTCGCATAGCGACAATGTCATATATACGGTCTATGTCCATATCCTTTTGCTTTAATTTTTGATACAGACTGTACAGATGCTTTAGCCTGTAATCAACGGTTGGATCATGTATCTGCTTGTCTTTATCTAGTTCGACAATTAATTTCTTGCGCAAACGCTTGATTGTATTTACGGCTTGATCATACTTCTCATCAGAAAGTTGTTTTACCTCACTATATGCTTCTGGATCAATGAATGGGAAGGATAGATCCTGAAGTTCTTTGTATATTTTTCCAATTCCGAGTCGTTGCGCAATCGGAGCATAAACCTCAAGTGTTTCTGTGGCAATACGTTCCTGTTTTCGTTCAGGTATATGCTGCAAAGTACGCATATTGTGAAGCCTGTCTGCTAATTTTATTATTAAAACTCGAACATCCTGCGAGGTTGCAACAAAAAGTTTGCGCAAACTTTCTGTGTGTCGTTCAAGACCTTGATACCTAACATGACCTAATTTTGTAACACCTTGTACTAAAAAAAGAACTTCTTCATCAAAGGATTCAGTAACCTCTTCAGCCGCTAAGTGACCATCCTCAATCGTGTCATGCAGAAGACCGGCCACAATTGATTTAATATCCATACCAAGATCAGCTAGAATAATCGCAGTTTCAATTACATGGTGAACGTATAAACGACCAGAGTGACGGTTCTGATCCTTGTGCGCCTCGACTGCCATATCGTAAGCCTTTCGGATAAGTTTTGTGTCTTCATCTGAGGGAGACCAGATGTGGCTTATGATACTGCTTGGATCAGCAATATTTTCTGTATTTTCATGCATGTTAGTAAGTGTACGTTGCTTTTAAGTTTCAGTAAAGTGATTTCTTTACAGGTGTTTACCTACTTTATCAACATTCACAAAGAGATGATTACTTTTATTCCTTCTTCTTTTTTTTATTTTTCTTCTTTGTTTTTTTTCCTTCAGCGATTACTTCCACTGCTTCATCCAGAGTTATTTCATATACGTTATACTGCTCAAACTTCTTCAGTGACTGAAATTTCTTGCCGTGTTTAACATATGGTCCGTAGGGTCCTATTGAGGCAATAATTTTTTCACCTGTCTCTGGGTGCTCTCCTAGATTCCGGGGAATCTCTAGGTACTTCAGTGCCTGCTCCATGTCGACATCTTTTGGATCCTGATCGTCCGGAATACTTACACGCTTTGGCTTGCCTTTATCATCATCTTCGCCGAGCTGAATGTAAGGGCCGTACGGCCCGCTTTTTACGTAAATATTTTTATTCTCATCAGGATGGACTCCAATTGGTGTATCGGCCAGCGATTCACCTTCCATTGTTCGCGCACCTTCACAATCAGGAAACTTTGAACAAGATAAGAATTTTCCTGCTCTTCCAAGCTTTATAACCATATCGCTCTCACACTCCGGACACTTCTCGTCATTTGGTGCTGGCCCGAGAGTGGTGATTTTATCAATATCCTCCTTACTCGCCAATTGTTTTTCAAAAGGACCATAAAAATCAGTTAGAATTTTCTCATACTTAGCCTTGCCGGCAGCAATATGGTCTAGCTTGTCCTCAAGCTCGGCTGTGAAGGTGTCGCTGACATACTTTTCGAAGTGCTCTTCTAGGAAAGTACTGACAACGTCACCTGTATCAGTTGGATATAAGGTACGACCTTCTTTATTTATATATCGTCTATTTTCTAGGGTATCAATAATCGTAGCGTAAGTACTTGGACGTCCAATACCACGATCCTCAAGCTCTTTAATGAGTCCTGCTTCTGTATACCTGTTTGGTGGTTGTGTCTCCTTTGCCTCGGAAGAAATATCCTGCAGTTCCAACATATCACCCTTAGAGACATCCGGTAACTCTACATCATCACCGCGTGCTCCTGGATGTACAGCAAACCATCCATCGAAAATTGTTCTTGTACCGGTTACAGTAAAATCAGGAAGAGAGGTTTTCTTACCATCATCTAGGATGTGAGCGATTATCTTTGTACGCTTTAGTTTAGCCGGTGCCATCTGGCTTGCTACAGCACGCTTCCAGATAAGGTCATACAGCTGCTTAGCATCCTTGTCACCACCTACCGTCTGCTCGGTAATGACTGTCGGACGAATAGCCTCATGCGCTTCTTGGGCAGACTTATCTTTTGTTTTATACTGCTGTGGGTTTTGATATTTTTTATCGTACTTATCAGATAAAAAAGAAATAATTTGTTTCTGAGCATTTGAACTCAATGTGGTGCTGTCGGTACGCATATAAGTAATATGTCCAGCCTCATATAAGATTTGAGCCGCTCGCATCGTTCTGGACGGAGAGAAGTTAAGACGTGTTGATCCAGCCCGCTGCAAGGTCGATGTTTTGAACGGTGGACGAGGATTACGCTTGCGATTGCTTTCCTCTACATCGGCCACAATCCAATCATGAGCCTTTCCGGCCTTCAGTATTTTCTTGACCAAGGTCTCATCACGAGGTTCATCTACGCACACAACAGTCAGATCATTTTTATCTGCAAGAAGGTCAGCTGAAATTACCCAGTAGTCCTCAGGGTCAAAGGCGCGAATTTCTCGTTCGCGTTCCATGATGATCCGTAGAGCGGGAGACTGTACACGTCCAGCAGAAAGACCGTAACGGACTTTCTTCCAGATAAGTTCTGATAAGTCATATCCAAAGATGCGGTCCAATACCCGTCGTGCCTCCTGAGCGTGTCGCAGATCGGTATCAATTTTTCGTGCACTCTTTAGTGCTGCCTGAACGGCTTCCTTGGTGATTTCATTGAAAGTAATACGTTTAACACTCGGAGAATCATAATCAAGACCAAGTACTTCACTAACGTGCCAAGCGATTGCTTCACCTTCACGATCGGGGTCAGTCGCAAGAATTACCTCATCGGCTTTTTTGTACATTTTTTTAAGTTTCTCGACAACTTTCTTCTTTTTTTCAGGGATTTCATAGTTAGGTACAAACCCTGCTTCAATATCAATGGCACCCTTGGCGGACTTTGGTAGGTCACGTACATGACCAACTGAAGCTTCAACTTCATAGTCGTCTCCAAGATACTTTTTAATTGTTTTCGCCTTTGATGGTGACTCGACAATAGCTAATTTCATACAGTCAAGACAATAGCGTACTTATTTATTTCACGCAAGAATTTAATACTTAATTAAAGTAGGATGATGTACAGAGAAGGTTGGCAAAAATAGTATAAATTGCAAACTCGTGCAACACCGAGTGTTGCACGGCAGACTCCGGATTGACGCGCAAACTTTATTCAACTAAAGTGGAGTCAGATTAATTTTCATTTAAAAATGAGGTAATAATGTATGCCACTCAAAGACTTTTACTAGAGTCTCACGCACCTCCAAAACGTGAGGTGAAGTCAGAGACAGAAAAGATTCGTGAAGTACTTAGTAAACAACAAATTGAGGTCGTTGACTCTCTCTGGAAGGCTTTTAGTCGTACAGACTCAAGCCGAACAGTGCAGCGTGTGGCCGTAAAGGCTGGTTTTCCAAAATGGCTGGTTCAGCAGGAGCTGGATTATAAAGAACATGTGTGCAATCTGTTTGAGTTTGATTGCGTGGATAGAAAAGGGAACATTGCCCAGGAAGATATGTTTGATCTCTTTCCGTTATTGGCACCACTGGAGAGAATAGGCATATCCGATGAGCTTTGCAGAATTTTTCGTGAAGAACCTTACAGAAGGTTGAAGGATTGCTTCGGCAGACAACGTCAGCTTAGTATTCGCTACGTGCTTGAGTTTTTTTCTTTGCCAGTTAGTAGAGAAGATCTAGTCTCTATTGTTAGAGGATATATGGCTGACAACAAAGGTTGGACAATGACGGAAGCTGACAGAGAAGCAAGAGATCAGATTAAAAAGGTAGATCTTGCTCTAACATGTCTCAGACTTCCATTACTACGAAAGAGTAAAGAAAACAAGGCACTATCTCGTTTTTTGGCAAAAAGCCCAGGACTACAGCGCAATTGCCTTAAAAAAAAGCAGATAGAAGTGCTTTATACTTTACGATGGGGAAGGTTTCAGTTATGTGAAGTCTTACCGCATCAGGAGCCAGCAAAGAGATTAAAGAAAGCGAACTCTTTAAGCAGTGAAGCGATGAAAATCCTTCTCACTGACGATAATTTCGATCGTTCCTCGACGTTCTCCCATGATTATTTATAACCAAGAAACCCGCCATTTTTAAAGGCGGGTTTTTTTGTTAGAGAATCATCTTAATAAGAGGGAGTCGAGATTGACACCATGGAAATAATCATTATAATACAGCATTGAACGTAATCTTAACAATCAAATAAATAGAGAATGAGCGCAGAAATGAAAATTTCCAGTACTTTTTTACAGAAAGACATAGATGAACTTCCAGGTTTATCCCGATCGCATATATATAGTCTTCAAATCAAGAATATATCTCGCGTATACCATCTTTTTTCAGATGGTTATACGTGCAAGAGTCTTGATGAAAAGATCGGTAAGCCAATCTCACAGGATATCAATAAATCGTTTGAGGAGGCTGGATTTAAAGGGCGATTGGCGAAGATATATCCAGCTGGAGCTTTGTATGCTTTTTACAAAAAAGAGAAGCGTAATGAGCTTCGAGATATTCATGAAAAAGCTGTTGAAATCCTTGCCGATGTTCACTGGGGTAGCATTTCAGCTGAAAAAATGGCTGAGGAACTCACCTACATCAGACATGGTATCAAAATATGCCAGGATGACGTAGACACAATCATCAAGAAAGGACTAAAGATTCTTGAAGTTAATTAAATTAATCACTAGACTCACTGTGAATACAGTGGGTCTTTTTTTATATGAATAAAGTTTAATTATTGACATAAATTATAATACTGGGTATTATAATTAAGTAAATTCTTTAACATAAACACATAAAAACGGAGGTTCCGTTATGAATGTAGTAGATAGATCTCGAATGTTTTCAAGCATGCAGACTGCGCGCGATATCCTGGGGCAGGATTTCATCTCTCCCAAGGAAGTAAGCGATACAAGAAAAGTGGTCTTCTCACCGAAGAAGCTGAAGTTTCTGAAGAAGTATGTACCTTCAGAAGAAATTTTGATTGATATGAAGGAGAATAATGGCGGATTAGTGCCGGTGCGTCGATCGTTGCCTCTTTTAGGTTTTTGTAACATTAATCGATCTTATTTCTGGCTTGAAGGTTGGTATTCAGAAAAGGAAGAAAGGAAGGCTTTCTCAGACAAAGAAAAAACAACTGTTGGCTGGCTTGCTCTCAGGAAGGATGTATTTCCTGATTCTTTTGGAAAGATCTGGGAGAAGCAGTCCAGTCTTGTTCCTGAGGGAATGACGGTCCCTGTTAGCGTGAAGCAAATTTATTTCATTATAACCTATCAAGCGGTAAGAAAAAATAATCTTTTTACTGATAAGTGGGTTAGAACTTCTTCGATAAATTCTTGCGGGCACCATGTTTGTGTATATTTTGATTCTCAGCGAGGAATTAAAATAGGTAAAGGTGTTGATTCTGTTGACGCTGACCACCTTGGCTTGGCAGTCGCTTGGAAGCTTAATCAACCAGCTTTTGCGATTAGTTAATATAATTTAATCTTAGAGCTATCCATTAATTCGGATGGCTCTTTTATTTTTTCTCAACGCTGCCTGATGATTCATTAATTAATCCTTTTAGCTCCATCTGTGACAACAGTATATTTATCTTATTGGCCGATAGTTTGACTGTAGATATAAGATCATCCTTTGATAATGGACCGGATAAGGCATTAAGAATCTTCTTTTCATTCTTTGTCAGATGATCAGCGGAGGTATCAGATCGTGTTTCACCCAGTGGCTCCATGTGCAATTCCTTGCGAATATCCTCTCCGTCACGAATAAGCGCAGCTCCTTGGCGAATAAGTTGATGTGGACCAGCTGTGGCGGCTGATTTTAGCGATCCTGGAACGGTGAATACATCACGACTGTACTCAGCGGCTAGTCGGGCAGTAATTAGGGTTCCGGATTTTTCAGTGGCTTCGATGACCAGAACAGCATCAGAAAGTCCGGCCATGATGCGGTTTCTTTTCGGGAAGCTCCAGGCCCGAGCTTTGAAGTCTGGCTCAAACTCAGATAGTAGCCCACCTCCGGCCTTCAAGATCTTCTCGGCAAGTGGTTGATTTGTTTTTGGGTACAAGACCTTTTTACCAAGACCAGAACCAGGAATAGCCAAACAGTCCAGACCAACATCAAGTGCTGCCTTGTGTGCGATGGCGTCAATTCCAAGTGCTAGGCCGGATACAATGCAAATATTTGATCCAGCCAGATCCTGCATTAACTTCTGACATATGCTTTTGCCGTACTTTGTGTATTTACGTGAACCGACTACAGCTAGATATCGATCACATATCGGCATATGACCGGCGAGATAGAGTTTCTCTGGAGGGTCGGATATCTCCATAAGCCTTTTCGGAAATTCCTGTGGTTCTAATGTCTTCATGTGTATTCATGCTAGCATGTCTGGTAAAATAGAAACCACATTATGTTAGATATAAACTTTATTCGGGACAATAAGGAATTAGTGGAGCGCGCCATAAAAATTAAGCGTGTAGATTTTGATATTGATAACCTGCTTGCTGTTGACGAGAAGCGTCGTGAGCTGAAGACAGAGGTAGATAAGCAGCGAGCGAAAAAGAATGAGCTCTCAAGTCAGATTGGCGCTGTCGATACTGATGAGGAGCGCCAGCAGTTAATTGCATCATCGCAGGAGCTTAAGGAGGAGCTTCAGAAGCTTGAGGATGAATTCAAAGCAGTGCAGAAGGAGTGGCAGGCGCTGATGCTGAAGGTTCCAAACATTCCTGATATGTCAGTTCCGGAAGGAGAGAGTGAGGATGATAATCAGGAGCTGAAAACATGGGGGCAGAAACCAAGTTTTGATTTTGATCCCAAGGATCACGTCGAGCTTATGAAGGAGCGGGAGATGGCTGATTTTGAACGAGGAACAAAGGTCCACGGCTTTCGCGGCTACTTCCTAAAAGGAGACGGCGCCGAGCTCTCCTGGGCCATCTGGAATTATGCACGGCAGTTTTTCGGCCAAAAGAACTTCGAAAACTTCATTGCTCCGGCAATTATTCGTAAGCAGTTCCTGTATGGAAGCGGTCATCTTCCTAGTGAGGCTGAGGATCTATTTGAAACACAGGATGAGGATTACCTGTCTGGAACAGCCGAGATTCCAATGATGGCCTACCATGCCGATGAAGTGCTGGATAAATCAGAGCTTCCGAAGCGCTACTTGGCTTTTTCTCCTTGCTATCGTCGTGAAGCAGGTAGTCATGGAAAGGATACGAAGGGTCTGATGCGCGTACATGAGTTTTACAAGCTTGAGCAGCTATTTTTATGTGAAGGTACCCATCAGGAATCTGTTCGCCTGCATGAGGAAATAACAGAGTATACAGAGAAGTTCTTGCAGTCACTTGGACTTCCGTACCGACAGGTAATTATTTGCGGAGGGGATCTGAAAAAAAGCCAGGTAAAGAGTTACGATTTTGAGCTGTGGATTCCATCAGAAGAACGCTATCGCGAGATTGCTAGTCTTTCCTACTACCATGATTTTCAAACACGTAGATTTAATATTAAGTATCAGGATGAAGAAGGAAACAAACGGTACGTCCATTCTCTTAACGGAACAGCAATCGCTACTCCACGAGTGCTTGTTGCATTGCTTGAGAACAATCAGCAACAGGATGGAAGCATTATGATTCCAGAAGTTCTACATCCGTATATGAACAAGAAAATAATTTATTAATATATGGCTGCTAGAAAAATTCGCTCTAAAAAACATGCTCAGAAGCGAAAAAAAGCGCAGCTAAACAAGCTTAAGCTGTACGCTGTCTTGCTCTTTGTTGTTTGTGGAATACTGATCGGGGTAACACATCTTAATTCAGTACAGATTAACGATATTCAAGTAGATACTGACTCCTACATAAAACCTGAAATGATTCAGGATCTAACCTTGGTCATTATTCAACGTCCAGTATTGGGAGTAATTCGGCGGGATAATATAGTACTACTTCCACGCAGTGAGATTAGACATGAAATAAAATCAATGTCCTCCCGCATTAAGGCAGTAGATATTAACATTACTGCTGTACAGTCGCTTGAAATAACAGCAGCAAATCGCGAAGCTGTCGTATCAGTTTGTCAAAATCAGCAGTCTACATCAAGCACCTGTCTGTCTGTAGATGAAAATGGATTTATGTTTCCATCTAATGGGACATCCAAAGATGAACTTCTTCAGTACACGACCACGAAACCACCACGACCAGGGATACAATTACTTTCTCCGCATCGATTTCAGGCCCTTCAGTCATTTATAGATGCGCTACGTGAAATGGATATAGATACAATGCAAGTGGATTTAAACCCTGCCGATGACGTGACGCTTCACACCGTGTCTTCAGCTGATGATGAGGTGGCAGGGGAAGTTGAAATTAGAATCAATCTGTATCAGGAGCTTCCACAGGTGGCATCTAACTTACAGTCATCAATTAATAGTGATTCCTTTATAGCTGCAGAGCGTGACGAGACCGGGGTAGAGGTGCCGGTATCTCCGTTTAGTCTCGAGTATATTGATCTGCGGTTTGAGAACAAGATTTTCTATCGCTAATCTCTCTTCTGCTTACACGTGTCGATTTCCCAGCGGGAAATCGCATTCTCTCTCAGATAATTTTTCTCGCAGAGCTCGAAACCGTGCAAATTATCTTCCGAGAGGTAGACAGAAGAAAATTAGCTCATAATTTTTAACACTTTGAAACTTTTAAAAAGTTACAAAGTGAGGGTAAAGCACGCAAAAGTACTTCTTCTTTTGGATAGGTGGCGTCAGAGGGGTGAAAGAAGGATCAGATATCAGCTCAGGCTAAATAACTCAACCAGGTGAGTTATTTAGCGTTTTTAGTAATGTAGGCAGTATTTACCCATTATTAGCCTCCAGACATATGTCTTAAGCTTATTGACAAGTATGTAATAAATATGTATTCTCTATACAGAAACTGAAATGTACATTAAATGGAGAAAACAATGGAAATCACACTTTTGATCGTTTTGTTTATAATTCTGCAAATATTCACTATTATTTTTAGTTATTTATCCGAATTGGCAGATACTATAAGTCACTTCCTTTTGAGCATAGTTATGCTCGTGATTACCTGTATAGCCTTATTAGTATTTGCTGGCGAAGTGGTCTCAAACTTCTATCTATCTTTCTGGATGCATATTCTAATGATCGGCGGTACATTTCTACTATTTCATTGGAATTATAAATTAGGACTCTCTTTAGAGTTTAAAATGCGTTTAAGGTATGAGAGCATCCGAGATGCTTTACGATTGATTCAGAATTAAATATAACAATAAATCTTTAATATTAAAGGGCATCGAATACTTCGATGCTCTTTTATTACTCAAATAAGCAAAAAATGATACAGTGGTGCCGATATGAATCGAGGATTTTGGGATAATTTACCGCAACCCTTCTGGGCACTGGCGCCGATGGAGGATGTCACTGACATCGCTTTTCGGCAGATGTTTGCCAAACATGGTCGCTACACCGATGAGCATGGAAACCGCCGTGGGCCAGATGTGTTGTGGACGGAGTTTACCTCTGCCGATGGGCTCTTGAAAGGTGGGTGGGAACGGCTGAAGCATCAACTTTTTTATGAAGAAAATGAGCGACCGATCGTGGTCCAGCTTTTCTCGGATCATCCAGACCGTATGGAGCAGGCGGCAAAGCTCTGTGCTCAGCTCGGATTTGACGGCATTGATATAAATATGGGTTGTCCATCCAAGACAGTTTGTGACAATGGTTGTGGGTGCGCAATGATGCAGACCCCAGATCGAGCGCAGGAGATAATTCGGGCTGCCAAGCGTGGTGCTCGGGATATTCCGGTATCGGTCAAGACCAGAACCGGCTTTCATGAATCAGAAATTGAGACCTGGGTTCCGAAACTACTAGAGACGGAACCAGCCGTTCTGACCATGCATGGTCGTACACGAGATGAAATGTCTGATGTTCCCAACGACTGGGTAGAAATTGCCCGGGTCGTCGAGATTCGCGACAAACTTGGTAGTGAGACACTGATTGTCGGTAATGGTGATATTAATTCGCTGGAGGAGGGAGAACAGCGGGCAGTAGAAAGCGGGGTGGAGGGTATCATGGTCGGTCGTGGTGCCTTTGGAAATCCATGGTTTTTTAATCCTGAGGTCAATTATGACAACCTCTCAGCCGAGGAGCGGCTGAATGTAATGGTTGAGCATGCTCAGACCTTTGACCAGCTGCTTCCGCGCCAGCACTTTGCCATTATGTGCAAGCACTTCAAGGCCTACACATCAGGCCTACATGAAGCCAACAGTCTCCGTGACAAACTTATGCAGACCGCAGACAGCAAGGAGGTGGCAAAAATAGTTAAGGGGTATCTTCAAAGCTAATAAAATTCTGTTATATAACAGAATTTTAATAACTAGATACATTTGTAATATTTTCCGGCTCAAGTCATTGGGAAAAGCCTGGTGCCGTGGGGGTACACGATGCAAGGCGGCTTTATGGGGTTAAATTTCTAACCTTGCCAATCATTTATTACGCCAACCGCTCATGCGAGCACATATATTGGCGTATTTCAATTTGTGGTAGACTTTAAATATATGTCACAAGCACTCTACAGACGATACCGACCCGACTCATTTGCCGATGTCCGCGGTCAGGATCATATTACAAAGGTTCTATCCGGTGGTGTGCAGGATGGTCACGTCGCGCATGCGTATCTTTTTAGCGGACGTCGTGGTATCGGAAAAACAAGTGTGGCAAGAATTCTTGCCAAGGAGCTTGATACTACTGATCGTGATATTTACGAAATCGATGCGGCCAGCCACCGTGGTATTGATGATATTCGTGAGCTAAAGGAGGCGGTTGGAAGTCTGCCGTATGAATCAGAGTACAAGGTATACATCATTGATGAGGTTCACATGCTTACAACCCCGGCCTTTAATGCACTTTTGAAAACACTTGAGGAACCGCCTGAATTTGTAATTTTCATACTGGCCACAACTGAGCCGGACAAGCTACCAGAAACAATTATTAGCCGCTGTGAGGTGCATGAGTTCCAGCAGCCATCTACAAAGGTGCTCGCATCTGTCGCACAGGACACGGCAGCTGCCGAGAAATACACTATCGATGATTCTGCAGCCACAACAATTGCTCAGGCTGCTGATGGATCCTTTAGAGACTGTCTTGGTCTACTCGAAAAGTGCATGCGCGCTGCAGAGGAGAAAAATATATCTGGCGAATTAGCTGCTGAAATTACTGGTATTCCGGCTAATTCACTAATCGAGGAAATTGTTTTCTCAGGAATAGTATTAAATAATTCCAATATCGCACTTACTGCATTGCAGAAAGCAGTGGACAAAAATATTGATCCAGCTCGATTATTTGGCCGTGTTGTTCAGACGGTTAGGCAGGTACTGCTGCTCCGGTTTGCGCCTGATTTAGAGAAGGGTATTAAAGATTCTGTTGGAAATCAGTTGCTCTCAAAGATTAAAGAAGAGGCTGATGCTGGTGCCGGTTCAAAGATAAATGCAAAGACATTGCATACACTACTATCACATCACAATAAGTTATCTGTCGAGACGCTTGGATATCTTCCACTTGAGCTTGCAATAATTTCATTGATGAGTAGAGAGGAATAGTTTTAATGATAAGATGTCAAAAGGTATTATTTTTAATATATATTGATATGAGATTACAGCATAAAATTGCTATTGTTACAGGTGCTAACTCAGGGATCGGAAAACGCATTAGTGAGCGATTTATTGAAGAAGGCGCAAAGGTAGTATTTTCAGATATTTCTGATACCCCTTCAGAGGGAGTGGATGTGTCAGGGGATAATTCAATCTACGTTCAGTGTGATGTGTCCAACTCAAATGCTGTTAAGGATCTCGTGAATCAAGCTGTGAATGAATTTGGTCAAGTTGATATTATGGTTAACAATGCTGGCGTTGGTGATGCACAAGGTATTTCTGACATAACAGATGATAATTGGGCAAAGGTAATTGGCGTAAATCTTTCAGGAACAATGTTTGGAATGAGGGAGGCGGCAAAGATGATGCAGGAAAAGGGGAATGGCGGTTCAATCATTAACATGAGCTCAATTCTTGGGAAGGTTGGTTTTGCCGGAGCTGCATCGTACTGTGCCTCAAAAGGAGGAGTTGTACAGTTAACCCATGCCGGTGCACTAGATCTGGCGGACGATGGTATTTGTGTGAATGCTATTGCGCCTGGATTTATTCAAACAGCAATGACAGGTGAGATGCTCGAAGATGATACATTCCGCGGCTTTATAGAATCCTCTACTCCGCTTGGTCATGTTGGTGAAGTTGATGATATTGCTAATGCAGCAGTATACCTAGCTTCTAATGAATCAAAGTATGTTACAGGTGAGGTGCTGTATGTGGATGGTGGTTGGACTGCAAAGTAATTTGACATATAAATTATCATTACGAAAACCCGATCTATGTGATCGGGTTTTCGCGTATAATGATGTATATGAATATAGCAACTAGAACCAAAGCATTACTTCTCTTTGTTTCTATTGTTGCTATTTTTTCACTCTTGATATTACAGAAGCATAGTTTGTCATTTTCCGATATTGCCATCCTCGAAAATCAGGAAACGTTTGAGGATCTTCACCGTGAGGTAGCGAGAAAGAATATTATGCCTAATGAAATGTTGGCAGACATCCAGCAGCGAAAGTTTGCTGAATTAAAGTCGCAAACGTTCCAATCATCAGAACAGTTACCTTTTATTGAAGACAAGTCGTTACATACAAATAATAAGGAAGAGCTAAAAAAAACAGTACTGTTTATGCCAAGTCATATAAAGATTGCAGATGCGTGCGGTCCCTATTTTGAGGGCGAGTGCCTAAATGTTCGAAGACAACCATCGACAAAGTCTGATATTGTTACGCAACTACGTAGCGGGCAAGTATTCAAAGTTAGTGAAATTATAGAATCAGAGGAGAGGTTGTGGTACAAAATTATGTTTGATGAATGGATACGATATCCCGAGAGATTGAAAGGAGACTGGTATGTCGCGGCTGATTTTGTTCATCCAATAGAGTTAAATTTGCTTACAGAGCCATCAGCCACAACAAGTGCCGGCGTAAAGCGGATTGTCGTTGATCTATCTGATCAGAAACTCACAGCCTATGAGGGTGAGAAGGTATTTATGGAGGAGGATGTTTCAACCGGAACTATTGGTGCAGTAACTCCTCGTGGTACGTTTGCAGTTTTTTATCGAACACCAAGTCGTTATATGCAAGGACCAATACCGGGTATTACTGATGATGCTTACGATCTGCCGGGTGTTCCGTGGAATCTCTACTTTACTGAGCAAGGAGCCGTGATCCATGGTGCCTACTGGCACAATAATTTTGGCAATAACTGGTCGCATGGTTGTGTGAATCTACCGCCAGAAAAGGCGCAGAAGCTTTTTGCCTGGACACCGGTTGGAACTGAGGTGACGGTTCAAGATTAATTAATCTACAGCATATTTTAATTCTCGAGAACGTTGCCGAAGTGCTCGCTGATAATTTTTTGGCTTGAGCGATTTCTGATAATTAGGTTGCTTGTGGGAACGATTTATTCTACATTAAAGCTAAACTTGAAC
>Ga0136601_1000403_pt1 | contig 19083 bp, 19 predicted proteins | sample AntRauMFilla2699_FD_181020 | JGI IMG/M metagenome (GOLD analysis project Ga0136601, IMG submission 181020) | Saline lake microbial communities from Rauer Islands, Antarctica - Metagenome Filla 2 #699 | ecosystem: Environmental > Aquatic > Non-marine Saline and Alkaline > Saline | place...
AGACAGTATTTCGAGCACTGGGGAGGTCCTAACCGTACCAAGATACCCGATGCTGTTGCAGCTGGTGCTCTTTTGAAAGAAGACGAACTTGCCATCACCAACCTCGCTGTGCAATGGGCAGAGCTGCAGCGGTTTGTCGGCGCGGCAACCCGCCAAGCGGCCAAGCAGAGCGTGTAGCAGCGTCACGTGCACACCAATTAGATACCCAGCCCGGTGCCTTCGCACCGGGCTTTTTGCTGGCTGGCGCTTCTCAAATAGTAGTAAACGTATGTGTCTAAATTTTATGTGCTACATGTACACAACAACGCGTACCTCCTTCGTTACATTTAGTATTATAAAAATATGTCAAAAAGAATTCTCGTCACCGGTGGAGCCGGTTACATCGGCTCAGCCTGCGTTAAAAGATTACTAGAGGAAGGGTACGACGTCACTGTCTTTGATAATTTTTCCACCGGCCAGCGTGCCAAAATACCCGACAACGCCACCATCATTACTGGCGATCTTACGGTGCCAAACGACATCGACACAGCGCTCGCAGACGGACGTTATGACGCTGTGATCCATTTCGCTGCCAAAAAAGCAGTCGGGGAAAGCGAAGAGAATCCGTCACTTTATTTTGCCACCAACGTAGTTGGTTCTTATAATCTGTTGCAAGCGATGGAGCGACACGGTGTTCCCCAACTGATCTTTTCTTCCACCGCGGTTGTCTACGATGCACCAGCGGATGGTGCCTGCATGACCGAAGACACCCCGACTAAACCAATGAATGTGTACGGCACCACAAAGCTCATAGTAGAGGATATGATCAAAAGTTATGCTCGTACCAGCAAGCTCGGGCAGTACACAATTCTGCGCTATTTCAATGTAGCTGGTGATGCGGGTTTGAACTACAAAGAGCGCAACGCCCAAAATGTCTTCCCGCTCTTAGCCAATGCAATCACTAACAACACCCCATTTTATATATTTGGTACCGACTACGACACTCGCGATGGCACCTGTGTGCGAGACTACATCCACCTGCTCGATTTGGTCGATGTGCACGTACGCGCCTTACGTAGCTCCAACAGCGCCACTTACAACCTAAGTACCGGCACCGGCTACACAGTACGAGAGCTGATTGCGATGTTTGAACACGTCAGCGGCAAAACAATGGAAGTGGTTGCCAGCCCCCGCCGGTCTGGTGACACCGGCACCATCATCGCCTCAAATGAGCAAGCCGCCAAAGATTTAGATTGGCGTCCAACACACACCCTCGAAGACATGGTCCGCAGTACACTACGATAATGTCACACTACAGAATTGCCTGGGTACAGATTCAGTACCCTACGATAGCTACTTTCTGTTAATTAACGCTCGCACCGATAGATACATCAAACGCAAGCGTGCTTTCACGTAAGCGCGGTAGTAGTGCGGGTAGTGATGCCTGTGAGTTTGTATGATGCCAAGGACGGCTCTGGCCATAGCTTGCTTCTGCGGGTTAAAACTTTCGGTGTGGATACGATAGGCGGTCATGTAGTGGGGAAGGTTGGCAAACGTCCCCACTAGACCAAGTTGCAGAAATAGATCCAGGTCTTCGGCCAGTCCAGTGTCGCGGTAGCCTGGTACTTTTTGCAGTAAGCTGGTACGCATCAGTACGCTTGAATGGGTAAATTGATTACGACTAAGTATGGCACTACGAATACGCTGGTCGTCCGTACAGTAGCTATTGCGTCCAATCGTTTCACCGGCTGGTGAGCAAAGCGTTATAAAGGTACCGACCACAGCACAGTCAGGATGAGCTTCCATACATGCTACTTGCTGCGCCAGCTTGTCACTATCAGTCCACACATCATCACTATCAAGCACTGCGGTGTAGGTACCGGTAGCGTAGGTGAGTGATTCGGCTCGCCTGGCATGCAAGCCAGCGTTGGTAGTATGCATAATTTTTTTGATCCGGGGATCAATATACTGGGACAGGATTTCGGCCGTCTGATCAGTCGAACCATCATCAATAATTACCAGCTCAAAGTTGCGATAGGTCTGCGTCAATACACTATCAATCGCTTCAGCGATGTACTTGGCGCGGTTGTAGCTCAATATCAGGATACTTATCGTAGGTTCTGACTTCATGATTTTGGCAGTAGTATCCATGATTCAGAGGTTAAATTTTTATCGTATGGAATCGAATCAAACCACGGGGTAGGGGCGATCACGATTTTATCTGGATTCTGGTTTAGCCACGCACCCCACCAACTAAAGGTGCTATTAGCTATAATATTGTGCTTACACATACTCATGAGCGCTAGTTCCTCAACATCACTCAACTCCGGATCCTCGACAAATACAGCTGAAGGAGGAAGTGCCAGATGTTCCTTTACCCAGGCTATATCGTCAGAAAAGATAAGGAATACAGGATTTTTCACCACCTCCACTACCCTAGTAATAGCAGCCTGATAGTATGACGCTTCGCACACCCCAAACTCTCGGTGGACTTGCGGGTTACTGGCATAGTCACCTCGCCTGACGTGCAGTGAGACACTCGGGACAGTTTCCATTTGAGATTTGTATTTAAGTACTGGTGCAGAAAGGGGAGTTAAGAGTTGGAATTCTTGTAGCAACGTTTCTCTAATATCATCAAAGTACAGTGGTGACTGCCAGTACCCATCAAGGAATAGATCGCCGGTCCAGTTGAGTGCTTCCGGCTCAAACAGGGTATGAGTATTTTTGAGTATTTTAAAATTAACCCAGCGAGCGGCTTTGGATACAATCCCGTAGGGATACTTTATCTGTCGTACTTCTTCTGGTGTCGCAATATTCTTCTCTATCGCAAACGCATCAAGCGAAAATGGTCGATAGATATCTCCCACATCGTTGGCACGAGCTAAGCCAGCCGTTTCTAGTTTCAGTACGTCGTCATTTTTTAGAGCCAGCTTTCGACCAAATGCATACTGAAACATCTGATTTCCAATTCCACCTTTTAAATTTACGATTATCATACCGCTGAACCCTTTATAAATAAATGATCCTCATTGTGACTCTTGGTACACGCAAATCCGTAGGGTGTCAGTGCTTCTACTAATTTTTCAAGCTTCGTAGTCTCGATCATCAAACAGGATCCGGCCGTCATACCTTGTAGTATGGTTGACATGCCAGCAAGGACATCGAACTCGTACCCCTCAGTATCTATTTTAATATAACTGATATCTGCGGCTGGGACACCTGTCAAAATAGTGTCTAAAGACTCTACCGACACCGTATCAGTAGCAGTGTCACTGTAAGTCACGATCTGGCCACCCCCTTTATGCATCGGGTCAACTGAAAAAGCTACCGTACCAGCCTCTTTTCCTGCTGCAATATGATGACAGGTAACTGTTCCGTCTAAATCATTAAGGGTACTGTTGCGGGTCAAAACGTCGAACATTTCTTTGTTTGGCTCAAGCGCGTGTACGGACTGGTATCCGTATTTGTGTGGTGCCCGGACAGAGTAGATGCCGCGGTTAGCACCGATGTCGATAAATATATTTTTTTTGGTAGGGGTCAGCAACCAGTCGCGTATCTCTTGCTCAAAATAGTCAGCGCAAATAGTCGTACTGTCATCAAATGGCTGCACCACAAACATACCCCCAGCGTTTTTAATGACAAATTCCAAGCGATTCATGCGCGCATACATCCTATGAAACACGGTATCCAAAAAACCACTCTTTCGCTGCAGAATACTCAATAGCTTAGTCATCCAAAAACACCAAAAAAATAAAATTGCTGAACCCTCGATGACTTCAGTGTTTTTGTATTCTGTATAGAGGGTGTGTAATTTCATGCTAATGATCAGTTAGTCGCTTGTTTCAAGAGGGTTTGTATTTTCCTTGTTACAGACCGATATCTACCGTACCAGGTGATTTTAATTCTACCATCGCTACCTACTTGTGCTCCGCTAAGTTGAAGTGGCCTGCTACCAAGCTCACTATGCCATTGAGGGTGAGACTGAATATACTCCCAGTCACTAGTCATAAACTTATCTTTAAACGGGGTCATCATACGCAAAAGTAAATCAATCTCTCCCGGTTTGTTTTTAGATTCAGACACAAATAGCGATTCATGACCATGTCGATGAAAATAGAATGTATCTGGAACCACAAATATCTTACTACCGTTCATCAGCTGTTTGAGGGTAAAGCCCCACGCTTCGTGTAGTCCTTTCCCATATTCCCAGTATCCACCAATTCGTTCCCAGCTGGCTTTAGTGTACAGAAAATTCCCCCCTGGCCCAGGGTTAATGTGGCCGGCAAATAAGTCTGCAGTGGTAAGCCAGCCGGTATTGCAGTGCCAGTAATGGGTGATGCGATCTGTACTATCAACAAAATAATAGTAATCAGCAAACGCTACCAAGTCAGCTTCTTGTTCAAGTAACTCAGCCTTTAGCTTTTGTATGCTACCAGACACTAGCACATTGTCAGCATCAAGATTAAAAATCAATTCGTTTGTGGCTTTTCGAATCCCTACATTGCGAGTCGCTGGACAACCTTTATTTTGCTCATTAGTAACAATAGAAATACTTTCATTATATTTGTTTTTTAGTCGCTCTATAACCGCCGCTGTTTCATCGGTAGAACAATCATTCACAATAATGACCTCGTCACCAGTCGCAAAGTTTCCATTAAAAATAGAATCAATTGATTCGGTTATTGTGTCGGCTGCGTTAAAGGCAGGAATAACAAAAGAAATTCGTGGATCAGACATAGATAAACTATTTTTTTAATATAATGACATAATCCATAGTCAGACCAGACTTACCGGTTAGTTTATCAAGTAACAGAGATAGAATTTGGATTGGTGCTAGTAGTAGGAGTGTTAACAATCCTTTTAAAATCGGAGCTCGAAAGGGAATACTTTCAAAACACCAAATCACAAATAATTGACCAAAGGTACCAAAAATACCAGTGGTTTGCTTTATGTTTATTTCAGAAAAGGCATTTTTCTTGAATAACCGCTGGTGTTCAAAGCGGGTAAATCGTCTAAAATCATATGGTACTTCATGCTCAGGGTAGGTAAACGGCATTGAGAAAAACGCAGTTCCTCCATCTTTGAGAACTCTTGCACATTCCTTTGCTAATACCTCAGGATCATCAGCGTGTTCAAGTACTTGGGTACAGATAAGGGTGTCAAATGAGTTATCAGAAAATGGAATAGTGTGTCCATCGTAAAATGAATCAACCGTTTTAGCATCATCCTCGTGCCCACCTCCGGCAATGTCTATGCCGGTATAGTGGTCTGTTGTAAATAAGTTGCGATACGGTTTTATTCCGCACCCTATATCAAGTATCCGGGCTTCTTTTGAAGTGTTCGATGAAAAAGCACGTATTTCGCGGTAAAGGCTGTGCCGATTAATAAAGTAAGGGTTGATAAAAACCGAGTACCAACGCGGACGGAAAAAATGCTCAACTATTACTTTGTTTTTTAGGCTAGTTGTCATTTCTTTTCTTATATACAGCAACTATCGTATGGCCGTTAATGGTATTTGCTTTTCGTCGAATAAAAAACTGTGCAAATAATGTATATACTGCTTTATTGATTATTTTGCCAAAAATACCTAGGCCTCTTAACTTGTCACCGTAGTAAATTTGGTAGTACCATCGATAGTGGTTTGGTTGTAAGGTTTCTTCGTGAGTAGCAACCAGATCCATAGCGAAGTATTGAGGTAATGATGACAGTGATTTTTTGTCCCATAGTCCCATATGATGGGGAGGCATATTGAGAAAGCAAATACCGTCATCTTTTAACAAAGAGTCATTATTGGGTACACCAAATATAATATGACCACCAACTTTAGTAGATGCTATGGCACTCTCAATAAACGATCTCACATCAGCTATGTGTTCAAGAACTTGAAATGAGCAAGTAACATCAGCGTTATCTACGGAGTCAAATTTCACTCCTCTTTTTGTTGCCCTGCTCTTAGCTTCTTGGTTTAGCTCAGTTCCATAGGGAGTAATATTATTCTTAGCAACTTCAGCAACTAGAAAATCACCCGTAGCACAACCCATTTCTAATACTGTATCGTTGGGTGCAATATATGAATGCGCTATTTCGTGTTCAGCTTTCCATGGTACGTAGTAATTCTTTTCGTTTGATAATTCTTCATAAAAAGGTCCATCACCATCTATGTCATATGGATAATAAAATCGGTAGCTAGTATCGTTACATTCATATAGATCTACAGTTTCTACATGAGAAAAGAAACGGCTCACGTCGCTATAGGGCTTATATAAATCGATTATAGTTTGAGTGGGTATCTGCTCTAGTAACGTGGCTTGACCGTGAGTGAGGGGGCTTTTTATTTCCATACTTTGTTTATAATTTTTTGTATCATACTAGGTCTGGTAGCTTTTAGAAACTTTTTTACTAGACCCAGCGCTACATTAGATTGTTTCAATGAAGTTCTTTGTATCGGTAGCACTATCTGTTCTTCCAGATCTGTATTATATCTGTTTGATTGCTGTGCGTTTGTACCAGTACCATCGTTACCGATGTTTTGGGTCAATGACAATTTAGGGTGTAGACAAAGTCCCTGTTTGATAAATACACTCGCATGCCACTTGATAGCCCAGGTTTTGATATCACTCCTGATATTGGCACGGAGTGTACTACTAAATTTAAAGTTGCCATCCATATCAAACTCGTTTAAACGACCAGCTTCAGTTATCTTTCCTAATAGCTCCTTGGCGTCACTGTTGTATGAGCTCCAGGCGCTAGCCCATGTACTCCAACCCCAGCACGATGTTTGGTTATAAAAAAACGTGTCGGGGAGTTGGTTGGTAGCAACGGGGTAAAAATAGCCACTAATATGCATTACCTGTTTGTCTTTTTCATAGAGCGCCAGCGCATCATTCATATATTGTAAAAATAGCGGAGAGGTCACAATGTCATCTTCCAACACAATAATTTTTCCATACTTCTGTACGACAGTCGTAACACCATCAACTATAGAGTCAGCCAGACCCCAGTTTGTGTCGCGCTCAATAATAGTGATACTTTGAAAGCCGGTTATAGTTTTTAAGTAGGATCGAACAGCTGTAACTGATTCAGTCGCGGTGTCATTTTTTGGTCCATCAGAATAGATGTATAGATTACTTTCCAAGGCCAGATGATTTTTCTGCAAAGCCGCAACGGTTTGTTGGGTATGGTTTAGTCGATTATAGGTAAATAAGACTATAGGGGCGAGGTTCATAGTGATAGTAACTGATTTTTTACGGCTGAGGTTACTCACTCAGTAATTTGCTGATACGCGCTGCTACGTAGCGATGTGATTCGATATTTAGGTTGTGAGATAACAATAAATAGTCTACCTGCGTACCCATCATTCGATTAATAATTGATTTTACGAAACCACGAAGTGTTGAAAATCCTCCCAATGACCTTTGGAAAAAGTGTTGGTATCTCTCGTACCAAAGTGAGAGGAGCATCTCGTCAACTTTTTTAGTAGTTATTTTTGATCTGTCTACAAAACGAGTAATTCGTTCGGGACGTGTATCCAACGTTATAGTTTGTTTGGCTTGCGTAGGGATTATTTCCCAGTTGGTTAGTTTTTTTTGAGCATATGTCAGTGAAAGTAAGGCTCCTTCGTACCATTCGGAGTCTGCGCCATATTTCTCAAAGTAAAAATTTCCTAAGCTATAAAAAATCAATCCATTGGCGTACTCCTCCATACCTTGCACAGTGTGAGTATGGTGACCAATGATTACATTAGCACCAAGTCTGATCAGTTCTCGGTAGCGTTCTTGCCATTCTGGTAACGGGAGCGAGGTATCCTCAACTCCACAGTGAGCTTGAATAATTAGATGGTCAACTTGTTGAGCTGACTGTTTCACAAGATCGTTTACTTTTGGATGGTTAATCCAGGCAAAGCCAGTATCGTTAGTGGTATCAAGGGCACCAAATCCCCATTCAGCTAAACTCAGGAAGCCAAAGGTTGTGCCGTCTACTGTGCGCTTTAATAATTTGTAGGTGGAAGCATAGTCTGGTCCAGCTCCAATATGCTGGACATCACTCAGTTGCTCCAATGTTTTTGCTAGACCAACTGACCCATGATCCATGATGTGATTATTAGCCAAGTTAAAGAAATTAAACCCCGCTTTTTTCAGTAGATCAATCGACGCCTTCGGCTGCTCGATAGCTGGACCGATTTTAGCTATCGCTGGTGCGCCACTCACAACGGGTGCTTCCAAGTTACAAGAAACTAAATCATGAGACTGTATAAGCTCAGATATTTTATTGTCTAAAAAATTAGTTTGAGGGGAGGTGATCACTACGTCACCGGCAAACAAGAGGTTACTCATAATTATTTTTCATTTGTAGCATAGTTTGAATTGGGTGCAAAGTAAGGTATGCATTCAACGCCCGACTCTCTTCGTTACCTAGAAGGTACGGATCACATTCAAATCGACGGGGAAGTGAGTGCACAACGGGTAACCTGTAAAATCCAGCTGTACACAAATGCAACAGATATTTTTTCTTGAGACTGCGTGAGGCGCCGGCCAGGGTGTCATTTATCCACTGTAGATATGCAGGTTGTACCAAATCACATAAAATAGGTGTATTAAGCTGTAGTGGCGGAGATTTTTGCAGCACGTCGAGCATAAGTGTATTACTCCGATCTTTCCACCAGTGTTTTTCTAATTGCAGTGCAGGGTGATGGGCAAAAAAGTCTCTTTGCCATTGGCGGTTTGTCCTGCGTTCTGGGGGTAGGCAGAGCATGCTCATTGCGACGTCCGGCTCAAGAAAAGGCGACCAGGCAGCAAACCCAAACTGCTTCGGAACAGTTATCAAATACGAAAGCAACACCATTTTGAATCGCATGGATTCAATTACTTTAAAACGGTTGTCTTGGAGTAGATGGTGGTGAGTTTCAAAATATGCATCACGTAAAGTATTTTGCGAAGCTAGAAGACTCTGACTACTGTCCGCGTGCATTCCGTGTGAGTAACCTAATAGAGAAACATTATTCTGGTTGGCAATATCTGGTAGGTTGACGCTCCCCGCCCATGCGTCGCCTATAATGCCGCTGAGTAACGGCGCACCGTTTGGAAATTGCTCTTGAATTTTTTGATAAAATTCCACGTGATACATGCCGTGTGCATGGGTTGAAGGTCCATAAAGTTTTTCCCAACGAGGAATTTCTTGCAAAAATTCGTCCAGTTCAATTTGTTGCCAATCAAAAGAAAGGTTTTGGGCGAGACGCTTAGCATTTATGACTTCAAAGGAGTGTGATTGATTCCTTGATGTGCCATAGGTAAATGCTTTTACTCGACTCGGATCGTTGATAAAGTGTCCAAGTACTCGTGAATCAAAACCGCCACTCAGCGGTAGAATAATATCCCCAGACACTCGTTCTTCCCACGAACGGATTGAATGATTTAAGGTTTTCAATGCTTCGGTTTCTGTAGTCTCACGTTGTAGGTACTTAAGAGAAGTGTCTTCTTTTTGCTCAACTTTCAGCTGGCCGTCCTCCATAATTATAAGTATCGACGAGTGGGGAAGAAATTTGACTCCTACAATGGGTGTTTGTCCAAAGGCTGAGTAGCCAAAAGCCAAATAGTTATTGAAGCCCTCAGGATGGATAGTGAGATCTCGATAATCAATGACGTCATTGATGTTACTGCTTACAGCTGCCGTCTTCTCATTATAAAAAACAGGAGTACTTCCGAGCCAGTCTGTTTCGTAGGTGTTACTGATTTTCATATTGTTTAATGGTGAGAGATAGAGCAGCTACTTTCCATATTTTATCAATGTCAGCCCAGCCGAGTTCCGGCTTTTGCATCGTGCTTTCAGCCTGGGCTTTTTGCTGTTCATAGCCAGCAATAGAAAAGTCATCTATAGCCTCAGTAAACACACTTCGAACTGACTGACTTTTAAATAAGGCTGGGAGGTCTGAAGCAAATCCCATCTTACTTTTGTTTTGATAGATTTCCGGGTGTCCGTACTTTTTAAGAATTTCTCGTAAGATAGCTTTGCTACCCAATTCACTGACTTTGTATTCTAAAGGCATACGGCGTAAAAATTCTACCACCCGGTAGTCCATGAAAGGACACCTTGATTCGAGTGACTTAGCCATAGAAAGACGGTCAAATGCCCGAAGCACAATCGGGAGTATTTTATAGTCAAAGCTTTCTCGCACCAGTCTGTCAAAATCAAGATATTTGCGTTTGTGTGGCCAGATAAGTGCTTTTACAAACCCTCTGAATAAACCTTTCCCCATTAGCCACGCTTCTTTTCTGGTCGTAGTTGTTTGAGAATCTGGCTGGTCAAGTGCTGGATTATTAGTCTGACGCCAGACACGAAAGATTGTTTTGGCAAATGTCCATTTGCCCTGCAAGAGTGCTTGTTTCCAAGCGGCTTCAATCATATATGGGTAGCCACCGAGTTGTTCGTCACTCCCGTGTCCTTCGATGACTACTTTGTATCCATGCTCTTGAATACTCTCGTACATATCAAGATACGCGATTGCAGACGGATTCCAAATGGGAAATTCTAAGTGACGTAAGGCCGTTGTGAGGCTGTGGACGCTCTGTTCTGGTCGGCTGCTCACTACTATTGGTTCATCATTGTATTTTTGTGCTAGTTGTATTGCTCGATCACTCTCATCAGTTTGAGCTCCTTGGTGAGAGAAAACGAAAGGTTTGATTTTTGACTGCAAACGTTCTTTAGCGAGTACGTACAGGGTGGTGGAGTCAAGGCCTCCACTGAGTGTGATACACACGGGTACGTCCGAGCGATGACGAATGGCGATAGCATCAGTTAGTAAATCTTCAAATGCCAAAAGTGTTGCAGTTTTATCAGAAAAAATGGACGTATCAAATTCGTAGTCGTTTTGCTGGTACCACTTTGTGTTGCGAGTTGCTCCTGATGTGTCCACCTCTAAAAAACAGCCAGCCCCCACTTGGTGGATATCTACTAAACCACTGCGTTCATCAAAATCAGTGGCTGTATCGGTAAAAAAAGAACGTACAATAGCTGGATCTAATTCCACCCTGTCCATTCTTTTTGTGAGTGGTCGAATCTCTGAAGAAAAGAAAAAAGTATCCGCCTGATTCGTATAGTACAGTGGCTTTACACCAAACCGATCTCGGCACAAGTAGAGATTTTGACTTTCGTGGTGATACCAGGCAAAGGCAAACATACCATTGAGTTTATGCAGAATATCGGTACCAAAGCAATTGAGCAGTTCTAGCAATACTTCTGTGTCAGAGTTGGTGTCGAGTAGTACGTCTGGCAAGTACTCTTTCTGTAGCTCAAGGTAGTTATAAATTTCACCATTGAATATCATATAGTTACCACCCTTCTCAAACGGCTGGTTTGCACCTGGTGATTCGTCGATAATAGACAATCGCAAGTGTCCGAGTGTCCAAGGACTCACAAACGCAGCATCTTGCGCATCAGGCCCCCGATGTTTTAGGTCAGAAAAAAAAGTCTTCCTTAAATTTGCATTGTTGCGATTAAAGCCAAAAATACCGCACATAATTATTTCATCTCAGCAAAGAGGTAAAAATTATCAGCTAGGTAGTCAGTGACTGAGTTGTATTTGGTGGTATAAGAACTACTTAGGTTCGTTACTTCTTGTGAGAATTCAAAAGAATCGTTAGTTTTTTGATAGGCCAGGATTAGATACTTTGCGCTAAAATAATTATTGTTACGCACCAGAGCCTGGGTAGCTATATTCGATTCAGAGAGAGCCCAAGTACTCAAAAAAACATCAGGGGCTGAAATAGAAAGAGCGCCACCTTGTTCTAGCGATTCATCAAAAGGGACCAAATTAATCTTATTTGGAATAATGGCTTGATTCTTATTTAGAATGATCACCTGGTCCGTACCAAGAAGTGTACTTAAGTAAACATATTGAATATATGAAAATATTGGAATATCTATAATGGTATAGGTTGCATTGGGATTGATTTTCTTTACAAGTTTAGCCATATTACCGTAACCTCCGCCTAGCTCAATGAATGAATTGAGATTTTCAATCTTGATATCAAGTTCCTTGGCAAATTTCACTAAGTGGTATAAATGATGAATACTGTTTCCAGAAGTTTTATTTTTTAAATCATTCAAAATTGGTGATCCGATAAGGCTCTCTTCTAAAATTTCTCGTAGTTTACTGGTGCTGAAATATGTCTTGAGTAAATCTATTTGTATTGTCTTTGCTTTATTAGGAAGATGGGCAAACATCGTACTTTTTAGCAGCGGGTGCCTTAAAAAAGAATAAGAAAAACTATTGAGGAAATATTCTTCAATAACATTTGTATTATTTTCCCAATCTTTCATCAAGTACGCTTTGTAATTGTATGAATCTCTCTTCTGAAGATAGGCCTCCTTCGCTTCAGTGTAGTTTGTGTAGAAATAATCCACGCCTAATTTAGGCAAGAAGAGTGTAATGTAGATAGATACGATGTGTCGCCATACCTTTTTGAGTAGAGTAAAAAAAATAGTCATATGTTCTATTTACGTAATTTAATAATTAACTTCAGTAAAGGGTTTAAAATATGTGGAATTCTAGTATACCTGGGAAAGTTAATGATGTTATTCATTTTTAGAAAAGTATAGACTGAGCTGTCTAAGTTTACCGAATGTACACCTTGAAGGCCATAAGAAATGCGCATTGAGAAGTATAGCAAAAATGGAGTTAAACCAATAACTTTTACAGTTTCACCATAAAAACCTAGTGCCTTTTCGAACTCAGAAGTAGTCATACTGTGTACGAGGTTGATAGCTACCTGTGCAAGTCGATTGCGTTTATGTCTATCTTCTTGGAGTAGAGGGTTACCCTCCCTTACGTAGTGTGATATTTCTGATAAAAGATTTGTCTTGTCGCCGTGATAATTTAATCGAAAAACATCGAAGTTTATTATGAGATGAATTAGTCCATCGTTTAGTAAGGGAAATATTGGCTCTAGTGAAAGGTATGTGTTGATGGATAGTAAGCCTTTCTCATACTCTCGTTCATAATACGATTTGTGGCCACTTTGGTTTTGCCTATGATAAAAAATACTATTTGGGCATACTCTAGTCTTTAGTTTTCTTGCTAAAAAATCTATTTCAAATGTTTGTGTATCGAAGCCATGATGTTCTGGGTACCGATTTGTTTTTTCGTAGGCTTCCTTAGTATAAAAAAAGTTATCAAGCATGATACTTTGTTCTGCAAAAAGATCCTCGATTTTTATTAGTCTGCTGACTAGGAGATTATATCGAGGCTCAAAAGACCTAGTATTACTATTTGAAAAAAACCTTCGTTCATAAAAAGCCACTCCATCCAAATTATTTTCAGTCAAGTAATTAAGCATTGGTTTGACTGAGTGTGGTGCAAAGAAATTGTCACTGTCTAAACAATATATGATTTCATATTTTGCAGCTGCTATCCCAGTGTTTCGAGCTGCACCACCACCCCTGTTTTTTGGGTGAAAGAGCATGGTGATATTGGGGTGCTTTTGAGCAAGAGACTCCATAACCTGGCGTGTCGTGTCACTTGAACCATCATCAACCATGATGATTTCAAATGCGTCATCGTCTAAATCTTGGGTATAACAAGAAGCCACCGCTTCGCTCAGTGTTTTTTTGCAATTATAGCAAGGGATTATGATTGAGAGTTTGGGAGTCATAGATTCCTACACATATAAGCATCCTATTCCATATCCAACCTGCTTATCATCTTGGATAAATTCAATGTGCTCGTAGTTATTTTTAACTTCTTGCCAAAATTTCGGTACCCCAGTTGGAGCTTCATTAATGGCAATGTCGTGAAAGGCAATCACACCACCACTTCTTACCAGTGGAGAGTACATCTCAAAATCTTTTTTTACCCCTTCGTACGTGTGGTCACCGTCAATGAAAGCAAAATCAATTTTTTCATCTTTTAATACTTCTTTAACTTGGGTTAGCATCTTTTCTGAATGAGAGTCTCCACGCAAGAGTAATAGTTGCTGGTCTGGTCTAGTAAACATTTCGTAGACTTGCTCCTTCCATTTGGGATAGCCGTCACCTAGACCTTCAGGTAAATCTACACTTATGATTGTTGCATCCTGATGTGCTAGTTTGCACATAGCAAATAGACTACCGCCCTTATCTGTACCTATCTCTAATACTACGTTTGGTTTTTGTTCTTGGAATATAGTTAGAAATTTTTCAAACTCCTCAGTAATCTGTACCGGCCTAATTAAGCCAGCGAGTACATTAAAACTATAGTGGACAACATCGTGCACATCGTTAGATTCGAATTTGCTTATTTTTTTCGCCAGAGCAACCTTTAGTTTCAGTGGTAATAGCAGGTAGATAGACCTTTTTGAATAACCGTATGCCTTTTTAAGTAGGGTTATAATTCCTTGGTTCTTTAACACACCTTTAATAAATGATGGATTAATTTGCTGGTCTTTTAGGTTATTCTTTATATTTTTAAGCATATTCATTCTAGCTTTTCTTATTAAACTCAATTAGCGACTCAATAGTTTCATAAACACTCAAGTTATTTTTCCAACCAATTTTACTAGTTGTCTCTTCTGAATCCCCAAATATTGTAGGGATATTTGGTTGCCTGACCAATGAGTTATCGATTGTGATGCAATTTGGATCTAATTGATATTTCGCAATTACAAAATCAACCACTTCTTGAATAGATACTGGAGCTCCCGAGCAGATAGTGTAATCGTCAGGTGTGGGCGCCTGTAGAGAATACCACATTGCTTCGACATAACTTCTTGCGTCACCAAAGTCCCTTATATTTTGCGGTTCGCCTACAACCAGCTTATTAGATTCTCCTGTCGATACTTGCTTTGCTTGATTTATTATTAACTGCAGAAAAGTATTACGGTTTCGAAGTGGTGATTCGTGGGGGAATAAAATACCATTCACTGCATATATACCAAAGGAGTTTCTATATGATTGTACAATGATATGACTTGAGGCTTTTGAGGCACCGTAAGGATGGTTAGGTTTAATATGAGAATCAGCTCTAATTGGTGACGGTGTGTGAGGATCAAATATTTCACTGGTTGAGGCGTGGAATAGCTTGATTGGAGTATCTGACTTGCGGACACATTCTAGTATATTCAGTGTAGATTGAAAGTTAAAGTTCAACGTCACTCGTGGATCACTGAGCGAAAAGGGTATAGAGCTTTGGGCTGCCAGGTGATAGATTTCAACTGGTTTAATGTCGGTTAGTAGATCTGAAACAGCAGCAGCCTTTTCAAGGTCGCAGGTGTGGGTATGTAATGCATTTTCAATATTAAGATGAACAAGTCTCCATAGGTCAGTATCTGCGCAGCGAATAGTGCCGTGTACTTCGTAGTTTTTACTCAACAAAAACTGAGTCAAGTAGCTTCCGTCTTGTCCGTTTATTCCAGTTATGAGAGCTATTTTTTTCACGATTCACAGTTCTTAATTTTCTGCACCCAGTATTCTAACGTTAGTGTTTCTGGATTATGGTTTTCCCTAGTTTTTGCAAAGACGTCTTGTATATATGTGGTGTCAAATTTTGCTAGCTCTTGCCAATCTTCTATGGTAATTAAAGGTACGCCGATGCTTTTGAAATACTCAGTTGTAATACTACTTTTTACAATTGGTACGCTTCCGATATACATCGTGTCCCAGGTGCGATGACCCTCCTCGCTTGAGCCAGGGGGTGAAAGCACTAGTTTATAAGTGTTTAAGATCAAAAGGTAAAAGAGAAACCCCCTCCAGGTAGTTACAGTTTCTCCATGAGGATTCATCTGGATATTTTTTAGTGCAGCACCTCGCTCGGTTGGGTGTGCCGCAACTGTAAAGCCATAAAAAATCTTGTTTCTTTTGGCTACGGTTTTCCTCCGGACGTAATTAAAAAGTGCAGGAATGCCGTTTACAAAAAAATGCTTGTTTTCAATGCCGAGCGGTAGCGGGACAATTTTTTGATGACTATATTCAACATTGATGCCGTACCACTTTATTAATTTATCATCGATTTTATCAAATAGATCTTGAGTGATAGTAGCGTCACCAATGTGTGTGATTAAAATGTATCGCGCTGAGATGTTTGGATTAACTTGCTCAATGAATTGCTTCGTAAGACTATCACCGATAAAAACTATGTCACCTTCTTGTATTGTCGCACCATCGACAGTCGGATTAGTGTTATCAAATACATGCTGTGCAATCGATCGAAAGCCATCGCCAGATATATAAGGAGCAGAATCCGGACGAGGATTACGTGAATACTTTATTAAGAGTCGGCCGGCGATTCTGTAGTAACGAAAGCAAACATCTTCAATAGTGTGTCGCAGGCTCATATCAGTATTCTATACTATAGGTACACATAACCCAAGAATGCACATGTATGACGATATGTTACTATGGACAAAATTAACCTTATTATGAAAGCTGTTATTCTTGCTGGAGGAGAAGGGACGCGATTGTATCCAATTACAAAGGTGACAAATAAGCACCTGCTACCGATTTATGATCGGCCGGTCATTCAGTACGCAGTTGAGAAAATGATCAGCATGGATATCAAAGAGGTTCTGATTGTGACTAACGAGCAGTACCTAGCTAATTTTAAACGCTTATTCGCTGATGAGAAACGTTGCACAGTTTCGTTTGTAATTCAGAAGGAAGCAAAGGGGATAGCACACGGTTTGCTACTGGCAAAAAAATTCGTCGGTGCGGATAACTTTTTGTTCTGGCTCGGGGACGGTATCGCAGCGGATAATATTGCAAGTCATATTAATAATTTTAAATCAGGAGCCAAGGTATTTATAAAACGAGTTGATGATCCAGAGCGCTTTGGGGTAGCGACAGTTGACCGCAAGCATCACGTCTTAGAAATTGTCGAAAAACCAAAGGTTCCCCAGAGTCATTATGCAGTGACGGGTATTTATCTGTACGATAATACTGTGTTTGCCAAAATGAAAGATCAACCATTGTCCAAGCGGGGTGAATATGAAATAACCTATGTAAATAACAAATACATCGAGGAAGGTACCCTCAAGGCGGTGTTCCTTAAAAAGCAGTGGTTTGATATTGGAACCTTTGAAAGTTTACACAAAGCCACAAATTTTATTAGAAAAGGTGTGCTCAAACAGTCTGCGAAAAAGAAATAATAAAATAATATTATGAAAACAATTTTAGTTACCGGAGGGGCAGGTTTTATAGGGAGTAACTATTTAAATACGTTTGTACCTGCGTACCCTGATATCGAATTTATCAATGTTGATGCGCTCACCTATGCAGCAGATCTAGCAAATATACAGGTAGCAGATTCACCTAACTACCACTTCGAAGAAGTAGATATTACTAATGTTCCAGCATTGACCGAAGTCTTTAAAAAATATACCCCCACAGGAGTAATACACTTTGCAGCTGAAAGTCACGTTGATAAAAGTATTACTGGTCCACAAAAATTTATCGACACTAATGTCACTGGAACATTAAATCTTTTAGAACTTTCTCGAGAATGTAAAATAGAACGATTTCACCAAGTCTCCACTGATGAAGTGTATGGATCGTTAGATTTGACTGACCCAGCCTTTACCGAAGAATCAAATCTCGCTCCCAACAATCCATATAGTGCATCTAAAGCAGCTGCTGATTTACTCGTGCGCTCGTACCACAAGACGTTTGGCCTGGACACAGTGATCACTCGCTGCTCCAATAACTACGGTCCAAATCAAGATGACACAAAGTTTATTCCTCTATGCATTGATAGATTACAAGAGGGGCAAAAGGTCCCACTCTATGGAGACGGTTCCAATATCCGAGACTGGCTACACGTCAGTGATCACGTAGCAGCCATAGATCTGGTATTCAATAAAGGAAAAGCTGGTGAAATATATAATATCGGTGGAGGTACAGAGCTCTCAAATAAAGCACTCCTGCAAAAACTCCTGACGCTCACTGGCAGAGACGAGAGCTCGGTCGAGTTGGTAGCCGACCGCAAAGGGCACGATTTTCGCTACGCTATTGATTCAACCAAAATCGAAAAAGAATTAGATTGGAAAGCAAATGTTGATTTTGAAACAGGAATAGAACAGCTAATTGAGTAGATTTATTTTCCTTGCAAGACAAGACTGAAGTAGCGCTTAACTTTATTTATAAAAATAACAACTGCAATTAATCTCTTGTAAATAAATGTCGGCAATGTTTTTTTAAAAATGTTTGCCTTCTTTATTTTTTGAAAGGTGGGCCCAGCTGCTCTTTTTTCACGTACAGGATAGAGCCCTCTGGATTGTAAAGAGTACCCAGGATCACTATGATCGTCATCGATATTCGCAAAAAGTTCTTCTTTCGGGATGGCTACTTTGATTGGAAGCCAGCTAGTGTGCCCAGCACCTTTTTCAAAATTGAATGGAGTTAGTTTCGGATACTGCCTGAGGAATAGAGGAGTTTCGTTAATGATTTTGCAAAAAAGTGATCGTGAAAAAATACTAACCATGCTAATAATAAAAGTCGAATGTTTTTGTTCGACAAGATGCAGGGTCTCCTTGGTGTGGGTAAACGTGTAGATGTGTGACGATTCATTTTCGATAACATCTTGATATGTTTTAAGTGGTTGTCCAAAGTGCCACCAGGAGTATTCCAAATATTCAGAACCATTTTCGTACATCTCTGAGAGAATCATATTATATATCTGTACATCGACTAGATTGATATGATCTTCAAGCCAAAGAAACACGTAATCGGTCTTAATAGCTTCCAGCATTTGTTTTGTGTCATGAAGCCAGCCTTGAGAACTTTCCAGTTCGAAGGGAACTAATTTTTCACCGAGTTTGTCAGTTAAAAAATCCATGGTTTTTTTTGCGTGCAGACCACGAGCATTGATGACCCACTTTTCAGCAGCTATATCCGAAAAAGAATTGAATGAATCGACCATACGTAAATATCGTTCATCTGAGTCAATGTAAAAATTTGCAAAGATGGTAAGTGTTGCCATGTATTCTTATTATACTAATTTTCTTAGAAACGAAAAACTTGAGTTCAAACCCCAACCGCACGTTTTAGAATAAACGTGTATGTATAAACAGTTGAGTCATTATGAACGTGAGCAAATTGGATTATTAAGAGCTAGTCGCGTGAAGATACCAGACATAGCCACAA
>Ga0136601_1000406_pt1 | contig 19009 bp, 19 predicted proteins | sample AntRauMFilla2699_FD_181020 | JGI IMG/M metagenome (GOLD analysis project Ga0136601, IMG submission 181020) | Saline lake microbial communities from Rauer Islands, Antarctica - Metagenome Filla 2 #699 | ecosystem: Environmental > Aquatic > Non-marine Saline and Alkaline > Saline | place...
TATGCTCGTCAGTTCCTGGGCATGATGGAAAAACCAGACGTCGATCAGATAGAGGGCCTCAGCCCAGCGATTAGTATCGATCAGAAGTCAGCTTCCCGTAATCCGCGTTCGACAGTCGCGACCGTTACCGAGATTTACGACTATATGCGTTTACTGTTTGCCCGGATTGGCACACCTCATTGTCCGGTCTGCGGAAATGAAGTTACGCGTCAGTCAGCTCAGCAGATTGTCGATCAAGTGCTCGAGCTGGGTCAGGACAAGAAAATGATGATTCTGGCGCCTGTCGTGACAGATAAAAAGGGTGAGTATGCTCATATTCCGGCCGAGTTTAAGAAACTGGGCTTTGTGAGGGCCCGCGTCGATGGAGTCGTTTATAGTCTTGATGAGTGGCCAGAGCTTGATAAACAACTCAAACATACCATCGAGATTGTAGTCGACCGAGTGGTGGGGGTTGAGGACATGCGCCAGCGACTCAGCGAATCAGTCGAAGCCGCGCTCGAGATAAGCGATGGCACTATCAAAATCTATAATGTCGACGACGAGTCGCAGCATATTTATTCTGAGCAATTTGCCTGCGCCGACCATCCTGACCAGTTTATCCCGGAGTTAGAACCGCGGACATTTAGCTTTAACTCGCCGCACGGTGCCTGCGAAGTCTGCACCGGTCTTGGCAATCGGCTCGAAATTGATCCGTCATTGGTTCTCAATACCAAACTGACGATAGAAGAGGGGGCGATTCGCCCCTGGAACCGTAGCAAAATCGACACTTGGTATATGAAGAAGCTGGCTAAAGTCGCCCAGGATCACGACTTCCCGCTCGATGTGCCAGTTGAGAAATTGACCGAAGACGGGTTGCAAGTCCTACTCTATGGTACTGGTCGGCAGAAATACTGGGTCGAAATCGACAATTCGCGCGGTAAACGTGGCTATGAATCGACCTACGAAGGCGTCATTCCTAACCTCGAGCGTCGCCATAAAGAAACTGACAGTGATTTCATGCGCAAAGAAATCGAAAAGTACATGGTCGAAAAACCATGTCACGCCTGTGAAGGTCAGCGGCTGAAGCCAGCAGCGCTGGCGGTGACGGTGGGCGGGGTATCGATAATGGACATCTCACAGTTATCGATTGCGGAGACTTCAGAGTTTTTTGATCAGCTTAAACTCGATACCACCCAGGCTAAAATTGCCAAACAAATCCTCAAAGAGATTCGTGAACGAGTCGGGTTTTTGCTGGCGGTTGGGCTTGACTACCTGACGCTGCTGCGCAGCGCTAACACTCTCAGTGGTGGCGAAGCGCAGCGAATTCGTCTCGCGACGCAGATTGGTTCTGGATTGACCGGCGTGCTGTACGTGCTTGACGAGCCGTCGATTGGTCTACATCAGCGGGATAATGACCGTCTTATCGGCACACTTAACAAACTGCGAGACCTCGGCAATACTGTCATCGTGGTCGAACATGACGAGGAAACGATTCGCCAGGCTGACGAGCTGCTTGATATCGGACCAGGCGCAGGGGTCCACGGTGGTAAGATAGTTGCTCAGGGCACGCCTGATGAGGTCGCAGCTAACAAGGATTCGCCAACTGGCGAGTACCTCAGCGGTAAAAAAGCTATCCCAACTCCCAAGAAACGACGCGACGGCAACGGCAAGTCATTAGATGTTATCAACGCTCGCCACAATAACCTGCGTGGTGTTGATGTGTCGATACCGCTCGGTAGACTGACAGTTGTGAGCGGTGTCAGTGGTTCTGGTAAATCGAGCCTGATTAACGACATCGTAGCCAAGCAGTTACGGCATAAGCTACATCGCGCCAACACCGTTCCTGGTGAACATGACGGCATCGAGGGCGTTCGCCATCTCGACAAAGCAATCGTCATCGACCAGTCACCGATTGGTCGGACGCCACGGTCAAACCCCGCTACCTACACTGGCGTCTTTACGCCGATTCGTGATTTGTTTGCTAAAACTCCCGAATCGAAAATCCGTGGCTATAAGCCTGGTCGCTTTAGCTTCAACGTCAAAGGCGGCCGCTGCGAAGCCTGTAAGGGCGACGGCGTGCTGAAGATTGAGATGCATTTCCTGCCAGATGTGTACGTTAAGTGTGATGAGTGTAAAGGCAAGCGCTACAACCAAGAGGCGTTGGAGATTCACTACAAAGGCAAAACTATCGCCGACGTGCTGAGCATGACGGTCGAAGAGGCTGCGACATTTTTTGAGAATATACCGTCTATCGCTCGCCGGATGGACACGCTAAAAAAGGTCGGGCTGGATTATATCGAGCTTGGACAACAGTCTACCACTCTCAGTGGCGGTGAAGCGCAGCGAGTTAAGCTTGCGACTGAGCTAGCGAAACGTAGCACCGGCAAGACAATGTACATCCTAGACGAACCAACTACTGGCCTGCATTTTGCGGATGTAGAGAAGCTGCTCGAAGTTCTGGGTGAGCTCGTCGACGGCGGTAATAGTATGATTGTGATCGAGCACAATTTAGATGTAATCAAGACTGCCGATCACATCATCGACCTCGGTCCAGAGGGCGGCGATGGCGGTGGGCAGATTATTGCCGAGGGCACCCCGGAACAAGTCGCTAAGACTAAAGAATCATATACTGGACAATATTTACAAAAAATGCTATAGTTTCTATCTGTTCTTTCTCAGTAGTGGGAAGCACCTGTTCATCGACGAAGTAATCGCTTCGTCACACATCGTCTATCGCAAGGAAAACCATGTTCGATAAAATTCTTTCCTCCGGTCTGCCGTTCTGGCTGACGCCAATTGCAGTCTGGGTCGTTGTCATTGGAGCGCTGCTCATCAGAGCAGGCTTGAACGATGAATACCGCCAAGCACTGCTAACCAAGTTGGGCTTGATGCTCGCCTTGGTCTACCCAACCCTGGTTTTCGCCGAATGGATTCGGTGGCAGCAATGGGAGAGGGTGATGCCGTCATCGCTTTGGGGCGCTGAGCCCGAAGTGATCACAGAGATGCTGCCGGATGGCACGCTCATCTTCACCTACCTCTGGCCTGAGTACGTGCCCTATGACATGTTCTTCCTCGACATCATCCCTACCAATACACTCCCTACCTAGCGGGTGCACTGGCGGCAGCAGTCACGCTGTTGTGCATGCGGTCATACTATGACTGGCGGGAGGATGAAGTCGAAGACATGGTGTTTGGCGCGATAGCTGCCGCAGTGGCTGCGCTCTTCGTGGTTTACATGTTTCATTTCCATGCCCACACTTCGAACTACGACTCCATTCCGCTGCAGGTCTTTGCCTTCTCGTTCACCAGCCTCATCGCTGGTTGGGCCGTTGTCGGTACTATCCGCGGGCGTCGGCATGCTGAAGATGAGCCTGAGGGTGAAGAAGCGGAAGGAGTGCCACCGGCACCTACACTGAGCCAGCCCGGTCCTGTGTTCTCGACACTTCCATCACCGCCGTTCCAGGACTGACAAGACGATGACCACCGGTCAACCACCACTTACGCTCGATGCGTAGGACGGAAACCGCGATATTCATTCACCGACAGGTTGAGTGATAGCAGTAGCTAGTCGCGTACCGGTAACCGCAGAATTCGCGTGATAGTAGTGATTGCTTCGGCGATCATCCACACATTCACCCGAATGTTACTCACCGAATTCTGCAACACCTTTATATAGCTTTTGGCAAATATTTATTACTAGCTTTTATCAATGTAGAATCAAGAACGCAACCACTATCGCTACAATGGCGATGCCGATGACGTCGATGTATTTTTCTATCTGGTTGCGATATTTGGCCCCGAGGTGACTGGCCAGGAAGCCAAGCAGCAGGAACCGTGCCCCGCGGCCGATGATGGATGCGGTGAGGAATACTAAGAAATTTATGTGGAACGCACCAGATGTCAAGGTGACCAGTTTGTACGGAATCGGCGTCACGGCAGCGATGAAGACGTACAGTCCGCCGTTTTCATCGAACGCGTTGCCAAGCGAGTCAAAGCCGTCTTGTAGGTGGAAGGTAGTCAATATCCAATCGCCGATTGTCTCAAACAGACCGAAGCCGATTAAGTAGCCGACGATACCACCCAGGATTGACGCTACGAGCGTAATCAAGCTGTAGCGCAGCCATTTTTTAGGTTTAGCAAATGTCATCGCCATCATCAATGGATCGGTTGGAATCGGGAATATAATGCCTTCAAGTGCAGTTAGACCTGCTAGCACGTATTCGGCGTTTTCTTTCTCTGCCCATTTGACGGTCCAGCTGTAAAGGCGTTTGAAGGGTGATTTAGCCTGTTTTTGATTCTTGGTGTTCTTTGGTTCCATCTTCAGCTGCAAGTATATACATTTCCGGGAAGGATCCAACAGCAGTTTCGAAGACTTGGATGTTAGAGTTGACGATATACTCACTGCGGCGGAGCTCACGTGAAGTTGAAGGGTCTAGGCCTGCTTTGAATATGGTGTCTATGGCGCTTGAAGCTTGCTGCTGATTAGACAGTACCCCAACTAGCTTATTTGCTGCTAGTTGCACGGGGCTGTCAGCTCCCGACTGGTCCGTCCCGGGCTCTTGCACGGACAATGTTTTGGTGTCGAGGATGATGCCAATCAAGAGGTCTTTTGTCGCTTGCCTCGTTTCTTCAGTACTGCTGAATCCTGGCTGTTTTCGATTGGGACCAGTAGGAGAATGGCTCAACGACGCCCTTAAATCGGTAAACACCGGAGACCCATTCATGGTTAGTGCTTTCTGTAAGTAGTCGTAGAAACCTCGTGCTACATCATCAAGGCTTTTGCGACGTATATTTGCGATATCATCCGCCGACACCCGACGATGTTCATCAGGACAAGATATGAGACCTAGACGTTGCTTTAGCTCTAAGGCCGACAATCCTGTTTTTCTCGATATGGTTTCGTTTGACGACATAAAAAACCCCGCTCTTGGGCGGGTCTCCTTGCGTTTTGGTTGTATTTCTTCGACGCGCAGCGACCCGCTAGACTTTGCAGCCTAGTGAGACGTAAATCATGTAGCGATTCGTGCGTGTCATACCGGAGGGTATTATATATTGTTATAGGACATTGTCAATTTACGGTTCAGACCAAACCTTTAAACAACAGGGGAGTTTTGATATGATAACAGCCATGCAGAAGGTTATTTTATACTACAAATTTGTCCAGGTTGATGATCCGGAGACATTGAAGTTTTGGCAGCGCAGCTTGTGTCAGAAACTCGGGCTGACCGGGCGTATTATCGTCGCGGAGCAGGGTATCAACGGCACACTTGGTGGCGACCTGGATGACCTCAAAGCTTATGTCAAAGAGATGAACACCCACCCGTTTTTTAAGGGGATTAACTACAAGTGGAGCGATGGTGAGGGCGATGAATTTCCGAAATTGTCCGTTAAAGTTCGCAATGAGCTAGTGGCCTTACGTCCAGATGAAGAGTTCGATGTTTTTAACTCTACCCGCGGCCTCACTCCGAAGCAGTGGCACGATTATATCGAACAGAATCCGGATGTCATCATCCTCGATGCGCGTAATGACTATGAGTCAGACATCGGCGCGTTCAAGGGTAAAAACGTCGTCAAGCCAAATATCAAAACGTTTCGGGATATCAAAGACGAGCTGGAGAAACTACCGAAGGACCAACCGATCCTGACGTACTGCACGGGCGACATCCGCTGTGAGTACCTGAGTGCCTATATGACCCATAAAGGCTTTGACGAAGTTCATCATCTTGATGGCGGTATCGTCAAGTACGGTCAACAGTTCGGTGACGGCGGCCACTGGGAGGGTAAGTGCTTCGTGTTCGACAACCGTCTGAATGTTGGTTTTTCCGAGGATGCTGCCGACATCGGCAATTGTATTCATTGTGGCAGTAACACGTCACAGCATATAAACTGCCAAAACCAAGAATGTAATAGGTTGGTGCTAGTTTGCGAAGGTTGTTCTAACAATATGTCAGTTTGCAGTGATAGCTGCCAGGCAGTCGCAATTTAGTCAAAGAAGTTGACTTTATGATAAATACTTTACATTTTTCAGTACTTTGTATAACATAGTACCTATGAACAACAAAGATGTTGATATTTATGCCGAACAGCTAGACACCCAGATGCGTAAAGGCTATCTCAGCTACTGTGTACTGCTATTGTGCGCTAAACAGCCGGTTTACAGTGGTGACATTATTACTAGTTTGCGTGAGTCGAAGCTGGTGGTGGTTGAAGGCACTATCTACCCGCTGATGGCTAAGCTACTGCGCGACGGAGCGTTGGAGTATGAGTGGCAGGAAAGCCAGCAAGGCCCACCACGGAAGTATTACCAGCTAACTGACTTTGGCCGCGAAGTGCTTGCGCGTCTGACAAGCCAAGTACACGCGCTACAAAAAGTAATCACGAATTTAGAAAAGGAGTCGTCATGAATAAAATAACCAGAGTTCACATTGGCAAAGTTGCCTACGACATTGAGCTCAACGCACAGGTAGAATTAGAAAAGTACTTAACTGCTGTCGCCGGTACGCTCGGCGATGACGAACAGCAAATAAACGACGACATCGAAGCTAGGATTGTCGATATTTTGGCCGAACAAGGCGTGGCGGCTGGTGGAGTAGTTACCGAGTCGGCAGTTACTGTAATCAAAGCTCAGCTCGGCGAAGTAGCAGCATTTGAAGATGACGACCAGCCGCAGCAGCCACCTACAACTGCCAAGCGCCAACTAATGCGCGACGAGCAGCACGGAAAACTGGCCGGTGTCGCCGAAGGTTTAGGAGTTTACTTTGAGGTTGACCCAATCTGGTTCAGACTACTTTTTATTGGTTTATCGTTTGCCGGTGGCAGTGGAATAATTATCTATATAATACTGGCGATTGTAATGCCAAAGGCTACGACCGCTGCCGATCGTTTGGTAATGGCGGGTAAACCAGCCACCGCCGAAGGTATAAAATCGTATTACCAGAGCGCAACTGATGTGTCCTCGGTGTTTATAAACGCGCTGCGCCGAGTGATCCAGTGGGGTGTAAAGTTCGCAAGGGTAGTGCTGATTGGTTTACTGTTAGCCGCCGCAGTCGGGTTGTTGATTGGCGGCGTTAGCGCGGTGACGGCGCTAATTGCGCAGCCAATTGACGGCGTGTTCCCCGTAAATAGGCTTGATTATAGTTTGTTAGCCGTTGGTTCTTTGGTCGGGCTAAGTGTAATTGGCAGCATGTTTTTTACGGCGCAGTTAGTGCGCGACATTGGCAAATCGCCGCGTAAAAAGGCTGACCGCGGCTGGGGTTGGGTTACGCTAGCTTCAGCTGTGGTTACCACCGGCCTGGCAATCGGACTTGCAGTGCCGGTGTTTAGCGGGGTTAGCCAGCGCGTAGAGCGTTACGAGCAGCAAGTTAGAACAATCGAAACTTCAGCAGCAGTTACGAGTTTGAAACTAACCAGCGCTGACCGCAAAGTGGCTACCTACGACTATGTTCAGATCGACGACAACCAGCCAGCTCGGGTAGAAGTTAGAAGCCGAACGCCGCTAGTAGACACTAGTGAAATCAGCGTTACAAAAAACAATAAACGCTTACTGATTGAACGAGCAGCTACGCCCAATCGCTGGTGCTTCCTGAGCACCGACTGCAATGAAGGTGCGCTAAACGTTACTATTTATGCGCCATCGATTACTGATTTTACAATTGATGGCAACGATACACTGTTGCTTAATGGTGCAGATTTTACGAAGCCGGTCCGCATCAATATGGCTGGTGTTAATGGCTACGTCAGCCTAGACAATGTGACCGCTCAAAAATTAGCACTAACACTGTCCAGCGATAATCACGCAATAGTTGAGCGTTCCGAGTTAAGCGAGCTGGTAATTACTGCTGCTAGCGCTAGTAGCGTCGATTTGAGTCAAAATACTACGGTAAAAAAGTTGGTAATTGACAACTCCGTTCAAACTAACGGTCATGACGGCGCGGTTACTGAAATTAGCGTCAGTGAATTCAAAGACATCGCTACGCTAGAAGCTGCCGTAAGTAACCCAGACTGCGAGAGCCTGGTGCTAGTCGTGCCTGAAACCGATTTAGAACAGTTCGAATCAGCCTATGGCAAACAGCTATGCGTAGACAGCTACGGGTTAGCAGGCGACTATGAAGGCAACGGCCCCTACTGGCTTTATAACTAATTTAGGTCGCAAATTCGCTACAATAGTAGTGTGAGTACGCTACAAGATAAATTACAGCAGTTACCAACTAAGCCAGGCGTCTACTTTTACAAAGACGAGGCTGACAAAATTATTTATGTCGGCAAGGCCATAAATCTGCGCAACCGAGTGCGGCAGTATTTCCAAAAATCTCGCCAGCGTGACGTGAAGACTGATTTGTTGGTCAAAGATATTGCTGACCTGGACTGGACGGTAGTCGATAGTGAGATTGAGGCGCTGTTTCTAGAGGCAGAGATGATAAAACGCTACCTGCCGAAGTACAACATTGATTTGCGTGATGACAAGAATAATCAATATGTCCGGATTGATAGTCGAGCCGAGCACCCGACGGTGCAAGTCGTGCGACGACCGCTCGATGACGGCGCCGATTACTTCGGGCCGTACCTGTCGAATGTCCGTCCGGCGTTGAAGTTCCTGCGCAAAATATTTCCGTTCGATTACAAAGCATCGCGTGGCGCGAAGCGCGTTAGCCTCGACTACCACATCGGGCTGTCGCCTGGGCTTGAAGAAGCTAAAACCCCGCGCGAGGAGTACCTGCAAAACTTACGCAATCTGAAGATGTATTTGCGTGGTGAGCGAGTTAAAGTAGAGGCCGGACTGAAACGACAGATGGAGGCGGCAGCCAAAGCTAAGCAGTTCGAGCAAGCAGCGGTGATTCGCAACCAACTACGAGCATTGAAGGGCTTGAAGAAGCAGGTCATTTTTAGCCGTGAGGAGCAGTTCAATATCAGCAAGGACCAAGCCCTGAACGGACTGGTCGAGCTGTTGGACTTGCCGGTATCACCACGGAGGATCGAGGGTTACGATATCTCACACATGAGCGGCACACATAACGTGGCGAGCATGGTGGTGTTCACCAACGGCATATCAGACAAGGGCCAGTATCGTAAGTTTAAGATGCGCCTTAAGGGCAATGACGACTTTGGTCACATGCGCGAAGTTATCACCCGGCGGTTCAGTGGCAAAAACCTTGAAACCTGGCCCAAGCCAGACCTGCTCTTGATTGACGGCGGCAAAGGGCAGCTCGGCGCTGCGCTGGCGGTGCTGGAAGAAAAAGGAATCGACATCCCAGCGATTGGCCTGGCTAAGCGCTATGAGACGATTATCCGTGCCAGTGGAGAGGTAAAGCTACGTACGTATCAGGAAATTCAGCTCGATAAGAATTCCCACATCCTGAAACTGCTGATGCGGATTCGTGATGAGTCGCATCGGTTTGCGGTTAGTTATCACTCTAGTCTGAAGCGGAAGAGTCAGACAGCAAACCTCCTGGAAGAAATACCAGGTATCGGCCCAGCTACTCGTAAAAAGCTAATCAAAAAATTTGGCAGCGTCAAAGGCATAGGTAGCGCTGAAGCTGGCGAACTTGCAGCCGTAGTCGGTTCAGCCAAAACCGCACTCGTGCTTGAGGCACTAGGTATTGACAATTCTAGCTAATATGTAGTATAAAATAGCAACAATGAGTATTATAAACAGAGGACTGCAGTCAGTGCCGCCATCGAGCTTTGAACAGCCGTTGTCGATGCCTCCTGAAGTGGCAGATGGTTATGGTTCGACCCCGGATGAAGTAGGTCGTTTTCAGCGTGATGAGCTCGCATCGCTGGCTGCAATCGCGTACAACTTGGATAAACGCGGCAATCCGGAGCGCACACACGTGCTCCGCAGTGGTGGAACGATTGCTAATGTCGGTGCTGCCGCATTGTTTGAGCTGGTCCACCGTGGCCTTCGTGATTCATCAGAGGCACCGAATCAGTCAGAGCAGACCAGACAGGTGACACTGAATCATTTAGGCCGGGCAATGATTTTAGCTGGCGATAACCAAGGCGGGCTTGAAATCATGCGCAAGAGCTTCCATCAGCTCGACGGTACCCGTACTGGTGAGAATCTGTTTGGAGAAGACCAGCAACTGAAACTAGACATGCTCGGCGGCATGGCGCTGGCGGAAGTGGGACTGGGCTACGTTCAGGCAGCGCTTGATTATGGTCGCCACATGAGTGCGGAACTACCCCGGGACATGAGCCGACGAGAGCGCGTAAAACGGATACAACTACGAGCTGGGGTGACTGGTGCTACGGCATTGTACGCCGCAGGTGCGAGCACTATAGCTCAAGTCTGGGCGCGGAACAACCTTCCGAGCAGGATTCTTCACGAGCCGCTACCGGCTCAGGCTGCCTGATAATCTAGCGTATACTGAAATCTGTGAAATATTCCCCACGACGAAATAATCTGATTGATGCTATTGGCGACGACGATGCAGTTGTAGCTGTCTCGGCGGCGCATGAAATGCAGCGCTCATCCGACGTAAATTATCCATTTCGGCAAGATAGCAACCTTCGTTATCTTTGCGGCTATGAGCGACCGCAGGCGGTGTTGGTGGTTACGAAGGAAGTGTCAGTGCTGTTTGTCGAGTTTGCTGATGAGGAACAGCGGCTGTGGGAGGGCGATAGCGACAGTCCCGAACGCATCCAGCAGCAAACCCAGGTTGATCGGGTGGAGCCACTGGCCGCGCTGGATGATTGGCTCGGCGAGCATGCCAACAAGCAGTTTTATGTGCCGCAAACGGTACGACCACAGCTCTCCAGTGCTCAGCTGAACGCAGCTCAGTCAGACTTAGCCGACCGACTCAGCAGGGCTGGCATCAAGCAAATCAAAGATGCCAGTCCGGCGCTTGCGCAGCTGCGCCGCGTCAAAGATGCAGATGAAATCAAGCTCATCGATCTGGCGGCCGCGGTGACAATCGATGCGCTCGATGTGCTGGATATGACAAGCGCTAACTATGAATACCAACTGGCGGCACAGCTCAGCGCTAGATTCGGCGACCAGAATTATCAGCATGGCTATCCAGTGATTGTGGCAGGCGGCGCCAACGCCACGGTGCTGCACTATCAGCGTAATGCCGCCCAGCTCCCCAGCGAAGGGTTGGTACTAATCGACGTCGGTGCGGAGGGTGATGGCTATACGGCAGATATATCCAGGACGTTGACAATCGGTACTCCGACCAGGCGACAGCAACAGCTGGTATCTGTAATCACTGAGCTACAAGCCCGGGCGATTGCGCGTATTGAGCCAGGCATCACTGTCAAAGAAATCGCTCGCGCTTTCCGCCAGGATTTGCTCGAAACGGCTCAGAGCCTGAAGTTACTCGACAAAAGCGCAGAGCTCAAAGACACGATAGAACTGATGCCGCACGGCCTGAGTCACTATCTCGGACTGGATGTCCATGACGTCGGTGCTTATGAATTACCGCTTGAACCAGGCGTGGTGCTGACGGTTGAACCAGGCATCTATTTGCCAGAGGAATGCATCGGTGTGCGAGTCGAGGATGATGTGGTTGTGACGACTGACGGTTGTCGAGTGCTCGGCCAAAAGCTACAATAGAGCTAGATGGACGGTTCTAAGACAGTATATTTCAGCAAAGGTCACGCCCCACGGTTTGTGACGCGGCTACTGTTCAACGCGCTCGGAATATGGGTTGCCGCTCGGCTTAGCACCAGCATTACCTATGATGATTCATTGCTGGTTATCGTCGTCGCAGCGCTGTTGTTTTCGGTAGTCAACGCTGTCATCCGTCCAGTGGTTGTGGTGCTGACGCTGCCGGCGATTTTGCTAACCCTTGGCCTATTTATGCTGGTCATCAACGCACTGATGGTACTCCTAGTCAGCGCCCTGTATCCGCCGTTCGTGGTCAGTGGTTTCGGTTCGGCGGTGGTGGCTGCTATAATAATCTGGATCGTTAATTACGGCTTGAGCATGTTTTTTGAACGCTCAACACTAGAGACGCGATAAAGGAGTTTTGATGGAACAAGCACTACAGATTACAACCATAGTTTCAGCGCTGCTGATGATTGGCTTTATTTTACTGCAGACTCGTGGCGCTAGCCTGGGCGCTGGATTCGGTGGAAGCAGTGAGATTCACACTGATCGCCGCGGTGTTGATAAGACAATTCACCAGATTACTATTTTTCTGGCGATAATTTTTGTAGCGAGCATCCTGCTGTCACTCGTCGTTTAAGTTCTATGGGTAACACCGCTCTCAATTGGCTCAAACGGCTCGTCGCTGGGTTAAAACAGTGGACATTGAAAGTCACCAGTCCGGTGACAGAGTTTATACAAGAATATGTCATAGGGCGCTGGCAATACTTTCACCGAGTCAGACGGTTTGCGATTGGCTGGTTAGTGCTGGTGGGTGTGTTGGTTGTGGGCGGTTTGGCACAGACGTTAATGATGATTGATGGGCTCGAGCAGCAGTATCCGATACCAGGCGGTCGTTTGCGCGAAGGTGTTGTGGGAGAATTGACTAATTTTAATCCATTGTTTGCGGAATCAGGCGCCAATGCGTCCGCAGCCCAGCTGATGTTTAGCTCACTGTTGCAGTACGACGATAACGGGCGGCTGCGACCGGATCTCGCCGCAGACTGGTCGAGCAATGACGCCGCGGACGTCTACACCGTGAATCTGCGCAAAGACGCGAAATGGCACGACGGTGAGCCAGTCACCGCGGACGATGTACTGTTTACAGTCGAGCTGATGCAAGACCCGCGCCTCGGCTCCGAACGGCTGCTGAGCACGTGGACAGACGTTACGATGAAAAAGACGGGCAAGTATCAACTGAAGTTTACGCTACCGAACAGTCTGGCGGCGTTCCCACCGTTGCTGCGGTTCATGGTGGTGCCTCGTCACATATTGAGTCAGGTTCCGGTCCAATCGCTGCGCTCAAATGGTTTTAACCAGAATCCGGTTGGCAGTGGTCCATTCATGTTTGAGGATTTTCGTTCAGAAGATTCACAGCTGGTGATGGAGGCCAACAGTGACTATTACCGTGGTCAGCCGCAACTCGACAGATACCAGCTGGAGGGTTTTATGAGTGATGAGTCGCGCGCTGAAGCGATGGACGACGGTCAGATTGACTTTTATACGACTGATCAAGTGGTGGCACCAGATGCATATAGTGTTCACGCTGCTCGACTGAGCCGGACGCGGTATCTATTTTTTAACACTCGTCAAGACGAGCTGACCAGTGAGGCTAAGCTGCGCCAGGCGTTGACGCATGCGATTGACGCCAGCCAGTTTGATGGCGCACAGAACGGTACGATTCAAGGGTTGTTGCTGGGAGACCAGCTAAAGTTAGCGGATAAGTACCACCAGCTCAGCTTCAATGCCGACAAGGCCCGTGAGCTACTCGATAAAATCGGATGGACCGCGCCTGGCGAGGGTAATCAAATCCGAATCAACAAACAGGGTGAGCAACTGCGACTCAGACTCATCTACCCTGATCGTTTACAGGAACAGCAGCAGGCACGGTTAGTGCGCAATCAATTGCGCACCGTCGGGGTGGCGATTGATTTAGTCGGACTTGCGCAGGATGATTTTAACGAAAATGTATTTGTTGACCGTGATTTTGACTTGGTTTTGGCAAGTGTCGACAGTGGTATCGACCCAGATGTGTTTGTCTACTGGCACACATCCCAGACGGACAAGGGCGGTCTGAATATTTCTGGTATCCGCGATGATGAGCTTGACCGTGCGTTGGCGGCGGGTCGGACCCGCGGCAGCGATCGCCTCCGCAAAGCGAAATACCAGACTGCAGCTAGCGAGTGGCGCCAGCTCGCACCAGCAGTTAGCCTGACACAGGACAGCTACTACGTAGTATCCAGACCACGCGTCCGAGCTTATGATGGCGAGTTGCTGGCAAACACCAGCGACAGGTATTCAGACGTCCAGGAATGGACAGCTCAGGTGGTGGAGGAGCTGCCATCGAGCCGCTGACATTTGCTAGACTGTAGCTATGGCACGCCAGAACAAAACTCGATCAAACCAAGCTGACCCAGCAGTATTTATTGCAAACATCGATGACGAACAGCAGCGGCGTGATGCCGAGCAACTCACAGAGATGATGACAAACGCCACTGGCGCCCAGCCGGTGATGTGGGGTGGCAGTATTATCGGGTTTGGTGATAGCAGTTACACTACGAGTGATGGCGTCGAGCGTGGTTGGTTCCATGTTGGCTTTAGTCCGCGCAAAGGCAAATTGTCGCTCTATCTGATGACTGGCTTTGATGAATACGCCGAGCATGCCGGTTTTGACCCCCAGCCCTACCTGGATAAGCTCGGTCCGTACAAGACTGGCAAATCGTGCCTCTACATCAAGCGCCTCAGCGACGTCGACATGGATGTGTTGCGTAAATTTATCGCGGCAAGCTACGAACACCAAACTAATGAGTAACTAGTCTAGTCAAACTGAATCTGATTGACGAGTTGCCTCGGTTGAATTAAGTTATTACAGGTACGCACGAGTGGCGGAATTGGCAGACGCGCTAGCTTCAGGTGCTAGTTCCCTTCGGGGAGTGGAGGTTCAAGTCCTCTCTCGTGCACCAGGAAGAAACTTTTTTCGGAATTGTCGCCCATTCGGGCGATTTTTTCTTTGGTTACGCGAAGCCCAGAAAGAGTTTACATGTTTGGCAAGCAAACAGATGAGGCAGGACCAATAGCCACCTCTCATGTACTATAGGTTATTAGTAATGAAACGGATTAATATTGTTGGTGGCACGGGCTCGGGAAAGTCTTATTTTTCTAAACGGGTTGCTGAAAGACTGAACCTCGATTATATCGAGCTCGACGCGCTGTATTGGCAGCCGAATTGGCAGTCATCACCACCCGAAGAATTCAAGCAGAGACTTCGCAGCGCGTTAGACGAAGCCACGGATGGCTGGGTGGTCGATGGTTCATATTCGAAGCTCGCATCAGCAATCGTTCATGAACGACTGGATGTGTTGGTTTACTTGAAAATTCCGCTATATATGGTTATTCCACGTTTGCTGGCTCGGGAGGTAAAGCGAGTTGTAACTCGTGAAAAGCTGTGGGGTACGAATATAACCTCTGTGTCGAGTGGAGTGAAGTTATCTCGGTTCGCAATATTATCTCATAAAAGGCGCGAGCAACGAATTAAGAGAATCGTGCGCGATGATTACTCGTTCACGGTTAAAGTCTTCACAAGTCATCGCCAGGCAAACAAATGGCTAGCCGATGTAGGTGCGATTACATCTAACTAGCGCATTCCGCTCATGATTTGTTACTATAGAAACCAGATGATATCAGACCTAAAGAGAGGGTGAACACGAAAATCTATGAGTAAACTAGCACAGCTGCTCAGGCAGTACGTCGACGGGGAAGTATTAACTGATGACGAGACACTAAACTACTTTTCGACCGATGGTTCTGTGTTTGAGGTGATGCCGAAGCTGGCAGTATATCCACTCAACACCACTGATGTGCGCAAAGCAGTTCGGTTTGCCTGGCAGTTGGCAGAGAAAGGTAAGGTTTTGCCGATTACCGCGCGTGGCTCTGGCACTGACCAAGCCGGTGGCGCACTCGGTGAAGGCATGGTACTGGTGTTCCCGGCGCATATGAACAAGCTGCTCGAGATAAATAAAGATAATGTTACCGTGCAGCCGGGCGAGAACTATGCGGCATTGCAGAAAGTACTGAAAACACACGGCCGATTTCTGCCGCCGTATCCATCGAGCATCGATTACTCGACAATTGGTGGCGCAGTGGCGAACAATGCCGCTGGCGAACTGACGCTCAAGTATGGTGCGACGCGCGATTTCGTCGAGAGCCTGCAAGTTGTGCTGGCGAATGGCGAGCTCATCACCACCCGCCGGTTGAGCAAGCGTGAACTAAACAAGAAAATGGGCGAAACTAGCTTTGAAGCAGAGATTTATCGTCAAGTAGATGCGCTGATTAGCGAAAACCAGGAATTGCTGGCTAGTTCTAACCCAGATGTCAGCAAGAACTCTGCCGGCTATGCACTGAGCCAGGTCAAAGACAGCAAGGGCAGTTTTGATTTGACGCCACTTATCGTCGGCAGTCAAGGAACGCTGGGGCTGGTGACTGAGGTGACGCTACGGACTGAAGAGTATACCCCGCAAAACAGTTTGATAGCTGCGTACTTCGACAGCGTCGAGACGGCGAATCAAGCCGTGGAGGAGCTCAATCAGCTCGGTCCGGCAGCGCTTGAATTCGTCGACAAACACTTGCTCGATATGGTTCAGGATTCGCAGCCAAACCAACTAAAGGGGTTGATTGAGGAACCATTCCCTCAGTTTGTATTGTTAGCTGAGTTCGACGAGGCTTCTAGCTCGAAGCGGAAGCGACTAGTCAAGAAAGCCAAGAAGATTCTGAATGATAAAGCAACCGAGTACCAGGTGACCGACGACGAGCACGAGCAGGAATTGCTCTGGAAGCTGCGCCGTAGTGCTGCTGCAGTTGTATCGCGCTCTAAGGGTAAAGCTAAAGCCCTGCCAATCGTCGAGGACGGTATCGTACCGAAAGAACACTTTGTCGAGTTTATTCATGAGGTTTATAAGATTTATGACAAATACGGACTAGAAGTTGCACTCTGGGGTCACGCGGGCGATGGCAATATCCACATGCAACCGTTCTTGGACCTGGGCAACACTGGTGATCGCCAGCAAGTCTTTAGAATCATGGATGAGTACTACGGATTAGTAATGAAGCTTGGTGGCAGCACATCTGGCGAGCATAACGACGGTCGGTTGCGTGCACCGTATCTTGAGCAGCTATTCGGCGATGACGTTTATCGGTTGTTCGTCAAGACGAAAGAGATATTCGACCCATTCAACATGCTCAATCCAGGAGTCAAAATCGGCGTCAGCAAGCGCGATTTGACACCAATCCTGCGCAAATCTTACTCGATGGCGCACCTTTCAGATAAACTACCGCGAAGTCACCGCTAGGCTGCGCTGATGGAAGGCTCACGCTACCTCAAGCTCAAACAGATCAACCGGTTGCTGATTGTCGGCATTATCGGTCTAGGGCTGTGGGTGGCGTATTATCCGAGCCAATGGCTGTTCCTGCTGCTAGGCATGCTGGTCGTCGGGCTGAGTGGGAACGTGCTGTTCCACCGAAAACTCATCATGCATGAATACGAGCAGGGGTATGATCCATCGACGAATCGTGCTCTGCGCAAACTGACCGAACCGGTCAAGTGGGTCTATAATCTGAACGTGTTTGTGCTGTGGCCGCTGATTATGCTGCTCGGGTTGATGATTATCTATACGGCGATTTTTTAGCTACTAGTTGTCCTAGAGATTATTCGCTACAATGAAGCTATGCTTTGCACGAGTGGCGGAATTGGCAGACGCGCTACCTTGAGGGGGTAGTGGGCTTCGGCCCGTGGAGGTTCAAGTCCTCTCTCGTGCACCAATTTCATAGCCCACCCTTGTGGTGGGTTTTGAAATTGGTTTGTGTAGTGTGGGTTGAACCTCCACTCGTGGAGGCAAGACATGCCTGTCGGCATGTCGGTGCGCCGCAGCGCGACGGCGCGAGGCGGGGTCGAGAGATTCGCCAGCAGGCGAATACTCGTGACCAAGTCCTCTCTCGTGCACCATTCAAAAAGACCAGCCTCCGGGTTGGTTTTTTTTGAATGGCTGGTATTGAGTTGAGGGGACTTGAACCGAAAGGCACGGTGGTCCAGCGGACTGTTGTGGTGACGAATAAGCGAACGAGCGTTGGCTGCTAGGTCAATGTTGCTTAGTGAGCAGAACAATAAAGTCCTCCTGGAAGGAAAGATCCGCGCTGTTGCAAGCGGGCCTACTAGCTAATACCCCACTCAGCCCGCGACGCAGCAGCGAATGGTGCGATAGCGGCAAGTGCTGTGGGTGAGGCGTTTATGCGAGGGTCGAACGCACCGCCAAGGTAGTCGCTCCAGTAGCACATGGCTTTGACCTCGGCGAAGTTATTGATGCAGTAGTTTAGGTAGTCGGTGATGTGCTGTGCACGGCCAGAGTCGTCCGTGTCAGATGAAATTTGCGGGCTGCCGTATTCGCCAATGCCGAGTGGAAGGCCGGTGACCTGGTGTACTTCAAGAATACTCTTGTTAGTGCCGTTAAGGATGTTGTCAGGGTCGGCGTAGAGCGGTGTAGAGTTTTTCCAACCTTGATTGTAGGGGTCCCAGCCGTAAAAATCTTGCTCGGCATACCCAGGAAATCCACCAGGAGTGTAGCCAGAAATAGCTGGCCCAACGTACCAATCACCCCAAAAGTCACGGCCAGATTGCGAGTTTAGAGTCCATGAAGACATGAGGATAGGCCCGACTTGAACATCGGTGCGACCGGTCGCGTCACGTAGTCCGACGAGGTCAGACACCCTTTGTTTCCAGGTAAGTATTTGCGACGCGTCCCATCCGTCGTTTTCAGGTTCGTGATGAAAGGTCAGTAGGGCCGGGACGCCGTCGTTCGGTTTACCGTTAATCCACGCAGTGATTGCGGTGGGGTCCCAAGTTTTGAACGAATGCCAAACAGAGGCGTTAGAAACCGATTTAACCTGACCAACTTGCCCTGACGACCACGTTCCGATAGCGCCGCTAGAAAAAGTCCGGAAGCAAGTAGCTCCGCCCCACGCAGTATCGTAGTGGCTTACTGCGTCTGCTACGCTTGCAAATCCAGATGACCCAAGTGACGCCACATTGGGAACTGTTCCAATTAGCGGGTAGGGAGGGGAGCCGCCACCTGGGGTTGTTGCGTCTTGTGCGATCAGTGTTCCAAATAGTGACATGTGTTCCCTTTAAGTGTTCAAACTAATTATGCTTGTTTGTATTGTATATTAATTCAACTACCTTATAAATGCAATGCGAAGGTTGCGCTACGTCGCCTTTTGCGCTTGCTAAAGAAAAATGTAGACACTTTTCTTTATGCTGCACTCCACCGAACTCCACCGAACTCCACCGAACTCCACCGAACTCCACCGAACTCCACCGAACTCCTGGTGGGGTTCGAGAACTCTAAGTGTCTGTTAATTTCAAAACCCACCGCAAGGGTGGGCTGTGAAATTGGT
>Ga0136601_1000407_pt1 | contig 18982 bp, 22 predicted proteins | sample AntRauMFilla2699_FD_181020 | JGI IMG/M metagenome (GOLD analysis project Ga0136601, IMG submission 181020) | Saline lake microbial communities from Rauer Islands, Antarctica - Metagenome Filla 2 #699 | ecosystem: Environmental > Aquatic > Non-marine Saline and Alkaline > Saline | place...
CTTCAAGGATAACGCTAAAACAGCCGCAAGAGTGGACATCTACGGTCCGCAAGAGTGGACATCTACGGTCCGCAAGAGTGGACATCTACAATGCAGGTAACCTGCATCGTCCACAGGAGGACCACATCATGACCTAGCGTATAGGGTACTGCCCTGAAAGTTAGATAGAGAAAAGACGATAGAGAAAACACAGAAAAAATGGCGATCTATGCGCCACGGCCTTGACGACGAAAAGAGAATCGGTTAGATAGGTCGAACGACACGGAGGTGAGACTAGCCGCAAGAGTGGGCATCTGGTCCACAGGTGGACATCTACAATGCAGGTAACCTGCACCTCCACCACTACCCGCCGTAATGCAGGTCACCTGCATCGGCGGTGGGCGATCCTAGGATGTACCCGCGCTCTTTGAAAATTTGGCTGTCAATTCTGCGGCGCGTCAGCGCGATAAAATCAAGCAGATAGCATTGTAGATGTCCGTGAGGATGTCGATAATCGGTGCATACTATGGGGCGTTGGTCTAGCGGTCTAGGACGCTGCACTTTCAATGCGGAGGTCACGGGTTCAAATCCCGTACGCCCTACCATATTCGAATCAGGTTCCCTGATGAACAGGGAATTTGAGGGAACTTTCGCGCATCTCAGATGCGCGATAGTCAGGAAATACCCTTCGGTTTGTGAATCAAACCGTTTTTGACACCTCCAATGGCTCACCCTGCTGTGTTTTGGGTGTTCCTTCCCCGCGTTTCGGCGGCGGGGTGGGCCTTTCGAGGTGTCTGTCATTTGACGAGGCAAGCCTCATTTGACGCGATGGCAGAATGGTTATGCAGAGCATTGCAAATGCTCCTATCCCGGTTCAACTCCGGGTCGTGTCTCCACTTTACGAGTGTCGGTTACGATGCTCCACTTTACGAGTGTCGGTTACGATGCTCCACTTTACGAGTGTCGGTTACGATGCTCCACTTTACGAGTGTCGGTTACGATGCTCCACTTTACGAGTGTCGGTTACGATGCTCCACTTATCACGGTTCCACTCCCGATGCAGCTAAGCTGCATTCTTAAAGCTGTGGACGTAAGCCTCCTGATCAGGGACGGAGGGCCAAAAAACAAAGGAGGTATTATGGACTATACAGCAGTTGCCCATAAATTGGGAGATGTGTGTAAAGACGACGCATCGAAATGGGCCGAAGCATTCTACCAAATCCGGGCAAAACACGGGTTCCCTGCAGACGAATCGAACATGATAGGCTGGTTCGCAAACGCGATTGAAGCGGCATGCGATCACAGGGGCCGAGACGCACAGGTGTAAGGCCAAAAATTACAGGGCGACGTAGACCACGAAGTCTCGTCGCCTGAACGGCGACGTAGCTGAGTTGGTTTCAAGCGCTTGGCTCATATCCGAGAGTACGTTGGTTCGATCCCAACCGTCGCCACCAGAAACGATACACGCGAACGCACGGCCTTCTCCTGTATCGGCCCTATCGCTCGAAGAGAGTAAGGGCAACCAATACCTCGGGTGTGCACGCCCCCAGCAGCCGCGCATGATGCGTAGGTATCCCGAGGCACTTATTCTCTGCCGTCGCCCCCTCCCAGTCGAGCCACATGCTCGAAGGCGGTAGAGCATGGTTGACCGCCTCAAGGTCCAAGCCGACTGCACGGCTTGCCCCAAAGGGACTAATCCTCCCATGCACTACCGCTTTCAGGTCTTAGGACTTGATGTCAGCCGGGGAAATTGCTTATGTCGGGACAGTCCCTTGGTGGGACCGTAGGCCTTGGGGTCTTCGCCCGATATCAGGGTATAGCTTAGTAGGTAAAGCGTCTGGTTTGGGACCAGAAGAGCGCAGGTTCGAGACCTGCTACCCTGACCAAAAAACGTCCGCGTAAGCGGACAACAACGTACTCCGGGCACGCCTCTCAGCGATGCGCATCTTGCCGAGACTGAATTAACAGATATCGACCCTTGACACCATGGAAGGTTTGGGGTAGTCGGAGATTAAAGGAGACAACCACGATGCAGTTTTTGAAAGTAGTAGCCCTTGTCCTGTTCGTCGCAGCAGTGGTTGCAGCAGGGATCAAGATGCATGTCGATTGTATGCAAGAGCACAGTTTCATGAACTGTTCCTCGTCCAAGGGGTGGGGATATGCGACGTGGTTCGATTAAGTTTTGCGGGGTGGAGCAGAAGCAGCTCGCTTGGTTCATATCCAAGAGGTCGTCGGTGCAAGTCCGGCCCCCGCAACCAGAATCTATCGGGTCGAAAGACTGAAAGGCAGAGCTTATTTTTTGGCTCGGTAGGCCGCAGAACAACGCAGGCCGAAGTGGGGATCAGGTCCCACCGATGGATACAGAATTTGTCATGCGATTGGCAATAGGAACGACTTGGTAGTGGGCGTGCGTAAGCACAGGGCCATGGCGAGGTAAAACTGTTCCAACTACGGGGCGTTCTTCTAAGAGCGTTAGGATACCGGGTAGACCGGAGATGCAGGTGTCGCAGCCTGACCGCCCCACCAACTTACTTACACACACACAGAAAGAGACCAAATGTTCACGATCAAATCACTCGGACAGGACGGCCCCGAAGGCGACCAGTTCATCAACATGACCATCTTCGAAGCCGATGAGGTTCAAGAGGTTATTCACCAGAACTCCGGAAATCGGATGCTGCGACTGACCCGGTTCGTAACAAGTGCAGGCATTGCAACAACAAATGAGACCACGATCCTGCTCGATGAGTCGCATGTGTACGGACCATCAACCGTATACGTCGAGAACTCACAGGGCCGAACGGTACAGAGGTTCACTGCTGATAGAGTGGTAGAACCGCCATCTGTGTCGTTGAAGTGACTAACGGGGGGGCGGTTCGCCGCCCCATCCTCTTGATGAGGGCATTGTGCACCCACGGGGTGACGTCGCAAAGATGATAGGTTCTCATGAGGCCTTGATTTGTGAAACTGGTTCTGTTAGATGTCGGGCCTGACTACTAACGGGATTGCGGAGTGCTTTCTTCAAGATGATCGAACGAGCCTCTCCATGAGGACATCCCCTAGCCCTTGATCGGGCCAGTTGCACACGAAGCGGAGTTAATCACCGTGGATGCATTGGATGTCTTCTTGGCGGTGCTCGCATCGCAGACGAAACACATGTATATCTTCGAGTTTGAAGACATTTCTGGACCGGGGGGCAGTACCCCGCCGCTCCACCACATGTGCACCTAGGCAAGTGCGTGGCTCCAACCGCGCAAATTGTTGAAAATAGTTAGCAATGTCCATTGGAGGGGACAGATAGGACGGTCGGGATGAACCCTGACAGGCGTGGGAATTGCTAACCCACCGTGGCTCCAACCGCGTGGTCCAAGACTATGGTGCACATTTGATGGGGCGGACACAGGATCGACAGGATGGATAGAATGAGCGGCATGTCGGCAGGAACCACCGTTACCGGTACGAACACTACAAATGCAAATGAGAACTTTGCTCCGATGGAGATGGCAATCGCTGCGTAAGCTTAACGGCTGACGCTTGATTTCCGATCCGTGGGGTTTCCCGGTGTACCTTGCAACAGAAACATCGGACCTATTGAATACGCTCGATTGGTATCAATCCTGATCGAGGGTCCATTCTTCACGGGACAGGTGAATGAGTGGTGACGGGTGACAGCTTCCCATAAAGACTGCTTACTGTTCCGTACAGAGACTGATCACCCGCCTCGACGAAACAGAGGCTCCGGACGGTGGTAACCGGAATTATTGTTGAGCACCAGTGGGTGTGGTCCTGCGGTATGCATGCCGTAAGATGAAGGCTCGATTCCTTCCTCAACAGCCAGTTTATGGTGGATGTGGTCGAATTGCTCGGCAGGGCACAGAGTGCTCCCATGCGGGTTCGATTCCCGTCGTTCACCCCGTACTTGGGGCAACCACTGCCTGAGATGCTGAGCGGTAACCCACCATAGGACCGAACGAGTGTTTCATCGCACTGCAGTCTCCGTCCGACGTGGGATAAAACAAGCGAGAATCATCCAAGAAAATGGTTGACGGTTCATGTGATTCTGAATAGATAAGAACCACACAACATGCTCACGTAGCTCAGAGGCAGAGCACTCTGATAGGTCCTGTCCGAAGGCGCACTAGGTCAGGACCCGAACGGAGAGGTCGCAGCAATCGTCAGTGCCTAGGCAGGCTGGCAACCGGGTTCAAGTCCCGCCGTGAGTACCAGATAGAAGGAGACCCGACATGACTACCGAAATCTTCAAGTGCGTTGCCGGGTCTCGGTTGTTCGGGACCAACAACGCAGACTCCGACACCGACTATAAGGCCGTGCACCTCCCGACAGCACGGTCCATCCTCTTGGGCACCGCTAACGCGGTCCAAGACAGCACAACCGGTGACAAAGACATCAAGAACACAGCAGACGACGTCGATTCGTTGTCACTTCCCCTTCAACGGTACCTCAAGTCGCTGGCGAAGATGGAAACCAACGCAATCGAGATGCTGTTTGCCCCGAGCATGTCCCCGATGGGCTTTGTGTGGCAGCAGGTCCTCGACCATCGGTTCAAAATCATGTCGTCGAAGAAAGACTGCTTCGTCGGCTATGCCAAGGGTCAGGCGATGCGGTACGCTGTCAGAGGCGACCGGCTGCAGGCACTGGAAGCGGTCCTGCAGGAATTGTATGGCAACCCCTCCAAGGAGCGGATCATCGACTGTGACAACAGCCTGCAGAGACTGGCGCGCATCAAACATGTCAAAGTGTATGAAAAAGTCGAACCCGGTGGTTTCGTCGTTCCATACCTTTCTGTATTCGGTCGGGAAGTACCGGCGACGGTGAAGGTCTCTGAGGCAATCTCGGTATTCGAGAAGCCGGTCAAGGAAGCCGGAAAAAGGGCAAGGCAGGCCGCAGAAGGCGCGGGACCCGACTGGAAAGGTCTTTACCACGCATGCCGGATCGTAGAAGAAGGGATCGAGTTGTTTTCCACTGGGGAGTTGATTTTCCCTTGTCGGTATGCGCCTTACTTCAAGATGATTCGGAACGGAGAAAGGTCTTTGGAGTACATTTTGCAGTCGTTTGAAGAGCGTCTGGAGGAACTGCAGGGCCTGACACCAATCGACTCTTTCCGGGACACTCCAAATAATGAGTGGATCGATGAATTTGTTGCTTGCGTCCACGAACAGGTCGTGGTAGGTGACTACGAAGATTGGGCGAACCATTAGGTTCGCGCAGAAGGAGCATTGCACGCGGTTCAGTAGTGCAAGCTAGTAGGGACGGATAGATCGGATTTATCTCATCAACCGCGAGACCTGCAGGATGATCCGGGCATTGCAAGGGGCACCCACACTGTCCCTAACCCGGAGTGTGTGGATTGGGGAGGGCATCAGGCCCTCCCCCATAATAACGTGAAAAGGAGAGAGTGAATGGGAATGTTTTTGTTTGTGGCACTGCTCGGGGGCATCGCCGCGTCAGCGTGGTATGAGACCGTATGGATCGCACTGGCGGTCGGGGTGGTCTACCTCGCCGTCAGCTTCATCACAGGCGGCGCGGGTGCCGCGCTGATCATGGCCAACCTCGGGATGATCCCGGTCGTCGTCGGTGCATCCATCGCAATCGGCGCGCTGTGGTCCCTGTGGAAGTGGCGGCGACGCATGGTCAGTGATGGCATGCAGAAGATGCTGCGCACGGCGAAGGACGACTATGACAAGAAGCCTCGGACGAATCCGTTCAAGGAAAGTGAATACTTCCCGAAGTCGGCGAAGGCCAGCGAGAACATCGACCGGATCATCACATGGATCATGCTGTGGCCCTTCTCGATGCTGATCTACTTCTTCGACGATTTCCTGCGGGACATCGGTCGATGGGCCTACAACCGGCTCGGCAAGGTCTATGTCCACATCACGGACAGCGCCCTTCCGGACGACATGAAGTAACGGCCTCTAGCACCCTCTAAATCAACTGCTATCGCAACCGAACAGACAAGTCCCGCTCAATGCGCGACAAGAGGGATAGGAAGCGGGCCAGACCAGTGGCTAAGGCGGGGTACCCACCAACTCCGGATAATTGGTCAATCGTGGGATCGGTGAGGCGAGTAATCGCCTTGCCCATGGGTAGGAGGCAGATACGGTTAGCTGCGGCGGTCTGTAAAACCGTTGGGGAAACCCATGAGAGTTCAAATCTCTCCCTACTCACCAATGCGTCGGTAGCTCAGTGGTAGAGCGGTACCCTGAAAAGGTACGCGTCGGAGGTTCAATCCCTCCCCTTCGCACCATATTACTGATGGACTTGCAAAGACATCTTAGATGTGGCATGTTCATGAAAAGTGAGGACAAATGGGCAAACGATCTGATTTCGAGCGCGTAGAGCGTGATTACTACAAAACGCCATATGCGGCGGTGGTGCCATTGCTCCCCTTCCTGCCGAAGGGTCGGTTCACATTTGCTGAGCCATGCGCAGGAGACGGTCGTCTCGTACGTCACATCCGTGATGGAACACAACGGCGGGCACAATGCCTTCTTGCGTGTGACATCGAGCCTGATTGCGATTGGGTGATTGAAAAAGATGCTCTGTTGATCGACGAGGGTGACCTCGCTGGGTCCGACATGATCATCACCAACCCGCCGTGGGATCGGACCAAGAAGAACGGTCAAATCCTTCACAAGATGATCCAGACGTTCTCCGAACTTCGACCCACGTGGGTGCTGTTCGACAGCGACTGGGTTCAGACTGTACAGGCGACGCCATACCTTGAGCGCATGGTCGCGACCGTATCCATCGGTCGGGTCAAGTGGATCGAGGACTCGACCATGACGGGGAAAGACAACTGCCAATGGCACTTGTTCCATCCCGACGCCCGGTCGATAACGAAAGCGCCGATGCACTTCGGGCGGAAGGTTCCGCCGTATGAAGGCTTCGTCGATGAGTACATGGCCCCATAGCTGAGAGGTTTAGCGTTGCCGTTACATGGCAAGGACGCCGGTTCGATCCCGGCTGGGGCTACCAGAATTTGTGAATACTGTTCCAACGACTTCCATGTAAGGAAGCCGTAGAAAATACAAGAGCGGAAACGCTTAATGGGAGTGAGGGAAACCGGTAATCCGCAGGCCTCCAAAACCTTGAGAATGGGGTTCGATTCCCCACACTCCCGCCAACAACGCGCCTTTAGCTCAGCGGTAGAGCGTCTGGTCGACATCCAGAAGGCCGCAGGTTCAATCCCTGCAAGGCGCACCAAATCCTCCACCCGGCGAAGTGGAGGCATATAGTGAGAGACATCCCAGTGAAAGGACCTCACCTACCGCTTGACATCACCATGAAGGGTGAGATAGGTTGACTGGATCAGGACATCGTGTATGATAGTCCAAGTCATGGTGTTGGTCGGCATTCCTTATAGCCGACAAGTTCTCGCGGCCCTGTCCGGAAAGCGAGAGCGCCTATGGGGTATTAGCTCATCAGGGAGAGCGTCTGCTTTGCAAGCAGAAGGTGCGGGGTTCGAGTCCCCGATGCTCCACCAAGTTTCTAGCCGCTAACGCGGCCATTCCCCACGGCCCCTACTGGTAGGGGGGTACGGCTGTTAACCGTACTGTTCTAGGTTCGAGTCCTAGGTGGGGAGCCAATATAACAGGAGAGCGAGATGCTTTACTTCATTGCCGGTGTCTTCTTGGGCATTTTCATTCCAGCACCCTATGTTGCTGTCGCACGAAAGACGGCGTCAGCCGTGTGGGACTGGGTCAAGGATACGACGACCAGCCTGACCCAGAGGTTCTAATTTGTGTCAGCGGTAACACATTAACGGTCAGATGCTTGACACCACAACGGAGCAGTGGTAAACATGGATGTAGAAGCTGAACGATTCTGTCCGACCTGCGGCAGACGAAACGTGCTGCAGCACAGCCCAGAATGGCTTTTGACGCAGTACACTGGTGTGTTCGCGAACATCTTGGCCTACCTGATTGAATGCAGGCGGAACCGAGAAATGGTCTCGAAGAGGGACCTATGTTTCGCCGCCTACGTCGACCGGTTCAAAGGACCACCGGTACATGCAAACACCATGGTGGAGGCATTCTTGACGAAGGAACGGCCCAGTCTCCACCACTTCGGTTGGGACATTGTTGGCCCACAGATTACGGGGCATGGGTACATGCTGGTGCCCTTGGAAAGTGAATACTGATTGGTTCCTGTTCAGCGCTGAACATGAACTATTCGCGGGGAGAGGACTGTGTCGTCTCTTCGCACTGGACCGGTAGCTCAGGTAGGCAGAGCAGCGGACTCTTAATCCGAAGGTCGTGGGTTCGACGCCCACCCGGTTCACCAGAAGTTTGCTGATGAAGCGTTGCAGGTGTACGCGCTCGGTTGTGGACCGGGAGTAACAGGTTCGAGTCCTGTCGTCAGTTCCAACAACACGGTCCATTGGTGTAGTGGTCGCAGCACTAGGTTGTCAGCTTAGAGGAAGGGGTTCAATTCCCCTATGGATCGCCATATAAGGAGGAGCCGCATGGCATACGGGAAAAAAGGCAAGGGCAAGAAGAAGTAATCAACCTTCTTCGAACCAGCATAGGAGGCTACGATGATTGTACTGATCACCGGAGGCCGCGATTACCAGAACACTCGTGAGATGTTCGCGGTTCTTGATCGCCTCCACAAAGAGAAGGGGTTCACGTTTCTTGTGCATGGAGATGCACGCGGCGCGGACCAGATGGCCCACCGATGGGCCAAGAAAAGAGGCGTACAGCCCGTTGCCATGGAAGCCCTATGGGATACCGATGGAGACGCAGCAGGAACACGTAGGAACGCCCGGATGTATGCGTTTGCCCGTCCGTCCTTGATCGTCGCGTTCAGCGGTGGTCGTGGGACAGCGAACATGATGAAGATAGGCTTTGAAGGCCAGCGCCGGGGAGACCCGGTGGAGATAATTGATGTAGAGGACCTTTAATATGCGAGCCTTCATTACATGTGCACTGGTTTTTGGCCTTGCTTTGGGCACGGCAATCAACTTCCCCATCCGGGAGACGTTCTTTCAACCTGATCCCTACTCCGAGGTAACCCTTCTCGATGCAGGGATGAAGGTCGGGGCAAGCGGCGCAGGCGAATACTACCGGCTGCACGCGACGTTCAAGAAAAACGCCTGTGAGTTCCAGTACATGCAGTTCTGGGCGAACTCCTTCGACCGGTGGGTACGGGTGCCGTACTTCGACGACAAGCCAGAAGGCGACAGGGTCGCTGGGTGGACAACCTTCGACGTCAGGGTACCGTTCCTCGGTGTCCGCTACGAGAAGATAGAACTTCGGACGCGGCATAACTGCAAACGCTATGAAGGACAAAAAGAAATCATCGAAGTGGTTGACAAGGTCTTCTACAGAGATGTAAACATCGACTATTCCTTTAACGAGGATATGGTTCCGTAGCTCAACTGGATAGAGCGCCTGCCTACGAAGCAGGAGGTTGCAGGTTCGAGTCCTGCCGGGACCACCATATGTAAGGCACGGGAGCCTCACTGATCTGAGCCAAGGAGTAGCTTCCGGCGGCGTCGACGATCAAACGCCCGTGGGCCTACCCAAAGAGTTTGCTGCTTGAGGGTTCCGGGAAAGGTCGGACGTTATCTAATAGGTGCGTACCATGCGGGTATAGCTCAGTGGTAGAGCAGGAGGTTTCCAACCTTCGTGTCGTCGGTTCGATCCCGATTACCCGCTCCAATTAGGCTCGGTGGGAGCCAGCGTAGCAAATCCCACCATATTGCCCGTTCGTCTATTGGTAGGACGCCTGACTCTGAATCAGGAAAGCGAGGTTCGATCCCTCGACGGGCATCCAGATAAGTGTTTCCGACGACACCCGACACGGACGTCAGCCCCGTGCGAATGGTTGACACGACATTGCGGATGTAGCTCAGTGGTAGAGCATTTCGTTGCCAACGAAAAGGTCGAGGGTTCGATCCCCTTCATCCGCTCCAAGGTACTGACTGGTAACTAGGCTCTCACAAGAACGGGTCGAAGGCGCAGTCAGTGGGTTGGCCCCTTAATCAGCCCGCGTGTCCCCACGGTTAGGGCACGCTTTTGTCCCGTAGCTCAGCGGTAGAGCGGAGGTCCGATAAACCTCGTCAGCGCTGGTTCAATCCCAGCCGGGACAACCAATTTTCCTGCCCCTCTGGTGGAACGGTAGACACGCTGGTCTTAGGTACCAGTGCTTCGGCGTCCGAGTTCGAATCTCGGGAGGGGCACCAATATGTGCGAGTGGTGTAACGGTAGCCACGCCAGCTTGAGGGGCTGGTCCCTGAAAGGGGGTGCGGGTTCGACTCCCGCCTCGCGCACCATATTCTGCGGGAATGGTGGAACGGTAGACACGGCGTCTTCAAACGGCGTTGCTTCGGCGTGAGGGTTCAAATCCCTCTTCCCGCACCATATTGCTGGCATAGCTCAGATGGCAGAGCACCCGTCTTGTAAGCGGGAGGTCGCGGGTTCGATGCCTGCTGTCAGCACCATTGCTCCTGTAGCTTAGCGGTCTAAAGCCACCCGCTCATAACGGGCGGATCGTGGGTTCGAATCCTACCGGGAGCACCACATTGGGGGATAGTTTAACTGGTAAAATACCGGCCTTTGACTCCGTGAGACTGCAGGTTCGAACCCTGCTCCCCCAACCATTTTGCTTTACATTACGAACGAATCAGATATAAGCTTCCGTAGCTCAACTGGACAGAGCATCGGGTTTCTACCCCGAGGGTTGTGGGTTCGAATCCTACCGGGAGCGCCATAAAGGAGGTCGACATGAAGAGGTTCTGTTCCTGCAAGGACTGCCGCAAGGCTAGGAAGAGAGGGTACATCCTTCATCATCGCCTGCTTCGGCATCTCGGATGCAAGGCCTACTACGTGTCCGACTACGTCAAGTATCACCGTCTGCAGCCCGGACGTAAACGGGAACAAAGGGCGAAGCAGAAGGAGAAACTGAGACATGAAACAGGCACTGCTGATCCGTAAAGACCTCGGTATGCGCCGGGGCAAAGAGATTTCTCAGGGGGCGCACGCCTCCATGAAGGCGGTCCTTGAGAACATGGAAGACCTCCGCGTTACCGAGTGGCTTGCAGGCCCGTTCGCCAAGATCGTCTTGGTGGTTCACTCGGAAGAAGAAATGCTTGCACTGAAACGCAAAGCAGACGATCATGGCCTTATCACTGCCCTGATAACTGATGCGGGCCGAACAGAATTCAACGGCGTCCCCACCAACACGGTCGTAGCCATCGGCCCGGATGAGGATGCAAACATCGACGCAATAACCGGACATCTCAAGCTCCGGTAATGGATAGTGTAGCGGACAGGCGAACCGCTCCTGTTTCGAAAGCAGGTTATACCTTAACGGGTATGGGGTTCGAGTCCTCCGCTATCCGCCATTTCCTGTTATGTCGGAACCTCAACGTAGGGTGATTTAGTTTGTCCCGGTGGTTCATTAACGGCAGAGTCAGGCAACCCGGACACGCCCGGTACGGTCGTCAGCTATCGCTCTGCAGAGCATGGTCTGGCCACGGGGGTGTCCGGTGCTAACAACCATGGACCGGTGCCCAGAGAGGTCGAAGGGAGCGGACTTTTAATCCGAATGCGAAAGCACATCGTGGGTTCGAATCCCACCCGGTTCTCCAATAACGCCGACGTAGCTCAACTGGACAGAGCATCGCCCTCCGAAGGCGAAGGTTACAGGTTCGAGTCCTGTCGTCGGCACCAATGCTGCTGTAGCTCAGTTGGTAGAGCGCGTCCGTGGTATGGACGAGGTCGTCGGTTCGATCCCGACCGGCAGCACCATGAATTTGGATAGTGTAGCAAGAATGGTCCTTGCATCCGGTTGCTAACCGGGCTATACCCTAACGGGTATGGGGTTCGAGTCCTCCGCTATCCGCCATGAAGGAGACCAAAATGAAGATCGACAGCTTTCCCAAATCCAAGGCCATGCTTGAAAGCATGCATCCGGGATGCACTGTAAAGGAACTATTCGTCACGTCCGAGGATGGGGACGCAGTTCCAATGACAGCCGAATTTGATCTGGAACTGTCTGAGATTATCAGGGACGCAGTCCCGGTAAGCGCCGAAGAGTTGGGAGGGTCCAGCAAGTGACCGCGATTGAAAAACTGAGAGACATTTACCGAGAGAAGCGTGATCGCGGCCTCGTGCACGTGTCGTTCTCCCTGACCGGAGGAACACCTGCACAGATCGCCGAAGAACTGGTGGCGATGCAGGAAGCAATCGACGCAGGACACACCACGGAGTTGGACTTCGGGGACCTACGATGGAAAGAGGCCTAGAGTGGTGTTCGTGGAATGCACACAATGTGCGTCGAAGCTCGGATCACCTATACTCTGCTCTAGCTGCCTTGTGCGACGTGAGCATCATACCAAAAAAGAAGAAAAGGAGCCTGACATGTCCGAACCTACACTCTACATTCTGATGCGCACCGACATGGACTCCATGAACGCTGGCAAAGGCATGGCACAAGCCGCTCACGCGGCCAACACCTTCGCGGTAGAAGCCGGTGAAGACGAGACGAACGACGCCTTCTTCATGTGGCAATGCCAGACGCAACAGTCTTTCGGAACCACCATCGTCTTGGGGGTGGACAACGCCGGACAAATGAAGGATATTGTGGAAGCAGCCCGAGAAGAGGGTTTCCACGCATCCGTTATCCACGATCCCTCCTATCCCGTCAGGGATGGAAAAGTTACCCACCTGATCCCGGTGGACACCTGCGCATTCGTTTTTACTCCGTGCAGGGTTTCAAGTCCGCCGCCTCTGGTGGACAGACTGGGGCTTCATCCTTAGAAAGGAAAGACCATGCTACGCCCAGACTTAGTCACCGAAATCACTTCCTTCCTTGAGCAGGTATCCCCTGAATCCAAGGTCTACATCGGCTGCGACAGCAGCCGCCGGAAGAACAAGCTGGGAACATGGACCGCCTCCTACACCACGGCTGTCGTCGTTCACATCGACAACTCCAAGGGGTGCCGCGTCTTTTGTGACACCGAACAGATGGAAGACTACGATCAGCGGCAGGATCGTCCGTTCATGCGGATGATGCAGGAGGCCTACAAGGCCATCGAAGCATACCAGCAGCTTGAGTACCAGTTGATCGACCGGGACGTGGAGGTTCACCTCGACATCAACGAGAGCGGCGTGTACGGATCAAACTGCGCATTGGGCGCAGCGCGTGGTGTGGTCCTTGGAACCATCGGATGTGAGGTGCGGGCAAAGCCATACGCATTCGCCGCATCCTATGCGGCGGACCACGGCGTCCGTGGCGGCTTCCAGCGTATGATTTAACAAGGCGGGCGTTGCGCCCGTCCACGGGTGTGTGAACCAGACAGGCGTGCTGGCTCATCTTGGAAAGGTGATGGGTCCCTCACGGGACTGGGGATCGAGACCCCCGCCACCCGCCATGACATAGACGCAATGCCGCATTGCAGCATTTCGGGGTAGTAATCTCCTGTCGAAGAGCGTATATTATGCTCAAGACAACAAAAGGAGTATACCATGTCTTTCATGAAGAGAATGTACAAACGATACGCAGTCGCACGCACGTGTGCCGCCCTGAGTCAACTTTCCGACCGGCAGCTTGCCGACATCGGAGTGACCCGGCTCGACATCCACAAGCACGTGAGCGGTCTGTACGCATGAACATCTGTCCGTAGCTCAACTGGATAGAGCGCCGGTCTCCTACACCGGAGGTTGTTGGTTCGAATCCAACCGGGCAGGCCATATATGGCCCGAAGATCATATCCCGACTTTATGATCTAGGGACCATTGCTGATGTAGCTCAGATGGCAGAGCACTCGCCTCGTAAGCGAGAGGTCGGCGGTTCGATGCCGCCCATCAGCACCATCAGGATGTAGCTCAGTGGTAGAGTGCTTGGTCGGGAACCAAGAGGCCGTGGGTTCAATCCCCACCATCCTGACCATTTCTTTGACAGCCATATTTTCATAGGAAAAACCGTTATTGTGGTTTCCTTGACACAGTTACGCCTTGCTGGCATATTGCCTACAAAGAAGGTGTAAACAGAACCATGAGCACAACCCCCAACCCGAGAACACGCAACACCGTGGACGTGGCGTTTAACGCCGCGCCGATCCTGCATCCCGACTACCAGTATTGGTCCCCCATGTGGCGGATGATCCGGGATGCCGAGGTCGGCGAAGTCGAGGTCAAGCGCAAGCGTGAACAGTACCTGCCGAAGCTGCAGGGCCACGATCACATGCAGTACAACAGCTATCTGCACCGCGCCGTGTTCTTCAACATGACGTCGAAGACGCTGAATGCTCTGTACGGAACTATGTTCCGGCGCAACCCGAAAGTCACCGGGCTGACACCAGCGTTGGAGAAGTTCACGCGGAAGTTCTCGAAGGATGGCATGAGCCTCCACCTGACAGCCAAGACAGCCGCAAAGGAAGTCCTTGCCGTGGGTCGGTACGGCATGCTCGTGGATGCCACTCCTGACGGCTCTGGGAGCGCCTACGTCGCAACCTACACCGCAGAGAACATCCTCGACTGGCAGCTTGAAGAGATTCGCGGCGAGTGGATGTACACCCGCGTGATCCTGCGCGAGATTGCATACCGTCGCGACCTCGCAAAATACATCTCCCCCTACGAATACACGTCCCGTTTCCGCGTTCTGGTTCTTCACGAACTGGACGACGGCGGCTACGTGTATGAACAGCACGTCTATGAAGACCGCGAACTGAACGGCATCCCCGATTTCGAGGCCATGCCGGATCAGATCATCACACCAACAGTGCGCGGCGAAGTGCTGGACTACATTCCGTTCACGATCATCGGGCCGTTCACAAACCATCCGGACGTCCAGAAGCCGCCGATCCTCGACATCGCGACGCTGAACTACAGCCACTATCTGTCGTACGCGCAGCTTGAGCAGGGTCGCTTCTACACCGCAAACCCAGTCTACTACACCTCGTCCGGCACCGCCGACGATGGGGAAGGCGAATACTACGTCGGCCCGGATGTCGTCTGGGAGCTTGGTAAGGACGGTAAGGCTGGCGTGATCGAGTTTCAGGGACACGGCCTCCGGTTCCTCGAAAGTGCGCTGGAACAGAAAGAGAATCAGATCGCAGCAATCGGCGGGCGCATGATGCCCGGATCGACCGGTGCTGCTGAGTCCGACAACAGCCTCAAGATGAAAGAGCAGAACGAGCAGACGCTCCTTCTGAACATCTCCGACACAATGGACGAAGCCTTCACGAAGGTCCTGCAGTGGTGGGCTGACTGGAACAACGCGTCTTCCGCTGTTATCGACCGAATCAACTTCGAAGTCAACCGTGACTTCCTGATGAAGGACATCGGCGCACGCGAGTTCCGGGCCATTCACCAGATGTATGCTGACGGCGTGATCCCTGTGGCTGTTCTGTTCGAATACCTGCGCAAGGCCGAGGTCGTCCCCGAGTGGATGGACGAAGCCGAGTTCATGAAGCTTCTGGAAGACACCAAGCAGTTCCCACACATGGTCGACGTGCTCGCACGTATGAACGACTATCCGAACGCGGGTGCGATCCACGAAGAAAAGATGAAGAAGCTGGATGCCGAGTTGAAGGCCAAGGAAGTCGCGGCAGCGCCGGGTGATCCCGACATGCCTCCGATCCCGCGCCAGTCTCGTGATCTGATGGACGCAGCGAACCGTGGTCAAGCCTGATGCCAAGCATGTCCGATCTGAAAACCCAGAGTCTTCTGGAAGCGATCCTCGATGAGCTTCGGGCGATCAAACGAATCGTGGAACCGACATCAACGCCGGTAACCCCTCCACCATACATACCCAGCCGTCCCGGAGAGGGGCGCTGGCCAGCCGTCCGATGTTCAAAATGCGGAATAAATCTTGAAACCGTCATGAGCTATTCCTGCCAACAAATGGACTGCCCCACCGGGCTTGGTCCAACAGTCTGTTAAGAGAAAGTAATGAAGATACGTAATGGTGTCAACCCTGACTACGCCGATTTCGATGAAATCGACCAAGACGTCGAGGACGCATATGAAGAGTTCGATGCCGGGAACCTGACATACGAGGAATTGAAGAACCTCGTGGGACCTGCAGCGGCAGCTTCATATGCTGAAAATTATCGCGACGAGGTCGAAGACCTGTTCGACGATCCAGAAAACTTCTGAGAGGATCAAAAAAGTTCTTGCAAATGAACCGTTATTCCGGTAGACTTGACAGTTTCCTTGAAATCGGATAGAACTACTCACACAGAAGTAAGAAATGTCTGGATGTTTTCATCCGTGACATATTCGACACAGGGGACCCCATCCCCGACCTGAGCCGGTGGCTCTGGATAACATCAACAAGGGACCGTCGCGGGGCGACAGGAAAACATCAATGGCAACTCTTACCTACAAGACCCTTTCCGAGGTACCGGAGACACTCCGGGAGAGCGCGAAAGAAACCGCCGAAGGCGCATTCACCGTGAAGGTGGCACCAGCGGACAAGATCACGGAATTCCGTGACAAGAATATCGCACTGTCGCAGGAACGCGACGAACTGGCGGGCAACGTGAGCAAGTATGAGTCGGTTACGGGCGTGTCGCTCGAACAACTGGCAGAAGGCAAGCTCTCCGACTTCGCCAAGGCCCTCGAAGGGCTACGGGATACGAAAAAGCGCGTCGAAGATGGTGCGCTGGTCGAGAATACGTCGCTCGAAGAAGCGGCGGCATCGCGGGTGACAGAGGTCACCAACAACTTCAAGAGCCAACTCTCCGAGATGGCCAAGGAGCGCGACGCACACAAGGAACGAGCGAAGTCTGCGGACGAACGCGCCAACCAGATGATGGTCGAGAACTCCATCCGACTGGCGGCAAGTGACCCAGACGTCGCAATGCTCGATAAGGCTGTCGGGCTGGTACTGCCCGCCGCATTCAAGACCTTCCGGATCGAAGAAGGTGGCAAGCTCGTACCGAAGATGGCTGACGGGACAATCGTATACGGCTCCGATGGCGTGACCGCCATGTCGCCGAAGGAATGGCTGCTCAAGCAGCGCGACGAAAACGACTTCCTCTTCCGAGGGTCGAAGGGTGGCGGTGCAAGCGGTTCGGACCAGAAGACAAGCGGACGTCTTTCCGCTGCGGAGCTTTCGGGAATGACACCGGGCCAGCGCATGAACTACGCCCGTAAGCACGGCCTGTCGTAAACAACACGGAGGGGCACACGTGCCCTTCCCACTAATCGGCTAAAGCTGCGGTGCGGCGGATGTCTTCGAAATTGACCTCAGTGCAGTGGGCTGAGCTAAGGTCGCGCCAACAGACTCGGGGAGTCTGCTTCCAGCCCTTGAACATGAAGCAAGCACAACTCTCAGGAGAACATACCAATGATTACTCTGCTCGAAGCAGCAAAGCTGAACCCCGGCGAGGTCCTTCGTAACACGATCATCGAACACTTCGCTTTCACGTCTGACCTTCTGCGCATCACGCCGTTCATCGACGTGGCTGGCGGGGCCTATGTCTACAACCTCGAAGGCTCGCTACCCGGCGTCGCTTTCCGTGGTGTGAACGAAGCGTACACCGCTTCCGCTGGCATCATGAACCCAGAAACCGAGCGCCTGCGTATCGGTGGCGGCGAACTCAAGGTCGACAACGCGATCCTCAAGATGCACGGCATGGACGTTCGTTCGCAGCACGAACTTCGTCAGGTCAAGGCACTATCCCTGACCATCGGCGCGCTGATGATAAACGGTGACTCCACCGCCGATCCCCGCGTATTCGACGGCCTGCGTACACGTATCGTCGGCGACCAGCTTCTGGAAGCCGGTTCCACAGACGGCGGCGACGCACTGTCCGTATCCGCACTTCGTGACCTGATCGACGCCGTGGACAACCCCACGCACCTGATCATGTCCAAGAAGATGCGTAACCTCATCTCTGCCGCAGCGACTGACACCACCATCGGTGGCTACATCGCATACGACAAGGACGAGTTCGGACGTCGCGTCACAATGTTCGACGGCCTGCCCATCGTAGTCACCGACTACGACGCTTCCGGCACACAGATCGTAGACTTCAACGAAGTCGGCTCCGGTGGCTCCACCGCAACCGCATCGTCCGTCTACTGCGTCAACATGGGTGACGAAGGCGTCACAGGCCTGCAGAACGGCACCATGGAAGTTCGCGACCTCGGCGAAATGCCGACACAGCCTGCGATGCTGACACGCGTCGAATGGCTCGTCGGAATGGCAGTCCTCCACGGTCGCGCCGCTGCTCGCCTTCGCGGCATCGCAAAAGCCGCAGTCGTCAAGTAATTGGCATATCTGAGGGGGTCAATAGACCCCCTCTAGCAACCCCCTCAGAGACTCTAGGAGAGTAACAAAAATGGCACGTTCCGAAGTAACCTACATCTACGACGCTGAAACAGCATTCCGTGCACCCGGCTCCGCCGCAGTGACCGCTGCTGGCGCAATCGGTGTTGTCCCCCTCGACAAGATGGTCAATGTCCGTCCCGGCTCCCGCCGTAACGAACTTGGCGCAGAGCGCTACAAGCTCATCATCGCCGTCGAGGCAGTCGCGACACCCGCCGCAGAAGAATACCTCTTCTCGGTTGAAGTCGGCGCAACAGGCGCAGCGGCGACAGTCGTCGCAGGACCGATCAACGTCACGAAGACCGGACAGTACGTGTTCGAGCTTGACGCATCGACCATCGAAAAGCTGGACGACGACCGCGAAGAAATCGAACTGAACCTCGCGTTCATCGGCACCCCCACGACCGACGAGAGCATCACGTTCTCGGCATGGCTGGTCTAATCCACCTGAACTAACAGAGGGCGGCGTTCTTCGCCGCCCTTTTTCCCTTCAACCTAAGGATTACCCGGCATGAGCACGAACAACTTTTTCAACGCCAACCGCGACGAAGTGACCATCTACAAGACAGATGGAACTCCCCATGTGTGTACCCGCCTGAACGCGCGTGAACTGGTCGCAGGTCAAGGCTTCCGCTGGAAGCCAACCGTCACAGATACAGCACCCGCGCCTGAGGTGGTCGTAGAGGCCCCCGCA
>Ga0136601_1000408_pt1 | contig 18934 bp, 18 predicted proteins | sample AntRauMFilla2699_FD_181020 | JGI IMG/M metagenome (GOLD analysis project Ga0136601, IMG submission 181020) | Saline lake microbial communities from Rauer Islands, Antarctica - Metagenome Filla 2 #699 | ecosystem: Environmental > Aquatic > Non-marine Saline and Alkaline > Saline | place...
TATTATTTTTCGAAATACATGTTGGAAATGATAAACCTTTTGTATCATATTTTTTATATTTATTCAATTCTGTTAAAAGATTTGTATCGCATTGTTTACATAAATTAGAAATAATTTGATCTTCTTTAATATTTAAAATTAAATCATTTAAAATTTGAGATAAAATACGTCCTCCTAATTTATATTTTTCTATATTTTCAACTAAACTTAATTGTGTGTTTAAATCATCCATTATTATTAATATTTAATCTTTATTTTTTATATAAAAAATTATAAAAAAATAAATTAATTATTTAAATATTTTGCCAATTCGGTGAAAAAATATGTTTTGAAAATAGAAAAATTACTATTAAATAAATTAAAACCATCTTTAAAAATTGTTTCTCCATTTGTTAATAATGTTTCAAAACTTGTTTGATTTACATTATAAACTGGTTCTACTACTAAAGTATAAAATGATTCTATATGTTCTTCATTTATTACCCAAAATAAAAATATATATTTAAAAAGTGTATATAATGAATAAAATGGTGAATAATATAATATAATATTTCCTAAATATTCTATAATCATAAAAAAACTATAAGATGCCCACCATTTTAATATACGTTGTGTTTCAATAGGATCCATTGTAGTTTGATTTAATAATGAAATTGTTTTATTAAATAAATAAAAAAAACTAATTAAATGAAAAACATTTGTTGATAATATACCAGAAAACATTAATATTATAAATAAAAAAGATCCAAATAAAGCAATTGAATTATAATTAACTGTAAAAAAATCTTTAATTTGTGTTAATAAATTAATAAAATCCATAATATATATAATATATAATAAAAAATTATTCATTAAATTAATCATTAAATTAATCATTTAATTAATTTGATTAATTAATAATTCTATTTTTGTTTTATCTTTTTTAAATTGAATATCTTTTGATATATTAATTATATATGTTTCTTTATTATTTTTTTGTAGTTGTTTAATTAAATTATTAAATGATTTATTAGTAATCATATTTTTATTATGTTTTTTTAGTTCAATTAATAATTTATATTTAAATAAACAATTGTTATTGATAACATTTTTAAAATCAAGATTTGTTTTATCAAAATAAGTTTTTAAATTATAACTTTCATTAGTAATATTTATTAATCGATTATTAATATCTCCAAATGTATCATTTAAAACAGGTATTATTTTATTTCTTAATTTTCCTCTAATACTCCACAAAGGTGTTGTATCTTTAAAATATGGTATTTCAAAATATTTAGCATAATTATAAATTTCATCTTTGTATACAGATATTAATGGTCTAAATATTTGAACATCATATTTAATACAATGTTCTTTTATAACATCTAATTCTAATATATGACGTCCTTTTAAAATATTAGTTAATGTATTTTCAACTATATCGCCTTTATGATGTCCTAAAATAACATTACTTATATTATATTTTTTATCTATAATTTTATAAAAATTATATCGAATATCAGTTGTTGTTTTTTCATAATTTTCTCTTTTAATATCATTTCTTTTATAATTGATGATATTTAATTGTTCGTAATAAATATTTCTATCAAAACAAAATAATTTTAAAAATTCAGCCTCTTTTTTACTTTCTTTACGATTATTATAATTTATATGGGCACAAATAATTTTTTTATCAGTATTTTTATAAATTTTAGATAAACAATCAGCTATAACCATTGAATCAACACCACCGCTAAGTGAAACACATATAGATTTATTGAATTTTATTTTTTTTAATATTTTATAAATATTATTTGATTTTAGTTTTTGTTTTTGTTCAATTTTAACTTTTATTGAATCATCTAAAATCAAATAATAAAGTTCATAATACGATTTAATGTCAAATGATCTTTTATAAAATTTATTATAAATAACCTCATCAGATAATTTATAATAATTTTTTTTATAATAATTTAAATATGTTATCACATAACGATGATATTCTGGTTTATTAGAATGTCTAAATGGCATTAAAGCAAATATAATATGTAATAAATTTTCATCATGATTTTGCAACCATTGTGATGAGAGATCTAAAGAATATTTATATAAAATATTATAATTAATATTATTTTTTCGAGTTATATTTCTTGAATATTGATCACATAATATAATCAATTCTAAACGATTATCATATTTTAATATGTGACCTGTTTTTATTTTTGTTTTATTATAATATTCTACTTCTTTTTTTACCTCATTTAATAATGTTTCATAATTTGTTACTAAAAAATTATCTATTGATTTATCAAACCAATAAGTTTTATATGTATAATCATCAAACCAAAAATTAAGTATATCTTCCATATTTATATGATTATTCAATTGATAATTTATTATTTAATTCCTAAATTAAATAATAAATTCAAATTTTATTTTTTATTTTAAAGATAAAATTTCATTAATTTTATTTTTTATTAAATCAGTTGTGTTTTTATGTTTTTCTGTAACAATTTGTGTTTTTTTAATTTGTTGAGTAAAATCATTTAATTTATCATATAATGATATTATATTAATAATTTTTTGATCGGATTTTTTTGTTTGCAATTTCTGATAATTAACTAATTTTTTTAATACTAATAAATTATTAGCATTTATAACATTTACATTCGCAGCGCCATATATTAAACCTTTATATACACACACCATGCGTTCGATAGTACAAAAAGTATAAATCATCGAATCAGTAATTGTTATTTTATTTACAAAAATAATATCAATAAATTTCGTCCAAAAGTTTTGTAACTTTATACGATCTAATTTTAATATATTTAAACAGTGATCTTCGTTTTTTATATAATTTTTATATTCTAATATTAGTTTTTCATAACATGGTAATTTTTCTAATATAAACAGTTCATTAATATTTTTAAATGTTATATAATTTTCTAAAAATATATATAAATCATGTGTTGATTTGTCACTATTAAATAACTTTTTAAAATAATTATTTAGTTTAATTGTTATTTTAGTATTACTGTATGTATAAATTTTTTCATATATATTTTTGAATAATACTATTTTATCTTCATTTGTTGCAAAAAAATACAACCATAATAAAAAATTATTATTATAAATTTTATATGCTACATTTACCATATAGCCTTCACACGTATTATACGAGTATGATGCGCAATAAATTTTACGTTTTTCTAATACTGAAATATTACGTATATTATTACTTAACTCAAATTTAGTATTTTTTATTATTTCATAAAAAAGTGATTTAAGTAAAATATTATCAAAATTATCATTTACAATATATACATATTTTATTAATTTATTTTTAAATTCTTGTAATAATTGATCATTCTCAATTATATGAGTATTTTTTGATATATCATCCGATAAATTTGGTACAATTTTAGAATACATTTCAATACATTTATATAAAAATATTTCATTATCAATATTTTTAATAATATTTTTATTATTATTTAAATAATTAATTAAACTATCATTATCAAATATTAGTTCATATTCAGATAAACTTAATGAATCTTTTATGTTTTTATCTTTATTTTTAATTTTTATAATAACATTATATTTATTTATAAATAATACAAAAAAATTATTAATTAGTTCTTTATTATTGTCAGTAATATTAATTTTTTTTATAATTTCACAAATATAATAATATATATTAATGTTTTTTTTTGGCATATTTTCATTAATATTTAAATTATAAATTCCATTTAGAATATATAGAGGGATATCATTAATATTTAAAATTGGTTTTGTTTTAATTAATAAATTATAATATAAATCATTTATTTTATCTTGATGTTTTTTATATATTCGAATATTATCTTTTAAGTTATTGGTATACAATCTAAAAGAATTAATTAAATTATTATTTTTAGGATCTAATTTAATTTGTGCTATTAAATTATCAAAATATTGGGGTGTTAATTCATTTATTTTTACTAAATTATTTTTTAAAACTGTTTTATAAATATTTAAAAAATCATCACAATTTTTATTTTGAGCGGTTGTTTGTAGTTTTATATCATTATAAAAAACATTACGAAAATTATGTTCAAAATTTTCAAATAAAGTTATATCAACATTTTTATTTTGTGGATATTCTTTTAATTCTTCTACTTTAACAATAAGTTGAGGAAGAATTATTTGATTCATTTAAATTAATTAATTTTTAATTATATTTGATAATTAATCAAATATAATTAAAAAATCAATTTTTTATATTATTTATTGCATTAGACTATTTATCCAATTTAATATTGTAATTGCTATATCAGCAAACCAAGAACTAACTTTGAAAACATTATAATGATCTGGTATTTGTAGTAATTTATTTAATCTAATTGAGTTTGATAAAGAACAAACTAAACAGACCACAACTAAAACTTTTAAAATCATTGGTAAAAACATTAACACCATTTTTATTATATATATTATATTAATAGATAATTTATATTAATTATAATAAAAAAGCTTATTTAAATATTATCTAAATCAATCGCACCAGATTCTAAAATATGTTCTTCTTTTTCTTCATCACATGTTTCTAATTTAGGTTTCTCTTTTTTATCATTTGATAACATACTATCGATATAATCATTAAAATCTAAAGATGATTGTGTTATTTCATTTGAGTTATTTATAGTTTCTTTTTTAATAGTTCCTTCTTTTTTTAATATTTGTGTTTGAGCTTGATTATAAATATATAAAATATAACCATCTGATCCACCTGTATTAGAAGTTAAATCTCCTGAATCATATAAAACTGCTATATCTAATGTAATACTATTATTTGCTTTTTTCCTTCTAAATTTTCCAGGAAGTTTAACTTGATAAAGTTTTCCATTAGTTTCAACTTCAAATCTACTATTGCCTAATACTTTTGTGATTACTCCATATTTTTGTTTGTTATCAATTGGTCTTTGGATTTCATAAGAGACTTCTTGATTAGAATATTTATTTGCTCCTTTTTTTGCTTTATTACCACCTTTTAAATTACGAGGCATTTTTAATATTATTTATTAATAACTTATTAATCATAAATTATTAATAAAATTAAAATCAATTTTTTTTGATATTTTAAACTAATTTTCCATAGTTAGTATATACATTTCCAGTTGAAGGATCTATTGCGTGTTTTCTTAATGGAGAACAAACACGAATATAATTAATTAATTGATCGGCTTTATTATCATTAGTGGGATCTAAATAAGAATGAACAAGTTTATCACAATATTGATCACTCATATTTAAACCACTTTTTGAAAATCCTTCTTGTTTATCATCACGTTTTGTATAAAGATATACGAAAAGAATAATAAAAAGAAATAAAATAAAATTTATTTGCATTATATATAATTACTTCATAAAAATATTTTTATATTTAATAAAAAAATTATTTTAATTATTTGATTGATCAATTAATTAATCAGTTGATTGATCATTAACAAAACGTTTAAATTTTGTAAATATTTCTGGATAATTTTTCATATTATATTCATAACTATCTTTAGCCATTTTTTCACGTTGTTCTTTTGAATTTTTTGTTCGTGGAATATGTGAAATACCCCTTTCTTGATCAGCAACCATAACCGATAAAAATCCTTCTAACATATTTCGAATATTCCACATTGGACTCCATGATTCGGGATGATATGCGGAATTTGTTAAACAAATTTTTTTATCGGCAGTAAATCTTCCTGTTGGTGTTAAAACAATATAATCAGGACCTCTAAATGGATAATGTTCGCTATGTAATATTTTTCCAATATATAAACCATCTTTATATTCAGTATCAGGAGGACCTTTAATTAGAAAATACCATTCTAAAAGATTTTTCTCATTTGGATATGCATCAATAAATTCTAATGGTTGTTTTTTTAGTAATTTAAAATCACCTTTGATACGTTTTAAACAAGTTTCATTTAACGCCATATTATTAATTTTACTACTATTATAAATTTATTTATTTATTTATTATTATTATTTTCAATTTTTTTATTTTTTATCATATATTTAAAGTTATTTTTATATAATTTATTAATGACGGATAAAACCGATTTTGATAAAAATATAAATGAATATAAAATTTTTGTTGGTAATGTATCGTTTGATTGTAAAAAAATAGATTTTGTAAATTGTTTTAATAGTTATTGTGGATTTGTTAGTGCGGAATTAATACACGATGATAAAACATTTAAAACACGTGGATTTGGTTTTGTTATTGTAAATAATAAAGAAACATTTGAATTAATATTATCAAGTAATATAAAATTAAATAATAGAGAATTAAGATTAACAGAATATAAAAATATAGATAATGATAATAATGAAATATCTAATAAAACAATTTATAAAGTATTTATTAAAACAGATAATATATTAATTAAAAAAAATGATATTTATTTATTATTAAAAGATTATGGTGAAATTTATAGTCTTGATATAAATTTTAATACATGTGTTGTTTCATATTTAGATAAAAAAAGTTTTAGAGAAGTTTTAAATAAAAAAAATATTATTTATAATAATACTAAATTTTATATTTATCCATATAAAAAAAAATTATCATACAATTCTTTATTCAAAGATAATTCTTTATTTAAAGACAATTCTTTATTCAAAGAATCTACAACTGATTCAGAACAGAATGATATTTATAGAGCGGGATTTAATCATGGTAGTGATGCTGGTTATCGTAAAGGATATAATTTAGGTTATAAAAAAGCATTAGAAGAAGTTTTTAATAAAAAATTATAATTAAGATAATAAATATTTTAAAAATTGTTTAAATTCACAAATTTCAAAATTATGATAAAAACAAGAGCATTTATTAAAAATATCTTGATATAAAAATTTAGAGAATTCTTTGAGTTCTTTAAAATCTTTAAACATTTGAATATAAAATATAATAATATTTTATTTTCAAAAAATAAAAATAAAAATAAAATTTATTCTTTGGTGTAAATAATAAAATTTATTTCATTTTTAATTAAATTTAAATTGTGAATATCTTTTGATAATTTTGAAATAATATTTTTAAATAAATAAAAATTGTTATTTTTTTTAACAAAACAGTAATAATTATTTGTTTTTTTACATTTACAAATTGCTGAATGAAAATAATATTTTGTATTATTATAGATTATTTTTTTATTAATTTCTATTAAATAATCATTAATATTTGTAATATAAATTGGTATTATATTTATATTATTTAATATTTGTTTATCTTTCATTAAACTATTAAATATATCTGTTGTATTTAATAATTTTGTTTTTGTTTTAAATAATTCACAATCATATGATAAATAATAAACAGAATATTTTAAATTTATATTTAAATCATTAATAATTATTTGATGTTCATTAAATAAATTTATTAAATAACAATATAAATCGGTAATATTATGTTTTTTTAACCATTGATCAATTGTTTTCCATTTATTAAGGAATAAAATATTACGAATATTATTTATTATTGATTTTTCAACAGTTTGTGATTTTTTTATTGGTGTTACAAAACGTAATTTTATATATTGTTGTAAATATAAACTTTCACCTGTTTTCATTATATTTTCTAATGTATTAGTTATTATACTTTCATTATAATATAAAGCAAATAATAAGGTTGAAATGTATGATGTATTTAAACTATCTTCAATAATAAATGGCTCGTTTTCCATATGTTATTTATAATTTATCTTTTAATATTTTAAATAAAATTTTATTTAAAATATTAATTTAATATTTATTCTTAAATATCTTATAGATATTCATAAATATCTTATAGATATTCACTAATATTTTTAGGCATTTCTTCAATTTGACAACAATAATATTTTTCTAATTCATTCATTGAATCACGATCATTGTAACATACAAAATTTATTGCTACACCTTTACGACCATATCGACCACTACGACCAATACGATGAATATATTCTTCTTTTTTAAGAGGAATATCATAATTTAAAACAATACTAACTTGTTGGATATCAATACCACGTGCAATTAAATTTGTTGAAATTAAAATACGACTTGCACCTTTTCTAAAATCTTTCATAGTTGCTGCACGTTCGGCTGTTGACATATCAGAATTAATAACAGAAACTATAAAAGATTTTTGTTTTAGTTTTTCTGCAAGTTGGGCAGCTTTATGTTTTGTATTTACAAAAATAATACTTTGACTAATAGATATTGTATTATAAATACTACATAGAATTTCAAATTTATATTTTTCTTCTTGGGCGTAGATGAAAAATTGTTTAATACCCTCTAATGTTGTTTGTTCTTTTTTAACTAAAATTACTTGAGGGTCGTTCATAAAATATTTAGTAAATTCTAATTTATTCTCTGGCATTGTTGCTGAAAATATACATATTTGAATTTCTTTATTTAATTTTTGAATTACATATTTTATTTGTTCTTGAAATGAATCTGATAATAGTTCATCAGCTTCATCTAAAATTAATAGTTTGATATTTTCTATTTTTATATGTTGTTTTTCTAACATCTCTGATACACGACCAGGAGTTCCAATGATTACTTGAGGTCCTTTTTTTAATCCATTTATTAAATTTTTTGTATCTGTTTTACCAATACATAATACTGAATTTATTTGTTTCATATATTGAGATAAACTATTAAATACACTTTGTGTTTGAATTGCTAATTCACGAGTTGGTGATAAAATTATACATTGATGATTTTGTTCTGTTTCATTAATTTGTTGTAAAGCTGATATTACAAATGTTCCGGTTTTTCCCGTTCCACTTTGAGCTTGTGCAATTATATCTTTATTTGTTAATATTGCTGGTATCGCTTGTGTTTGAATTGGTGATGGGTTTTCAAATCCATATGCATAAATACCACGAATTAAATTTGTCTTTAATCCAAAATCTTGAAAAGTTTTTCCATCTTCCTTTTTATCTGTCATTTTTATATTTGTTTTAATATATAAAATCTTCTTTTATATCATTTATTTATCAATTTTTTTTATTACTGTTTTAATTGTTTCATCTATAAAGTTCTTAATATATTCTTTCATTAATTCATGATTATCTTTATTATCTTGATTTATTTCGTTTTGTTCATTTTCCTTATTAAATTTTATATACGGATCATAATCAATTATTTCTGTATTATTTAATTCAAATATTCCACTATTAAATTTTTTGTTCTCGATTATTTCATTCTCAAATATTTTATTATTTGTATTATTTGTATTATTTGTATTATTAGTAAAATCGAATAATTCATTATTAGTAAGATCGAATAAATCATTATTAGTAAGATCAAATAAATCATTATTAGTAAGATCAAATAAATCATTATTAGTATATTCTAATAAATCATTATTAGTATATTCTAATAAATCATTATTTATATCATCGGATAATTCATCTGTTAAATCATCTATAATATCATCTGTATTAAAAATATAAACACTAAATAATGATTCTTCGTCTGTATTATTTATTTCATTATTAATATATTCCATTGATAATGTATAATCATGTATAATATTTCTAATGTGGAAAATACAATTAGAAATAATATTATTAAACTTAATAAAATATTGAACTTTTTGTTCATAATTATAAGAATCGAAAATATCTGTTGTTATTAAATCAAAATTTAATAATAGTAATAATGATTTATTATGTTTAAAAAATTTTATTAATCTTAATTTTATTTCATGAGAACTTATACGTTCATAATCACTATTATTATAATTTAAATTTAATTTTAAATTATCTATGAATCTTTGTTCGCTATATGAGTTTAAATAGGGTATAATATTATTTGATAATAATAAAATGTTTTCATCAATACTTTTAATTTTTTTATTAAATGTTTTTAATATTAGATTTACATAATTAATATTATTTAGCGATTTAATATAATTATTTATCAAAGTAAAAGTATAATTATATTGTTGTTTATATTCATTATTTTCAAGTAATGATGTATATTCTATTATAATTTTATTTTTAATTATACTAATAATATATTTTTTAGCAAAAATATCACAAATTGAATATTTAGTTATAAATATAATAAATAAATTTAAATTAAAATTTTGATCATCTACTTCTTTTTCAAAATCTTTAATATTATTTTCTTTTATAATTAATTCTAAATCCATTATGTATTTATAAAATATTATTATTTTAACTTTATAAATTAATAATATTTTTAAACTTTATAAAATAAAAAATATCATCTATGTTTAAAAATAAAACTTTATTTAACTATTTATATTAAAATGAAAAATATAAATTGGGATATTTCAATAATAGAAGAAACAAACATAATTATTAATAAATCTAAAAATATTATAAATAATATAATTAATTCGGATAATAAAAATATTATTAATGACATTGAACAAGAACATTTTTTAAGAGAAAGTTTTGTAAATCAATTAAAATTATTAAAATATGCGTCTGATAATCTCGAAAAACAAAAAATAGCTACACATTGTATTAAATTATTAATTAAATATCGTAAAGATATAATATCAAATACTGATTTATTTCAAAAAATTTATAATTATTACGAAGATAATAAAGAAAACTTAAAAGAAAAGGAAGAATTATTAATATTAGTAAATTTTTTAAAAAAATTTATAATAAATGGTGTTAATTTAGAAGAATCTAAAAATAATACTTTACAGGAAAATTTAAAAAAATTAGACAGTTTAGAAAATATTAAAAAAACAAATATTAAAAATTATAATAAATTTTTAAAAATTAATAATGATAATTTAAAACATACACCTACGTATTTTAAAAATTTTTTAATTAAATCAAATGATAAAGATTATCGAATAATACCTTTAAAAACATCAATCGCTGAAAATATAATTTGTTATTTAAATAATAGTAAATTGAGGAAAAAATTACACCAATTTATAGGTTCTCGTTGTATTGAAAATTTAGATATTGAAAAAGATATTTATTTAACAAAATCAAATATAGCTCAAGTATTAGATGTTCGAACATATGATAATATATCACATGAAAAAAATATTATTTCAGATTCAAATATTTTAGTTCAATTATTAACACGATTATCAAATTATATTGATGAAAAATATGATACAGAAATTATTAATATATTGAAAATTATTTCTAAGAAAAAAAATAAAAAAATTAATTATGAATCATTTAGAAATAAAATTAATCACTGGGATATTCATTATTATTTTAATTATATGAAAAAAAAAATTAAATTGGATGAATTCAAATTAAGAGAATATTTTAAAACTAATAATGTTATTAATAGAATTTTAATAATGTTTCAAAACTTATTTTCTTTAAAATTTAAAAAATCAGAAAATCAAAATTGTTGGCACCCATCTGTTAAATTATTTGAAATTTATTCGCAATCTAAAAATAAACTCATTGGATATTTTTATTTAGATATTTATAATAGAAAACATAAAATTAATAATATTGAGTTCTTAAATTTATCTTCAAGATCTTTTTATAATTTACCTTGTTCTATTGTTATCGCAAACTTTCAACAAGAAACTAAAAATAATTTCTCATTTGTTTCATATAATCAAGTTCGTTTATTTATTCATAAATTTACAACAGTTATTTATAATACTTTAATTAAATCTAATTATTCATTAAATGGTATCGATCAAGTTCCAATAGATCAAATTAAAATACCAGCTTATTTAATTGAAAAAATTATATTTCAAAAAGATAACTTTAAAACTATCGCAATACATTATAAAACAAAAAAACCAATTGATAGTAAAACTTTTAATAAAATTAATGATATTAATAATATTGATATCGCTTATAAAACTAAATTAATTATTTTTAATTCGATATTTTATTTACATATGATTAGTAATAATCAAACAGCTACTTATTTAAAATCAGTTGATAAAGGTATATGTAATATTTATAATACCTATTTTGATAATATATTTAATAATCAAAATGTTGTTATCGAATCTTCAGATTATTATCCTTTCCTATTTAATAAAAAAAATTTAACTTGTTATAATCTAATTAATGATCTTTATGCTTCAGATATATTCATTAAAAATAAAAATAACCAAGAACGTATGCTTTCAATTATTCAAAATATTATGTCAGAAGGTAGTTCAAAATCGTCTAAAACTATTATTACAGATAATTTTGGGTTAGATTTAGATCTAATCTCTTATGTTCAATATTATAATATTGAAAACAATGATTATAATATTGATATTGATACAAATTCTAATTTAGAATCTACTACTTGTAATAAACTAAATTTAACTTCCGAAATTATCGCAAGTTCAAAAATTAAAAACTATTTTGAAGAACTTGAATCAGAAATTACTATTCGAACAAATAAATAAATTATTTATAATTCGAACAAATAAATAAATTATTTATAATTCGAACAAATAAATAAATTATTTATAATTCGAACAAATAAATAAATTATTTATAATTCAATAACAATATTTTTATTTTTATATTTTTTTTTATCTTGATAATCTAAATAAGTTAATCTAATAAATATCATAAATATGAGTAAATGAAATAAATAATAACAAATATCAAAATAAATATTTGTATCTAAATTTATTAAAACATAATTCAATATTGTAATTATAATTAATCCTAATGTTAATATTATTGTTTTAATATTATTATATTTTCTTTTATAAGGTCTGTATTTTAATAATAGAACAAAAAATATACAATTAACTAATAAAAATAATGTATTTTGTACATTTGTTAAATTATTATTAATATTTGTTAATATAGATATTAATATTTGTTTTAAAAAAATAAAATTTATAAAAAATTTCTTTTTTGATTTATAATCATTATAAATTGATACATATTTTTGTGTTTGTTTATTTTTATTTTTATAAATTTTTAATGGAAACCCTATGATATAAGTTATTATTATTATTAATATTACAAATACTAATATTATATTCTTTATTTTTGTATTTGTTGAACTATTATTATTAAAATCTATTATTGCACCGAATGTTAATGTTGTAACATTACAATACGATAACAATAACATTTTATTTAAATAATATGAATATTTTTTTGGTTCTTTGTTTGTTTGATTTAAATTATTATATTCTTTTGATCTTTTTATAAAATTATATATTTTAAATATACAATAACCTAATGATATAACTAATAAAAAACTTATTACACTTGTTATAAATTTATTATTTTCTATTAGTAAAAATAATTGAGATTCGTACATTCTTTCTAAATATTCTAATATACGTTTATCTGTGCGATGTGGTACAAAACCATAAAATGTTATTGTTATTATATTTGTTATTATTTCCCATACAAAATTATATGTTTTTAACAATCTATTGTTTATTATTATATATTGAATAAATCTTATTAAAATATCATTATAATATTCTGTTATACCAAATATTAAATAGCGTATACTATTTAATGTTATTAATAATAGTGATATTAACATTTTCTTTATTAAAAATAATTTTTAGTAAAATATTATTTTTAATATCAATTTTTTTAACTTAAATTGAACTTTTCCTTTAATAACTCTTTCTCATCATTTATTGACTCTTCGGAACTGTCGGATTCTGTTTTTGATATATCCGAATCATAATTATGTTTTTCTTTTAAATTTTTTACATATTGTTCCTGTTTAATATAATTTATCCAACATTCATATAATTCATTTCCTTTTGAATGATTTATACGTTTTTGTTTTTTGTTTTGTTTTTGAATTTGAATTATTGGTAAATAATATTCTAATATTTTTCCTAAATATATTGTTTCTATTTGTTCTGATTTACTCATATTTATAATTTCTTTGGGTTTTGTTTTATCTAATACATCATAAATTATAATTTTGAGTTTATAAATGTATGATATTATATATAATATTATTTGATTAGTATTTTTATCATTTTTTGTAAAATTATTATTTTCTAAAAAATCTATATCAAATAATTCTTCTATTGATTTAGTTTCATTATTAAATAAGTTTTTATAATTTTTAAAATTATAAATAAATAATAAAAGTCCGTGTTTTAGATATTTTATATTATCAGTTATTTTTAAAACTTTTAATGATTCAAATAGGGAATTATCAAAATCAACTAAATTTTTAATTGTTAAATTATCTTTGTCTAAAATATCATATAAATTATTTATTTGATAATTATATATTTGCTCATATTGAATACCTTTTAATATTAATAATTCTTGATGATCTAATTCACGTTCTAAATATTTTTCCCATTCTTTTTTATTTATTGAATGTGGTATTTTATCCATTTAATTTATAGATCTATCTATTTTTTATTTTTTATATTTAATTATTGAATTAATTATAAAAAAAATTAAAGATTATAATAAAATCTAAAAAAAGTTACTATTTCATATAAAACTTTACAATCGATTTCATTGTAATTAATTATATCTTCCATTACCGAATCTATTCTATTTTTTTCATTTTCTAATTTAATTTTTGCATTATCTATTAATTTATTGTATGTTAAATAAAAATCATAATATTTTATTGCTTCTAACATTGCATTTATTCCATTTGTACAATCAGTATTCCAAATAGTTTTAATGCATTTTAAATCATATAGCGCTTGTGAAAAATCTTTTAGACCATAATTCATACATCCTTTTACAACAATGTGATTATCTTTTACAAGTTTATTTAAATTAACAAAATCATAGTTACATATTAATTGATTCACTTTTCGATTATTTCTTAAATTATAAAAATATGAAAACTCATAATATCCCCAATGATATATTTTGACAGTTTCATTATTTTTTATTCGATTCATTGATATATATTCATCTGTTTTTTGATCAATAAAATTAATCATTTTTGATATTAAATCTATTTCATTTTCATTTTCTTTTAATAGAAATTTTTTATATTTCCATTTATTATCTTCTTCATAACCAACACCTGCTAAAAATAATACTCGATTTGATGGTAAAGATACTTCTATATTTTTATTTTGTATCATTTTATCATATGTTTCAATATCAATAAAAAATTCAATTCCATTATTTTTTAATTTTGAACATTTTAATTTTCGTGGTTCAATTATAGAATTTGTCTCTCCTCGATTTACCTTTAAAATTAAATCTATTATTTCCCTTTTTTTACTTTTTTTATTTATTCCTAATACATTTGTTGTACATTTTTTATCTTTCCAATTATAAACTCCTCTTTTATGAGCCATTTCTCTTTCTTTTATTCCAATATTCCATACTAATGTAAGTTCATTAATCATTTTAGCATGATTTAGTTTTGTTTCATAATGTTTATCATTAATTATATTACACATATTGGGATATAACTCTTTTTTTGATGGAGGATTTAAACTATAACTTTCTCCATTAATTTTTAAATCACGATACCAGTCAATTGCTTTTTTTGTTTTAGTTAAATAATTATAATCATAACTCTTATCACTAAAATCTATATGACCTAATCTTTCAAAACAATCATAACCATATACAATATTTCCAGTTTTATTTAATTTATAACTTTTTCCTAAAATATAAGCTGTTGATGGTGTATATCCCTGTATTTCTCCAAGTATTGAATTATAAATAGCTAATTGACCTTTATAACATGGAGTTCTATTTGAATTTCTTAATTTTTTAAAATCAGCACAAAATTGTATTGTTGTCCATTTTATATCAATTATTCGATAATGATATTTACCATTTGTATATGGAGCTTTTATTTTTTCATCATTCTCTTTAATCTGTTCTATTTTAAATATTTTATTAAGATAATCACTTCGAATTATTATATCAGATACTCCTCTTAAAGTATTATTTTTTGAACATAATGGTGCTTGAAATATTAATGGTATTCCTTCTTTGATATATTTTTTTGTTAATTCAATATGTTTGGGTAAAATTTTTTCATTCGGTTTTAATACAGTTCGAGTTTTATTTTCTTTTGATAAGGTTTCAAATATATAATCCTCAAATTTATATCCTTTATCACATAATATATTTGAAGATTTATTTTGTATTGATCCATAATTCGTTTTAGATTTTTGATTTTGATTTGTTTTTGATGTATTTGAATATAAATTATAATAATCTAAAACTGGATCATTTAATAAATAATTTTTAACATTTGATGCCGCTACTACTTGTTCATTATCATTTGATTTTGTTGTAATTATTGATGATGATAATAAATTCTTCCATTTCTTTGATAAATAACTATCAGAAAAATTATTCCTATTATTACATATTCTTTTACTTTCGCGATTGTTCTCATTATCATCTTGTCTAATACGTTTATTGGATGATCTTAAATTATAACTATGTTTCATTAATCCTTTTATTAATTAATTATCTAAATAATTTATTAATAAATTAATCAATTTTTTTTCTAAATAACATTTACTTCAATATTTGTTTCATTTAGTTTTTCCTCATATTTTGATATTTTTCTATTACATTCGATATATAATTTTAATAATTTCTCTGTTTTAATATCATCTGTTTCAATCTGTTCTTTGACTTCTTTTAATCGTTTAAAATAATTATTATATTTAATTTCTGGATCTTCATTTTCTGACTCATATTCACTATCATCTTCTAATATATCTTGTTTAACTAATTGATTATTAATATTCAAAATAGTATTTTTAATTAAATCGATTTCATTTTTATATTCGTCATATTTTTTAATTTTATCTGTAAAATCTTCAATTACTTCTAATTTAGAAACATTCTTATTTAAGTTTTTAATTCGTTTTTCAATACTTGGCATTTTTATATTTGATTACTATAAAATAATTATTATTCGCATAAAACTTTAACTTTCAATATTTTATTTGCTGTTTTAATTTCTAAAATATCATCCTTTTTAATATTATTATGATCGCTATTTAAAATATAACAAAATCCTTTTTCTAAAAATAATTTATAATTATTTGATTCTAAATTTATTAATATACGATTTGTTTCTTGATTTAATTCTTCTAATTTATCTTTTAATTTATATTTTAGCTGTTCTAATAATTTTATATTTGATGTTTTAAAATCATTTATACTCGTATATGTTTCATTTAATTTATTTTTTATTTTAATTATCATATTTTCATGTTCATTAATTTTATTTTTTAATATTACTTTTATATTATCTTCAAGATAATGTTTTACTTTATTAAATTCTTCGATTTTTTGTTTTTGAAATGATGTTATTAATTCTCCCGCAATTGATGGTGTTCCTGCTCTGATATCTGCTACAAAATCAGAAATCATATAATCATTTTCGTGACCAATCGCACTTATTATACACGTGTTACAATTATAAATACTTTCAATAACTTGTTCGCTTGAAAATCCCATTAAATCTTCAGTAGAACCTCCTCCACGAGCTAAAATAATACAATCAAATTTTAATTTATCTAATTTAGTTATAGCATTAGAAACTTCTCGAGGACAATTAATACCTTGGACTGTTGAATTTTGAATATTTATAATACCATTAAAATTATGCTTTTTTAAAACACTTTTTATATCTTGTAAAGCATCCGAATTTATTGCTGTTATTATTGCTATATTTTTTAAATTATGTGGTAATTCTTTTTTATTTTTTTGATCAAAATATCCTAAATTTTCATAACGTTCTTTCATTTTGATAAAATTTTTATAAGTTTCACCTTCTCCACATTTATCTATTTCATAAGCTGTTAATTGATATGAAGAATTTCTCACAAATGTTGTAATTTTACCAGTTACTAAAATTTGATCACCATTTTCAAAATCAGGTTCATTATTATAACTCCAAAAAGTAACATTTAATAAACTTTTTGAGTCTTTTAAAGACATAAATAAATGTCCTCTCGACACTTTTAAATTTGATACCTCTCCTTCAACATTAATTGTTTTATTAAATTCGGTTAAAATATTGTTTCGAATTAAATCAGATATTTCACTTACTTGCATATTATTATATTATATTTATATTAATTATCTTTAATTAAGTTAAATTTTTCAATATTTTCTTTGATTTGAATTTTAATTTTATATTCAATATTATCATCAATATCTAAATCAATAGTATTTGAATTTATCAAATACGTATATATTTTATCAATACTATTAATTTTATTAATTTTTAATTTTATAATTTGTCTTAATATTTGATCACTATTGAAAATCTTTTTTATTTTTATATTTTGTATATGTTCATTTATTAATTCTAAATTTTTACTTGTATTACTTATTTTTAATTTATTTAATTTATTTAGATCAGATTTATATATTTGACATGCGATATATAAATTTATTTTATCATTCGTTTGTTCTAATTCTTTTTTTATATTTAGTTCATTATAAAATTTCTCATTTAAATTTATTAATGTATTTATTACATCAATCGGTAGAGTTTCACAATATCCTAACTCTACTAAATTATTATTTTTTATTTTGATTGGATTATATTTTATAACTATTTTTACTAAATTATATTTTAATTTTTCATCAAATATTACATTTATTTTTGATTTTGAAAATAATGTTCTAACATTTATTTCACATGGATCACTTTGTAGTTGTTTTTGAGCTTTTGTTACATATACAATATGTTCCTTTTTTGATATGTCTAATCGTGAATATATTTTACGAAATGGATAGTCATTATAATTATTACCCCATATTAATATTTCTGTATTATTATTTGTTAATAAATAATTCTCATAATCATTTGGTTCATTATTCATATTAATATATCCTGTTATCTTATTCGTTAATTTTGACATATATGATTTTGGATTGTAATTATCTAATAATATTTTAATTTCTTCTATCGTTTTTATTAAATACCATAATTGGGGTTGAGTTACATTTATTGATAAATAATATTGCTTTTGATA
>Ga0136601_1000410_pt1 | contig 18919 bp, 24 predicted proteins | sample AntRauMFilla2699_FD_181020 | JGI IMG/M metagenome (GOLD analysis project Ga0136601, IMG submission 181020) | Saline lake microbial communities from Rauer Islands, Antarctica - Metagenome Filla 2 #699 | ecosystem: Environmental > Aquatic > Non-marine Saline and Alkaline > Saline | place...
GAACTAACTCTCCTAAGCTCTTTGGCCTCTCCATTTATAAATACGGTATCACCTGCAAAAAGGTCTGTTGTGTCATCAAGTTCTAATCTTAGATTGTTAAAAACTTGTGTTATTAAAGGCGCTGGGGACCTGAGTTTATGTCCCGATACAGACCATTTTCTATTTTTATTTCTATATGATCGTTCAGGTAAAACCTTTCCGGCCTCATTACTAAATGAAACTCCTAGTTCTTCAGATATAGTTAAGCTAGTGTTAGACTCTATAGATTCAACACCAAACTCATAAGTAGTTTTAAGGTCCAAAATGATCTTATCCCCCGGTGAGACTTCTGATAAAAAGTTTAAACCCGTAATAGTTGTAGAGCCAAAGCTTCCACTTATGCTTCCAGACAAGGAGTAGCCGCCCTTTACCTTGTCAGCGCCAACCAATTTTAAACCGTCAACTTGACCGTAAATAATCTTCTTTGGTTTGTTTATGTCTGAATCACTTAGTTCGCCATCCGCATCGGTGTAGTTATTGAAGGAGATCTTTCTTCTTAGATTATAAGTGTAGTCGTTTACATTAAAAGATATCTTATTTGTGTCGTACTTCTTATCTGTGATAATACCGCTAAATATCTTTAAGGCGTCAGTTTCGTTTAAGTTGTCATTCCATGAGTGGATACTAATGTTTGCGTTTTCCCATTGAAACGCATCAAAAATTTCATCAAAACCCCCGTCGCTGTTAATCAGTGAGATATTGGATTTTGTCTCTAGGGCAATACCTATCTGATCGGCATTATCTAGTGCTTGCGTTGTTTCGCCGCCGGAGGCAAGTCTTGCCTCGTGCTCAACCACTTTGCCACCATTTAAGTTGTGGGTTAGATGGTTTGTGGGAATATTTGAATAGAACTTGCGATACGTGGCAGTTATAAAGTGGGTGTTTGGATTGTCGTTATCGACTGTTTCTAGGTAAACAATTCCCGCCTCGTGGTCATAGAAAAACTCTCCCGCGCTGATTGCTCCCAAACTTGAGGCCTCATTTAACGCGGTGTCATCTTCTTTTAATCCTATTACGTAGTGATTGACTGACTTCTTGTAGACGTTACCAGAATGAACTTCAAAAACCTTTAGGTTATGTTTTGGATCTATATGCGCCAAAACAAACTTTCTAGATCTGGTCTGTTTTTTAAAGTCAGCATAACTCATTAGTGGTTTCTTCCAGTTTCAACATATCTATTTTGTGCTGTTACAAATATGAAGTTTACGGTGTCCCTAAATCCCAACTCAATGCTTGGGCCATTCATAAGGATTCCGTTATCATTGTCGTTGTAAGTTAACTTTACGGTGTTTGTGGCGTGCATGCCCATCACTGTTATTTCTGTCCCGTTACTGGGCGGTGTAGTTCCGAATGGAGTAATCGACGTCGACACCGCCGCCCCGTCGCCTTGGACTTGCAGTAATTGATTCTTGGCACTATCTAAAGTTATAGTTCCACTCGCAGTTATGCTCTGAGTCGCCACAACTTCAGCGCCGCCACTTAAGTCTGTAGGTGTTGCAGAGCTAGTAAATCCATCGTTAAAATTAAAAACTCTAGTCATCTTTATAAACCCATAATTGCACCGCTAAAGGCTCGTTAGTACCAAAGGAGCCATTTGCGATTAAGTTTTCATATTCTTTTATCCACCCGACAAAACTATCACTTAAATATGTATACCCGCTGGCACTCATTTCAACCGTGTATTCTCCCTTATTGATCGCTACGGGATTGTCAAACTGCAAGGCCTTCCACATGTGGATATAATTATCAGTGGTGTCCATATCTGATTTCGCTTCACTTGAACTAAAGGACTTACTGGCAATAACATCACTTCCTTTTTTAACTTCAAAAGTAAATGTACCGACTGGAGCATTGTGGATATAGATATATGGCCTAATGCCACCTAAAATGGCCCTTGAGTTTTTATCCCATGTGATAGTCTGTGAAAGCGTTGTATGTAATGGTTCAACTTTTAGATTCACAGCGCCTCCTCTACGTTAATAGATAGGTAGTAGTGAGCATAAAAGTTATTGGTTATCCGTGGTTTATTATTCATATAGCAAACCAACTTAAAGCGATTTGAATTATTTATCATGTTATCGTCGCCAATAAATAGACAAAAGGGCTTAGTGGTTCGTCGCTCGTCATAGATCTTGAAAATCTTGTCCATATTGTCTTTATCTAGTGCGTTCAGTTGAAATTGTATCTTCTTACGTTGAATTATTTCATCTACAAACTTTTGTCCATAGACATTCTCGCTTTCATTTTTTAGGTCGTCTTCTTGATAGCCCCATCCAAAGGATATACTGCGATTGTTATCAAGTTCGGTCACTTTGCCAATGTATACATAAGCAAGCTCAACATAGGAGGTCCCAGAAAGAGACAAACGCCAAAACCTGTAGGACTCCGGTGCGCTTAGAAGCTTGTAAGCTATTCCATGAACGTCATCAATACTTGATAATGTCGTGGAGTACGCGGGGGATCCCCATGAGTCTGTGGCGTTTGCCTCAATTGTTATGGGGGACAACAAATTAAAACCATCAATCTTATTGGGAGCTAGAATGATGGAATCAATGTCTTCCGTTGTCTGTAAGTCAAAAACCACTGTGGCACTACTGCCTGTTGATCGGTAAACCTTTGAACGTCTATCGTCTTGCAAGTTAACTAGAGGGAATTGCGCATTTTCTGTGCTTGCGCTTAGATTTGCCCCTTCAACAAAATTATCTTTAAAAAACTTTATCATCCGAGTTGAAACCCTCCGAGCTGGCTATCTCTAACCGCTCGCGCTATTTCGTTTCCATTTATTTGCAATATCACGGGTTGAGATTTAATAACTCTGATCAGCTCGTCAATCTTTTCGCTAAGCCCTTTATTTTCTTTTAGTCCAGCGCTAACTTCCGCTCCTTGTTGCTTATTTAAAATTGCCTCTCCTGAATTGACAAAGGCCGGAACCTTGTCGCCTGTAAAAGAAGTCCCGCCCACAACGCCGCCATCTGCAAATTTTTGAGAGTTTATTCTAGCGACATTGGCAATACCCTGAGCCACTACTGAAGCCGCTAAAGGTATTGTAAAGGGAGGGCCGGGAGGTGATGCAAGCGCTTGTGTTGCGGCCGTGTATGTGCTAACCACCGCTTGAGCGGATTGTAAAACTCTTTGCTCTTTTGAGCCTTGCTTTACCAGACTAATTCCAGCACTTAAAAAGTTTTCAGTTGCTCTTAATCTGGAGCTTGATATCTGATCTTCTCGCGCTGCCAGCTCTTGTTTTTGTTTAATTATGAGTTTTGTCTTTTCCGTTTCGGCCTTTATTTCAAACTGAGCGAGCTTTCTTTTTCTCTCCACAGAGTCCTCAATGGCCCGGATCTCTAATTCTTTTGCATTTATGGTTGCTTCTAGCTTTGAAGTCTCAAACGCCTGTATTCTTTCCAGATCGCCGGCCCTTTGCTCTCCATTTATTTCCCTTTTTGCAATAGCAAGTTCTTGTTGAGTCATAGCGAATTCTTGCCCCAACTCTAAAAGCTTTGCCTGAACTGCCTTTTCTTGTAAAACTTTTGGATCGTTTTCAGCGTCCACCGTTTCAGGCAATCCACCATTAGCGCTTGGATTTCTGCTACCATTTGCCGCCTTGGCTTGCTGTAATTCAGTTACAAGCTTTGTTTGTTGCTCTATGGCCCTGTTTGTTTGTTCTACAATGGAGGGGTCCACTCCACCGAATATCGCTTTAAGTATCCCGCCATCGCCAGATGTGAATCCTTCCTTTTTTGCTATTAATTCATCTAATTCTTTTTGAGCTGCCTTTAGCCCTTTAGGCTCTTCGTCTCCAGCTAAAAATCCAAAGAAATCCGCTGCGACTTCGGCGGCCTTAAACATGGCCGGAGTCATATCACTTATGAATGAAGTGGTTAAGTTTTGGAGTGATTGCGAGGCTTGGCTAAGTTTAAAATCTAAGGTTCCCTTTAGTTCTTTGGCGGCGGTTGCGGTTGATCCCATGCTATCGCGGTTGTTTTCGAGTACTTTGTTAAAATCGTCAAAGTCTCCGTTAGTTATAGCAAGTACAGCGTTTAAGGCCTCAACACTTCCAAATAACCTGGCCAAAGAATCAGTAGAGCCCCTACTCCGGTCTTTTATTAGCTTTAGAAATTCGGCGAACCCCCCCGCTTGCTTTATGCCCGCTGTGCTGAATTCAATTCCTAATTTCTTTGCTTCCGCTACTGCTTCAGATGTGGGCTTAATGATTCCAGAAAGCGTTTGTCTTAGGCCTGTAACGGATTGAGCAGTATTTATGCCAGACTTAGTTAAAAATGCCAGAGTTCCGGCCATCTCGCTAAACTCAAGGCCTGCTGAATTAGCAAGGGGGGCCACACGCCCCACGGTGTCAGCAAGTTCTCCAAATGTTGTTTGGCCATCTTTTACGGCCTGAAATAGTTTATCGCTGATAGATGTAGCGGTTTCTCCTGCGCTAGCGTAAGCGTTGACGGATGAGACTAACGCCCTTGCGGAAGTATCAATATTTACAAGGCCTGCCACCGCCGCCTCGTTGGCAACTCTTAAGGTTTCTAACTGGTTTGTAGTACCCTCGACACCCGCGGAGACGATATTATAAAAGGCCTTCGCTTGAGTCTGAGCGTTTAACCCGAACGTGGAAGAAAGCCCCAGAATCGCCTTCTCGCTTTTCTTTGTGAGCTTCTCGTTTCTTGGTAGTATGGAGTTTATTTCAGCAATGCCTTTGCCAAAGTCTATTGAATTTGAAAGTCCTTGCCTCAACACTCCAGCAAAAGAAGCCACTGCATTGGCGGCCAAATTTCCGGTGAATGATGCAATACTAAAGCTTTTCTTTATTTCAGATGAAAGTTTTTTGACAAGCGTGGCGTTTTCCTTAACTCCAACTTTTAAGGTGTCTTTACCTTTTAGAATGTCAAAGATTAACTTATCATTTGCCACGCGTGTTCAACTCCCTCTGAAATGCGCAATAGGTTTTGTATCTTTTAAAATCCAAATCGCCAGCGCTCACAGCTATTCCAAAATTTTTCATTTCAACAAACTCAAAATAAAGCGGAATTTCTTCTTGAATTCGCTTTAAATCGTTTTTGTGCTTATCGTCCAAGACCTTGATTTGATCTACCTTTATATTGTTAAGGTAAAAATTCATTGCCTCGGACGCTAATCTTCCTTTGCGTAGGCCTCTAATATATGGCCGTAAATCTTGCTTCCAATTCTTGAAATTGGTTTCAGATAATCCATGTCGCTGGTTAACTGATCGTAAGATTCTAAGCTCTCTTTGCCTCTCTTAACCTTAACCTCTGTAATAACTCTTCCAAGGTTTTCGCAAATGAACGCTATCTTTTTATAGCTATCCATCTCCATGTCGCCTAGCTTACATTCCCCAACGAAGTGCATGGCCTCAATAGGGTTCGGATATCTGAATTTTATATAACCGCCCTTAACCTCTTCTTTTAAATCTTCCAAAGTGTCCCCCTTTTTGGATTTATATAAAGTTGATATAAATGTCTTTTTGCTCGCTAGTGATATAACCTTTGAAGCTTAATTCCACTTGAGCGTATGAGTCGCCCGTCACGTTGTAGTTAGTGATTGAAGCGTTTGCCATGTAAATGTTTACGCACTTACCAGCAACCCAGTTGCCACCTGATTTTTGCCCAAAGTTAAACATAACCGGAGTTTTTTCGTTATTAACAAACTTGTCGAATATGTTTGATTCGTACTTGCTTAGAATTAAAGTTGTTGAAGCTGTTACTTCCCTGGAAACAATAATCTTTTCTTCAACGCCACTTTCAGCGCAAATGTTTGAGACTTCCTCGGTGGGAGTTGATATTGAAAAACTTACGTTTGCAGCTTCTTTGCAAATATTGTCTGAGTAATCGCCAATCATTAACTCGGCGTTTTTGACAATTAAGTTTGTAGCATCGTCATAAGTTGGCGTGTATTCAGCGCCAAGATCGATGCCAGCGTCAGAAGCGTAAGATGTCGCCGCAGTGTCATCCGCCGAAACAACAAAGCCAAGTGTCTCACCAATGGAGTTTGCGGCGTTAGAGCCTGTGCTCCATTCAAGTTCAAAAGTTGCCCCGTCACTCGCGATAGTATATTTACCAGTTGTTGAGCTATAGCTAACACTTATGTCTCCAGTCGCCTCCGCGTCCATGGCAGTCTCTATTGCCCTAGCAAGATCAAGCGGGTTCTTGTATACTTTTTCGGTAAGTGATACCGCTGAAGATACGCCGCCCTCATTGAAGTCTATGTATTTGTTTGAAGAGCTAATAACTATCGGATTGTAGTAAAACTTTGACCCCTCGTAAGAGAAGTTGATTTCTGCTTGCTCGCCTGAGTTTGCAGCTATCTCAATTGAGCTAGTTCTACAGCCTGCTACTGATTGAATTGCCCCGCCATTTGCAACGTAAAGCCATGCTGAAAATGAAGGGTGTCCACTTGCCGCTGGCTTATATAGAACCGCCTTGCCAAGATTAACGCCGGATGCCGGAGCGCTACCAAGGTTAAAGTTTAAGTCAAGCTCATTATTGGCAGAATCAACATCGTAAATATTTCTAATGGAGTAGCCGTTTGTGCCATCCTTTATTAATACCGCCTGACCTTTCTCGAAATTGTCTTCCTCGTCTCCAGACATGGTTAACTGCGCTCTAGCACTTGAGGTACCAGCGCTTGATCCAGATGTTACCCCGTATTCTGTGGCGTTTACCGTCTTAGCTCCTAATGCCGACTCAATCAAAAGCCCATACTCAGGAGCGGTGCCTTCGGTCTCTGAGTGCTTCATGTAAACACTGTGAGATCCAGCGGGTTGCTCTTTACCAGATAAAGATTTAGAAGCTCCTATGTCGTTTACAAGCTCGTCAGAACTTACTTCTTCTATGTTTGCCTCAATTCCAAAACCCTCTCTTAAGGGTACGAATTCGGTGGCGGCGCTTGGCTTAATAAGCGTTCCCGCAGTTGATTCTTGCTTTAAAGCGAATACCGATGATCTCATTAATTGCGCCATTATTTTTCTCCTAACAGTTTAAATATTTCTGTTTAAATTTAATCTCAAATGTTACCGCCACAGATATGAAGTTTTGTTTTTCCCCGCGTACAAACTCAACCCCTGAATCACCTGAAGGTGTAACGTCTTCTATATTTTCATCTATGTTTGATGGGTCAGACCAACTCGAGGTAATTGTATGGACGTCTTCCATTACCGCTTTTACGTTTTCGTCCATGTTTTTCACTTGAAATTTTTGTCTAATAACTTCTCTGGCAAATGAAATTGTGATGGTTGCCGCTTTCGCGTAAGATCCAAACTCATCGCCAGTGACATCAATAGTCGAAGATTCAAACTGCAACCCGTAGCCTTTTCTTAATACATGCTCTGGGTTGTCGGTTAGGTCATAAGCGTTATAAATTCTCTGATAGGAGCTGTCGCTAGGAAATAGAGTGTCTAGGCTTGAGATTAAGGCGTCATAAATGGAGCTAACTTTGCTCATCTAGTCATGTATCCCTGCCTTGCTATGGACTCTCTAACGTCCTCAATGGCGTTCTTGTTGTTATCTAAAACTGGACGTGCCAGCTTAAAATGATAGTTATAATTTTTGCCTGATTGTATGCGGTCATCTTCGTAGTCATCACCAAAAGATGTAAAGATAATGCTCGCTAATTTTTCAACACACGCGGTTTTATAGTCTTCACGGTTTAATAAAAGATTTCCCGATTCAACTAAGTACTCTTTTTTGATGCGATCCAGTATTTCATTACTTGCTGCCACTGATTGCTCATTCCAATTAGTCTTGCCCGTCTTGAAACTTGATTTAACATCACTTCTATTTAGTGCGGGATAAATTGCTTCCAGGTCTTCGTCTTCGCAAAACTTTTGACCTATATATTTTATTTCGGTATTTCCTGTTAACGTGGTATCAAAGCTTATTTCGAGCCAATAAAGGTCATATATATTGACATCTTCAAGGCCTGTAACCGTTTCGCCGTTGTGGTTTGTATGTTCTCTATTCCATGTCCAATCATGGTTTGGTGTGAAGTCCACATAACCAGAATTAGATAAAGCATCGGTTCGATCTATTATTTCTACAGTGTCTCTAAAAACTGTCCCATTCCAATATTTAATAGACATGGCGCCACCAAGAAGATTAACCGTGTCGCTCATTTCAATATAGAAAGATGAAAAGGGAAAGCGAGAGCCTAAATAAATCTTATCCTCGCTAGTAGTATATGTAACGCTCGCAGATCCAGAGTGATATTTCTCAATATCAGTACTTAAATCTTTGAGCGTTGAATTATCAGAATGCAGCAGTCTGAATCTCATAAGTTAAAACGCCCTCCATGCGGAGGGCAATTCCTTTTTAGTATTTCATTACTTCAAAAACAAATTCTACTTTACCAGCACTTGCGGCCGCGCCTTCAACTCCAAGGACAACTTTTTCCCCAGATGATAGCTCAACCCCAGCGTCAGCATCAGCGCAAACGATAGCATCTAGAGTTAATGCGGCCTTGCCCTGATCACTCCAAAACTCGGCACCGCCGTCGCCCTTGCCAAGGTCAGCGACTAAAGCTCCATCTGAAGTTACAGCGGCCTTAACGGCTGCATACTTAAGTTTCACAACGCAATTGCTTTCAGCTACCACAACATCGTAGTCACCCAGAGCCCCGCCATCTTCGGCGAAGTCGTAAACAACTCTTACGATTTCAGCTTCATTTGCAAATGGAGCCCCTACAGTTTTTTTACCCTTCAAACTCATTACCTACTCCTTATGAATTAATCACTGAGATATGTTTCTTAGCGCCTTCAATTCCAAGCTTTCCACCAACGATCATATCTACACTGATTAGAAACCCGTGCTGTTGATTGGCGTGAAGGTCGGAAATTTTAAACTCAGGCTGCTTTTGCATAACCAAGTGCATAAAGTCTTTGTGGAAAAAGATACCGGCATCTTGAGGGCTTCCAGACAAAGAAAGAATACCTTCAGAATTGTCTTCAAAAATATTAAAGCCCATTCTATTGGTTCCAAAACGGCCAGCCACCAAAGGTCTCTCATCGGCGGTATCGGCGTTGTTCATTTGTGTCTCGTCCAAAAGATCATGATAATACATTGGATCTAGAAGGCTGTACCAGTCTTGTCCTCTACCTGCCCACTTAGCTTGAGAGGCTAATGTGCTTATGTTTTTAAGCTCTGCAAATGTAAAGTCAGCAACACTCGTAACGGTGTGATCTGGAGCTGAAGCGCTTGGGGAAATCAAAGAATAAAGATAACTGTTTAGGTTAATTTCTAAGGCCTCCATCAACGCTTGCTTGATTTTGGAATCAGGCCCACCGTTGTTTTCAATTTCAATTTGAGACTGAAGTCCAATCAAATCTTCCAACTTAAAAGAAGCTGTAATTCTTTGATCCGCTTTGATGGCGATTCTTTCGGTTGTCATTTTTTGAGAACCAAAAGTGTTGTCGCCTGCGGAAGTGTTTTTCCTTTCAGCATTTGGACGCTTTACTTGGGACACATAAACAGTATCGCCACCCTTCTTAAGGTCACCTTCATAATCTCTACTCAACAGAGACGCAAGGATATTTGATTCTTTCAACTCTTCGGTCATGGTTGGAGACCAGAATTTTTGTACCTGCTCTGATACATCCCCAATTACTGTACTACTCATAGATTACTCCTTTAATCTTTAACAAATTTTCTTTTTTCTTTCTTCTCTTTCAGCGGAAGCTTTAACCATTGTTCATGACTTATGCTTTCGCTTGAGTGTCTTGCCGAATCAGAAGGCAGTGTCACTGTCTTAGTAACTAGAAGATCGCCGTGTTCTTTTAAAAAACTATTAGCGACCATCTCGACACTCTTAGGATCAAATGAATGGGTTTCCTCATCGTATATGATCTTGCCAGTGTCAACGAAAGTAACGTACTCGTTTTTCTTTAAAGGCCGCCCGATCTTTTTCATTACTTCGGATACCTTTCTAGACTCAAGTATATTGCTTTCTAATTCTTCTTTGGACGTCTTGATTGCTTTAAGTTCTTCAAGTGTAGACTCGTACATATCCTTGTACTCGCCTTTTTCCTCCTGCTTTTTTTTCTCAATCTCGTCAATCTTAGACTGGAAAGTTTTAGCAGTAGTTCGGGCCTTCCTTAGCTCGTCTAACAACTCTCGGTTCTTAGCTTCAAGTGCGTCAATGTTATTTGGTTTTTCGCCCGGTTCTTCCGCTGGAATATCAGGTTGCTCCGCTGGAGTCTTTGTTTCTACTTCACTCATTGTTTCCCCTTTTCGTTTATGTTGTCAAGTCCCTTATCTTTTTTCTGAACTTCTCCCTAAATTCTTTTTTTATTTTATTAATCTCGGCCTTGGTTAACTCCAAAAATGTTCTTTCTCTTTGTACGTACTTTAGGATCTCCGAGTTTGTTTTAGAGTCGGGTTCTCCGTTTGGAAGTGTTCTAGATGTGCTTTTTGCGAACATGATAAAACGCCCTCGCGTACCGACAACGCTTAAGCTTTTTAATAGCTGCCCTGTAAATGTGAGATTAGATTTATTCGGCTTAGCGTTTGGCCCTAACTGCTTTCTTTTAATCCTTCTTCGTTCTTTATATTTATCGGACAAAGGTTTAAGTGGGTTTGACTTAGAACCATCTACACCCTTGCCTAGGATTTGCGTTCTCTTTACGACTCCCTCCTTACTGTCCTCTCCTCGTTCCTTCATGTTGACCGAACTTATCTCCAATTCAAAGGCCTTTTCTATTTTCTTCGAGGCGTTTTTCAATACTTGATCTGGAGTTTTTTTGGCCATCTAAGAACTCCTTCTATTAGTGAAGAAATTAAATATGTCAAAGTCAATATCTTGATTAATTGTCTTTACGTTGTTTGCGAAACTTTTCTTTGCGGTGAAGACTTGGCCTAAGCCTGAGTTAAAGTCACTCCCTGTCGCTTGATTGAAGTTTGATTCTTGCTCTATGTAGTTAGCTTCCAACTCTTTAACTTCTGACGACTTAATACCTAGAAAATCGCGCTGCTTGCCTTTTATAGGTGTTTTTTGTCCATAGGTTCCAAGCACATTACCTTCGACCTTGCCGATCAATCTTGTGTCGCCTGAATCATAGCCGATTCGTATTTGTCCGATTTTATGACTCAAAAGATCCATGGCGTTTAGCATTTCCCCGCTCAGTGTCGCGTTGACTTTATTGGGAGACTTACCAAACGCCTTAAACTCTTCGCTCTCTATATAAGATTCAGAGTAATTGGCAAATGGTTTACCATTCTTATCCAAACCTTTCTCAGACCTATTTATAATATGATCTATAATCTCAAACGCTAAAAGCTCGCGCTCTCCAGGTTCGAGTGTGGGATCAATATTTATATCAATATAGGGTTTGAAATTAGCCAAGCTCTTCTTCCTTTACGCCAAGATCAATCAACTCTTTTTTAAGTTTTGTAATTTCATTTTGATATGCGCGGTCATCTCTTATAATTTGTCCAGCATCATTCTTTTCAACCTTGATCGAGTCCATGCGAATCATAAACTTATACTTAGAAAGCATTGCCTCTAAGTCATTTGCCCTATTCTTGAGCCTCCTGTGCGCCTTCTGATTTGTTGGTTGCTCTACTTGGGCCTTCTCTTTCACTTCCATTTTCTTCTCTACTTGCTTCAAGTTTTGCTCTGGTTTTTTCTGCTCGTTTTTCATCATTTATTACCCCTTCGTTTATGATTTCCTGTATTGCTTCTTTTCCCATATCGGGATTGATTTTCTGAATAGCTCTTTCTTTTGTAGTTAAACCTTTATCGAGCTTCTTGATTTCACGATCTATTACGGCGTTCTCGTCAACCTTTGGTGTGGGATCGTTGAACTCAATATCAATCTTTAAGTCTTCAGGTAGCTTGCCAAGCTTTTTAACTAATCCAGCATCGACCCAGTAGTTATGGATCTTAACCATTTTTCGCCAAAATTCTTTTTCTTCTCGGATAAAGTGTTTCGAGTTTTCGCGCCTAAGCTCGCTAACGTCCATCTCGTCAATTACTTTGGAAATGCCACTTGCTAAGTTCTCGCCATTGATAGATCCAAGACTTCCAGCCTTGATACCTTTCGTTTCTAGCCAAAATGCGAAAACGTTTTTAATGAAGTTTAAAACCTTATCAATGTCAGCTTCAGGCTTGATGGTTCCTATTTTTGGATCTTTCTCTGACTTGTTGTTAGAGCTGAAAGACCACACCGCGTTAGGGTTCATTTCGAGGTTTCCGGCCTCGCAGTCAATAGTGTAGATAATAGTGAAGCACTGAAACATAATAGCGCCGCCAAGGTCAGTCATAAGAACCGGAATCATTTTTGCCATTGCCACGATGTCGGTGTCTTGTGTTGGAATGAGCTTGTTAACGTCTCTATTGCCATACAAGAAGGGTATTGTTCCGAATGGATTGACGCCTTGCTCGTTGCTCCCAAACGCAGGAGCGTAAGTTTTCAGGTCACTGTCGAAGGCGTCGAACTCATCTTTAGTGTATGTGTAGTAGACTGTCTTTTCTTCTTTGCCTACCATGCGCTTGCCCATGAGTTTGATCATGACGTTGGCATCCATGTCATCGTTTACATTTGTTGAATATGGAATAAAACGGTCGAAGGGCAATACTCTAAATTTAACATCTTCCGCGATTGGATCATAGAAAGGCTCGCCAAGGTAGCCTTTAAACATATTAGAATAGCGGTCGGCGTACATCATTTTGGAATCGAGATCGAACTTCTCAACGTAATAGTTAATGATTTCTTGATGGTCTTCGTTCTCAACGGTGCGACTCACGCCGTAAGAGTAAACCTTTGACACCTTATCTATGATGCGTGGATACACGTTTATAGGTATCACGCGATCTTTAATCTTTTTATAGTAATTCTCGCTTAAGGTGTTTTTCAAAACCTCTTTAATATAAGAAAGCAAGTTACCAGAGAAAATGTCCTCTTTAATTGAGTTCTCAAAAGTAAACTCTTCGTTTTTGGTAATGTGATTGTAAATGTCTTTTCGTAAATCTTTTAACGTCATTATAGTTGAATTGTCCTCGTCCTGCGTATGTTCATATTTATCTCGTAATCGAGGAAATAATCTGCACCGTCGGACATGTGAGTTAAGTTAAAATCTTTATCCTTAATCTTTTCAAAGTTTTTTTGATGTTGTTGAACCTTGTTGAAGTCCTTAATCAAAACCTTGCACTTTGGGTTTATTTTAATTTTTGAGTTGTAAAGAAGTCCATTCATGAGTATTTGTCGGTCTCTAAGTCTGGGATTGACCTTAGTAAATCGAACATGAAAACCCCATGACTCCAATATTTCAACATCACTCAAACCGTTTGTACTTCTGTTTTTTCCCGAGGCATCGCAAGTTACTACAATGTGAGCAAGCTTCTTCTGGCGCATGTCCAGCCCAAAGCTACCAAACCACGCCTCTTTGTCTTTGTATTCGCCGTCATGTCCATATCTATTAACAATCGCGAGACACATGTCATTAGTGTCTGAGTTTCCTTCTAGAAAGATCTCGTCAAAGAAGTGATACTCATCCTTTGCAATATGCGCGAAACTAGTCGCCATCTTGCCCACATTAAAGTCCATATTAGCGTAAAGTGTCTGGTTTTGGTTATACTCAATCGAAGCGTCCACGTTCTTAGAGCGGTCAAATGAGTAGTAAAAATAATCACCATGGAGCTTAACCATTTGGCCACTGGCGAAGACTTTAAGCGCTTGCCCGTCAAGCATTACTTCTAGGTGTTTCCTGTATGAATCATCGAGGTGCGTATTTTGATTAGTGTCAGCGTAAACCAGATTGAAGGCATTGGGATTGCTCTTTTGAAGCTCTTCTTGGATCTCTACAAAATCCTCTAGCCAACCGTGAACGTCCTCAGGTGTACCAGCAAGGCATTTCTGTCTAACAGGTGCCTTCTTAACCCTAACCCTTCTAAGCATCTCTTTAATGCGATCAAACTGGATAAGCGAGTATTCATTGATCAAACAATAAGCAAGATTGGGACCCGCAATTGGCTTCTCTGCTGTAAAAATATACAAAGGTTTTGAGTTCCAAACGAAGCGATAAGTTTTTTCTGTTTTATGGTACCAATAATGAACATTCTCTTTTAATCCAAGTGATTCAAATATGTCTTCAAAGGTCGGCTCGACATCTTTCTTAAAATCCGGAAACGTGGGAACCAAGAACCCCCCCGCGAACCCACGATTAAGTATAGATAATTTGATCGCCTTTCGGCACAAATAATAGGTTTTTCCGCTGCCCAAACCACCCGAAAATAGAAGGGTTTCGGTTTTGTCGTCTTCGTAGCACGTCTCCTGAGCTGGCAATTGGTCCCATCTGAAGTCTAAGTCCAAGACGCACCCTTGGCATCAATTGCTTCCTTCACACGATTACTGCCTATCTCAAAATACCTATCGTCTTTTTCAATTCCTATAAACTTTCTATTGAGATTAACACATGCTACACCTGTGCTACCACTTCCCATTGTAAAATCTAAAACTGTTTCACCTTCCAAAGTATAGGTCTTAATTAAATATTCAAGCAATGGGACTGGTTTCTGTGTTGGATGGACATTATTCATTTTGTTTGCGTTGCTGAACTCTATTAAATTTTTAGGATATTTTAGGCTAGATTTATCACTCCCTTTATTAAAAAGATTACTGTCTCCAAGTGTTTCTGTTTTGTGTTCTTTCTTCCCACCTCTGTGCCATATCTTGCCATTTTGCATCTGTGGATTATATGATGGTTGTTTTCTATAGAATATCATTATGTTTTCAATGCATCTTAATGGTTGTTTCTTTGCTAACATCGGATTGCTAATGGCAACCTTGTTCCAAGTGATATCACATTTATAATTTTTTATGTTAGACATTCTTAATCTGCTGCTGAATGGTTCGTTCCCGAATATGCATACTGCTGCATTCTTTTTTGTGACTCTATCAATTTCCATCCACATCATGCTTAAGTTTATAACAGTATCCCACTTACAGGCTGTTGTTCCATACGGTGGATCAGTCAAAACCATATCAATAGAATTGTCGGGAATATCCTTCATTATTTCAAGGCAATCGCCCTTTCTCAGATCAAACCCTTCAGCGACACCGCCTTCATTATTAAACTTAGGTATGTCGCTCAAAACAAATCCTCATCATCCATCTCTGCATTCCAGTTAATTGTGATGGATAAATTTAGATTAATAATAACGAGCGAGAATTGAGCGTACTTGCAATATATCAAATTGCTCCACAAGACATTAATGCTAAAACCTATGTAATCTTCGATAAAGCTGGCGCGCGGTATGATATGAATCATAGGATTATATTTATCGTTTTATCGGTTGAATCTTCGTCAATTTGTGGCATAGGTCGTCCACAAACACGGTCAAGAATGGAATTCAGCATTATAGGATTATTGGACTCTTCGATAAGAACTCTCTCAGCTCTCGATAGAGTATGAAGGTTCTCTACTAACCATGCCTCTAGTTCTGGCTCAGGTGTTTCGAATACGCACTTGATTACTTTATCTAGACTTTTCCAACAAGCATCTCTAACGTGCCCTCTATAACCTTTTGGGCGTCCTTTTGGATTTCCAGACTTTCCTTTTTTAAATGCCATAATATTGATACCCCTTGTTAATTAACGCTTACCGTTAACCCCTCGAACTGGATACATGAAACCAACCCGATTAAGCAATCCAATCAAGTCAGATATTGACTCATACTCACCTTCAATCTCTTTTTTTGCCAACTCTCTCGCCCTTTCAATTGCCATTTCCCCAATGAGATCTCGCATAAATACTGCGAACTTCTCATCTTCATAGATACGGGTTTCCTTTTTGATTTTTAAAATAGTATCTTCCATAGATTTCTTCGATTCCATTCTTGCCCCCCAAAATTGGATCTAGTGAATCCAAAATAAAATCTTCTACAATTTTTTTATCTAGAAATGATTGCAAACTTCCATGCCTTGCGACTATCGCCTCCATATGTGAGGGATATACTCTAGTCGTATGCTTTCTTTTGTTTTCTTTTTTGTTTGTTGTCACACTATACCTCATGCTTAAATTTTATGAGGACATTCGGTGTCTGTGCAATTTTCGGATTTTGTCGGTCTATTTATAAACTCATGCACTGTCATTAGTGGGATCTTCCTTGTCTTTTTTCCATTAACATAATTCTCTATCGTCTGAATCGCGTCTTTTGATCCTCGGCAAACAGTGGCGAAATAGCCGACACTATTTAAGTATTCGATGTATTCGCGTTGATGTTTTTGAACTGTTCCTGTTTTTGTCTTAAGCTCAACATAAAGCCCATAGAATCCATCGCACGGATATGGGAGAACAATGTCTGGAACGCCAGCACGATTACCGGCACGCTTCGCCTTTATTGCCTGCCCCATGTTGAGTCTCACGCCGTTTAAGGTTCCGTACATAAACTTCAAGCAAGGAAATCTCTTCTCTTGAGTCTGCGCCCATTGGAATATTATAACTTGTTCAGCATGTTCACTCATAGAGCTCTTCTCATCTTTTTTATCTTCTCAATTAGTGGCAGTAAGGAAGTAGTTACTACCCCGCTCCCACTCCAAAATCGCTTGGCCTATTAGTTGTGGGATCTGCGGAACGACCGCATTTCCTAGCTGTTTGATTCTTTGTCTTCGACCTCTGTCCAGTCCTGAGGAAAACCCATCATCGCTTCTACAAATTGCGGGTTCAACCGATAAGATTTGTCGGAAAACATCATGGAATTTAGAGGTGGTTTCTGTCCACCACCCGAATGCTTCTTTCTCTGAGGCAAAAGGGCACCACAATCGAAAGATGTCGGCGTTGGGGGATTTGGATATTTCTTCGTTGGTATTCCTACCCTCTTGAAAACTCCCTCTGTCAAACTGTCTCCGTACCCGTGAGTGGTTGAACCCGGTTCTTGTGCTACTGGGGTGGGCAATGATCCAGACGCGTTCTCTAAGGTGCGGGGCGCCAATGGAGCTAGCTGATATAATATGCCATTCGCAATCATACCCGATCGACCATAGATCTTTGAGTACTTGGTTAAGTCCTTTGTTTCGCAAATTGGCAACATTTTCAATAATGGCATACTGTGGCTTAACTTCTTTAATAAGCCTTTTAAACTCACTCCATAATCCACTTCGCTCTCCTTTGAGTCCTTCTTTCTTTCCTGCTATAGATATATCCTGACACGGAAAACCGCCACAAATTACGTCTATATTTTTAAAGTTTTTGCCTTTTAATTTTGTCACATCGTCAAATGTCGGAACGTCAGGCCAATGTTTTTTAAGTACTTTCTGGCAGTGTTTGTCGATCTCGCAAAATGCCACAGTTTCAAATCCCTCAGTCCGTTCAAGCCCTAAGCTGAAGCCACCAATTCCGCTAAACAAATCTAGAACTTTAAGTTTTTCTTTCATGACAAAAACACTATCAAACGCTTAACTAGTTTTGGAAGGCCTAATTTTTAGGAAATTGAATTTTGGAGTAAAATCGCGCAGTTTGCGCAGGGCGAATTATAAACCAAACCTAGTTAATTGTTTATTTTTATTTACATATACTTGAGATTTTTGCTAGATATTGATTAGGCGCCCTAGGGATTAAACAGATTTGCGCCCGTTTAATCCCGCAGGCAAGATAAAGATATCTTGATTAATTTCGCTTGTCAAGCAATTGGCGATTTTTAAACAGCGTTTATCACCAAAAAACCTGAGCAGATTTTAGCACGAGCTTGAAGAAAAGCACTGTTGCAATGACAACCCAATTTTTTGGGAGTACCACATCTAGCGCTAAGAAACATCGCACGAGCGCCCAGTGCTAGAGCAACAACTTTGAATTCAGGTATTCGTAATAAAGGCAATGACAATTTCTTAAAAGTGGCGAGTCTTCTGTTAGATGTTTCTCTTCCTCGAGCTGGTGGTGATTTAAAAAAGTAAATCCAGCTAAAACTTTTAAGATTTATAAGCCTTGGGTCTAACTTAGCTTCTTATCTCTGGTAGGTAAAATCACCACAAGAAGCATGGGCGCTCTATACCCAAAGTTCAAATTAAATTAAGTAAAATATTGTATTCGTGAGTAATTTGCACTTGTATTGATAGTGAATTGATGCTAATATGATATTACACAACAAGCAAACCAAAGGGAATAAGATAAACGTAAAGAAAATGAAAATTAAACAAACAAACAAAGGATAAAGAATGGAAAAACCGACAAAGAAACAAGTTAAAAAATGGTGCGATGCTTTGAGATCGGGGAAGTATAAGTAAGGCATGAAACGGTTGCAGACAGATAAAGGATACTGTTGCCTCGGAGTTGCAGTTGATGTCTTTGTTACTAAAGGTAAGCAAGAGCTGTATTCTGACGGGACCCTAAAGGGTCATATGCCTGGAGATCAATCGGCCGCTCCCGGATGGCTGCATGACATGCCGGTCATGTCACGAGACAGATGGGACGAGTTCGACATTAGTTTGGAAAAGTTGAATGACAATAAGGGTTACACGTTCGACGAGATAGCGGACGTTTTAGAAATAGAATTTATTCATGGAATTTAATGAAAGCCTAATAAAGCAAGGGAGCAATAAAATGAAAACAAGAAAACAAGAAATCTTAGAATTAATCACAGAATTGGCGAAAACAGATTACGCCGGCGGCGTAGGAAACGCGGATGACCTTAGCGTGCACGATTGCAAAGAGGACATTGGACGCAAATTTGGGCACGAAGTTGAAGGGTATGAATGGCCGTCAGAACAAGAGATAGAGGACGAATACAAGTACACAATCGAAGAGTTGGCCGAGGCAGCCAAACAATAGACCCGAGGTATTTTATGAAATGTTTTGATTTTAATTTTGAATTTGAGATTAAGGCACAAGAGCTGGGCGTCGAAAATAGTTCTGTATCTGTTGTGTGCCTTGGC
>Ga0136601_1000411_pt1 | contig 18882 bp, 10 predicted proteins | sample AntRauMFilla2699_FD_181020 | JGI IMG/M metagenome (GOLD analysis project Ga0136601, IMG submission 181020) | Saline lake microbial communities from Rauer Islands, Antarctica - Metagenome Filla 2 #699 | ecosystem: Environmental > Aquatic > Non-marine Saline and Alkaline > Saline | place...
CAACGGCTCCATCTCCCAAGGGTCCGGCGGAAACTTCTACTCGCCCGAGCTGTCCACAGACTTCTTGGAGCTGCCGCAGGCACTCCATGAGCAGTGGAACTACTACCGGTTCTTCTACCGCACCGAGCCCTTCGTGGGTCAGGCCATCGATCTCCACACGGAGATCCCGCTCTCCAAGGTCCGCCTTGGGATGCCCAAGGCACGCAACCGGAAGCTGTCAGAGATGTCGCTCCGCTTCTGCGAGAAGTGGGTCAAGCGGACCCGCTTGCTTCACCATCTGATCGGTTGGCTCCATGAGTACAACCTGATCGGTGAGGTCTACATCTTCGCGGAGGATGCCAACCCAGAGATGCCGGAGGATGTGCGCTACGAGATCCTCCGCTCGATCAACGACGAGACGGATGAAGTCGTCGAGAGCAAGGAGTTGCGTCCAGACGCGGATGTTCGGGCCGCCAACTGGATGCGGGCCAACTACAAGGGCTGGACTGACATCCAGGTCCTGCCGCCCGAACAGATCCACAAGGAGGAGTTCAACTTCACCAAGCGGAAGCTGTACGAGCTGGTTCCAGACTCGAAGTCCAAGGACATCGTTCAGAAGGCTCTCTCGGGGGATCCCGATGCTGAGTACATCGTCGAGGACATGATGCCCGAGGTGGTCAAGGCCATCGTCGAAGGCAAGAACGTCCGGCTGAACACCGATCCCTACGCAGGCGGCTTCCTGGCCAACCTGTCCCGCAAGCGGTCTCCCTACGCCCGCTTCGGCCAGTCCATCCTCGAACGCTGCATCCGCACCTTGGTCTTCCGCGACAAGCTCCGTCAAGCCAACACGAGCATTGCCAGCCGGCACATGACGCCTATCCGTCTTGTGTTCGCAGAGGACATGGACGCTCAGGATGTTGAGGCGCTGCGTGATCAGGTCGACATGGCCTTGATGGACCCGGACTTCAGCATCATCGCGAACTTCGAGATCAGATGGGAGGAGATGGGCTCCAACCAACGCCTGCTCGACCTGTCTGGCGAGTACGATCTCACTGACCGGCAGATGTACGCCGGTTTGGGCGTGACCGAGAGTCTTCTGTCTGGCGAATCCAGCTACTCAGGTGACCGCATCAACCTCGAAGTGATCAACACGCGGTACATGCTGCTGCGTGAGATCTTCCAAGAGTTCGTCGAGGAGGAGCTGCTGAAGCCAATGTGTTGGCGGATGGGCTTCATCGAGGAAGATGAGGATGGCGAGGAAGTCGTCATTTACCCGAGCTTGTCGTTCACCAGGATGGCACTGCGCGACAACGCCGACACCTTCGATCACATGCTGAACCTCTACCAGAAGGGCAGCTTGGACATCGACGTGATCCTCGAACTGTTGAACATCGATCCGGTGGGCACCCGCGAGAAGCTGAAGCGCGATCTCTGGGGTCTCAACGACGCCACCTTCAACGAGGCGCTTCGCTCCATCTACTCCGAGGTGGGCCGTTCCATCGCGGAGAACAGCGATGTGGCAGAGCGGATCTCGAAGAACCTCGGGATCAAGTACGAGAAGCCGGCTGAGGACGAGGCCGGCAGATTCTGATGTCGGTGAGTTGAGTATGGGTCGCGCGTGGGTACAACAGACTCATGCCTTCGATCCCGCTCTTCATCTCCGACATCGTCCCCCGTATCCTCAGCGTGCTCCCCGATGGGTGGGAGCGGGGGGATGATGGCCATTGGCGACGTGCTGGTGCCGATGTGTTCTTCGGCAGTGGTGGGAAGACCATCGATCACTGGCTCAAACCAGAGATCATTGTGGCCACACTGAAGAAGTCCAAGGGCAAGGTCTTCTGTCACCCGAAAGTCGGCTGGGGCCACTACGGACGCGGGCGCTGGCATGTTGAGACTTGGGATGGACGGAGCGAGAGCTTCCGCAAGAAGTCCGAGGCTCAGGAGCGACTGCACAGCTTGACCGCTTGACACGCGTTCGCCGGTAGCCTGCCTATGGATGCGGGTGAACGAGATGTCTGACAAGCCAACCAAGCCCAAGCAGCGTGCCTTTTCGAGCACCGGCACAGCAACCTTGTACGCCATCGTCCCCGAGGTGTCGCACAAGCTCGTCGGTGACGTGGGTTGGCAAGCTCTCGCCGAAGGCATGGGTAGGGAAGGCATGTTCCAAACCGGAACTGATGGAGCGTGGGACGTGACGGACAGTACAAGCAGCGCGGACACCCGCGCACCCCACGAGAGGACAGCTGCCACGACCCAGCAGTACGACGAGCTTGAGGCTTTGATCTCGGCTCTTTCGGACCCACTCATGGTGGCTGCTCGTGCTGTGGACCCTTGGCACAGTGGGAAGGTCAAGCAGCCCGCGAGGGACGCCGCCCTACGAGAGATCCGTATCCGGGGACAAGCTGTTCTCGACAAGCTGGTGTTCAACTTCGAGAACCCTGCCTACGGCAAGGCCCTCGTCAAGTACATGCGGCGGGTCAAGAACTTCAGGAAGCTACTCCAGTCTTTCGTGGATGCTTCAGACTGGGAAGCCTTCGAGACGGCCTACGGCAAGGCAAGCTCCAAGTCGAAGTCCGCTTGGCACAAGTTCCGGGAATACAGCCAGGAGGCTCTGTCGGTGGTGCGTGCGGTCGATGTGGAGACCGAGCACAAGATGACCATCGCTGGCTTCAACGTCGCGTTGCTGACGGCTCCCTCCGAAGATTGGGGCTCCGAGTCCGTGGGCAAGCTCGAATGGGTGCTGCGGGAGTCTAGCAAGCTGATGTCGAAGCATGGGTTCGCTCAAGCCGCCTCTGGGTCGGTGTTGGCCTACCCGACCAAGTACCTCCCGATGTCCAGTGGTAGCGGCCCTGGCGTCCTCGCCAAGTACCGCCTAGGTGGGGTGGTCTGGGTTGCCGTAGGTCGAGATCCCAAGGAGACTTTGAAGACGTTCGTGCACGAGTTGGGCCACAAGGTCTACTTCGAGGTCATGGGCACAGCGGGCAGGTCTGCGTGGGACAAGTTCTACAACATGCATCAGGACGCGCCGGATGTAGGTGCGATCCTGTCTGATTGGCAGCGGTATGTGGCGGCTGCTTCCAATGAAGTCGACGCCGCTCGACGGACCCACCTTCCGTTCTACTACACGAACCTTCGGAAGCGGGACCCCGAGCTGGCTTCCTGGGTCAAGATCATCGACTCCAAGTTCGACCTGGACGAGGGGGAGAAGCTCGACCGCTACGATCGACCCGCCAAGTCCTCCCGCGCCGCGCTTCAAGAGCTGGAGTCTCGTAAGGGTGAGATCAAGGTCTTCCTCTACCCGGTGACGGCCTACTCGGCGGTATCCTCGGAGGAGTTGTTCGCTGAAGTGTTCGCGCACTACATCGTGTACGGACCGAGGACGATCCAGGGCATCGTTCGAGATCAGTTTCATCGAGCGTTGCCCGGTGTTCGAGGCGCTTCGCAGAGGGAAGACATGGAAGGAACCGAATCCGAGGTCATCGAGGTCCCACAGGACGAGGTCGAAACAGAGGGTGCCTGGGCCGAGCTGGCTGGCGCTCTTTCTCCGACGATGCAGGAGCGTCTCGCCAAGGAGACCCCCAAGGAAGATCAGATCATCGCGAGCACCTCCGACTGGTTGCGGTTGGCAGACACCGCCCACGCCAAGTCCATCGCTTTGATGCAGTTCCTAGCCAAGACAGCTCAGCGTGTCGGTGTCGGCGAGCATGTCTACGTCGTCGGCGGAGCAGTTCGCAACTTCATCATCGACCGTCCCATCAAGGACATTGATGTGGTGATCGATGCCGTGGCGTTGGGTGGCAAGAAGGACTCTGACTGGTTCGCCGAATACCTTGCACGCGCCATCCCGACCTCTACGGACATCACCACCAACCAGTACGGCGTGGCCATTCTGACGGTCAAGGGCTCGTGGGAGCTGGATGGCCACGACATGAAGGGTGAGGTCATTGAGATCGCCAATGCTCGCAAGGAGAGCTACGGCGGCGAAGCTGGCAAGGGCTACAAGCCTTCCGAGGTGGAGCCGGCGACCATCGAGGAGGACGTGTACCGCAGGGAGTTCACGTTCAACTGTATGGCAGGGGATACCTTGATCCCCACCGGTTGCGGGATGCGGGACCTCCAGGACCGAGTGCTGCGGTGCCCCCGCGATCCGGATGTGGTGCTCAGCGACGACCCTACTCGTCTGATGCGCGTGATCAAGTTCGTGGCCAAGTACGGCTTCGACATTCCGTCTGATGTGGCGGCGTCGATCCGCAAGAACGCTCCGGCAATGAAGCGCGCACCCTGGGAGGCCATCGCAAACATCCTCGTGGAGAACGTACTCAACGAGCCCACCGCTCGTGAAGCCCTCAAGCTGATGCAGAAGCTGGGGCTCCTCGACGTGGTCTCAGAGATGGTGCGCGAGCAGAAGCCTTTCGCCACCTACTTGTCCAAGCAGCTTCGCAACCGAAACGTGCAACTCCTCCTCGACCTGATGGACATCGGGCTCGACGTGAAGTCTCCCGTGTCGTTCCTCGACCGGGCACAGCAGCAGCGACTCCGCGAGTTGACCACGGGAATGCACGAGGAGGACGCACAGGCGTACCTCACCAAGCTCACGAAGCCCCCGATCGACAACAAGGCGTTGATCGACCAATTCAGCATCCCACCGCATGGCCGAGGCACGCTGGCACCCACAGCTCGTGTTCTGATCCTCAAGGACCCAAGCCTCGCTGACAACCCACGTGCTCTGATGCAAGCGATGGAGAGGGAGCTGTCTCGTCAGTTCCGCGCGACAATGGCGACAGCGGAGGTGGGGCAGCACTACGGAGCCACCGATCAGTCTGACTGGTCCCGACTCGCAAAAGGGGATTTGATCCCCGGCGGTGTGGGAGACAAAGCTCACCCCAGTGACGTAGACCCCGAGCAGCTTGCCAAGGGCATCAAGGTCGAAATGGAGCACACGGGTGACAAGAGCGTGGCGCAGGAGATCGCACTCGACCACCTGTCAGAGCCCGGGAACTCGAACTACTATGACCGTCTGGAGACCATTGAGAAGCATGGTTCCCGCACCGCTGCGGAGACCGGCAACGGTGAGAAGGTGGGGTTGTTCATCCGGGTGCCCGCAGAGCTGGCCTCCGAGTTCCCACCGCCAACTGCTGAGGACACGAGCCCCCGCCACATCACGTTCCTGTACGTGGGTCAGATCCCGGCCGAGCGCCGCGATGAGTTCTTGGCGATCGTGGCGGATCACGTAGAGGGCTTCGGTGCCTTTGATGCAGCCTTCGACGGCTTGGACTCGTTCGTCCAGCCGAGCGACGACCGACGGGTGTTCTTCGTCCGTGCCAAGTTCGATCGTGATGTGGGCTCGCTGCGTGGCCGTCTCTCCGGAGCGCTCACCGACGCAGGGTTCGAGGTCCTCAACAAGTTCCCGTTGGCCTACAGCCCGCATGCCACCCTGGCCTACGTCGAAGGCATCGACTCCAAGTACAGAGGCCCCGTGCCGGACGGCTCCTGGCGGGTCACAGCGATGGAGGTTTGGGGGCTCCCACAGGTCGAGCAGATCAAACTAGGCAGCCTTCATGTCTGCAAGCTCCAGGTCCGCACCAAGTCGGCTTCCGTGAAGCTGCTCCCGGTGCACAACCCGCTGTACAACATGAGGGAGATGGTCAAGCAGATCCTCCTGCTCGAAGATCATTTGATGCATCCACGGAAGCGGTGCATGGACTGCATCCGCAAGCACTTGCTCACCATCGAGGCGCTGGCAGAGGAGGCGGTGACCCTCTCTACCGATGACCTGGACCCGAAGTGGGCGATCGGTGCAGAGATGCTGGCTGAGGTCGCTCGGATGGCCCAGGTGAACATCGAGCGTGGCGAAGACCTCATGGTGATCGCTCAAGGGTGGCGCAAGACCCGCAAGACTCTTGTGGACACGCTGTACAAGGAAGGCAGTCCGGTCATCGACATGATCGACATGACCGATGAAGAGGCTGCGGTCTACCGGGAGGACGCAACCTCACGGGCATCCCGTCCCAAGACAGCTTCTGTCCAACCAGTGTTCGACATCACCTCTCGGTGGGCCTCGGCCGACGCTACGGATCAGGATGAGTGGGCACACTTCGCGAGCAGCCCTTTGAAGCTTCTGCCCGACTACGGCACCAGCAACGCAGCGACCCCCCGTGGTGATGAGGAAGGGGATGAAGAGGACGACGAGGCGAACCTCAACGACAACATCCAGGCCGCGTGGCAACAGGCGTTCGTGGACTCCGATGAGTGGGATCGCACCGCCGCCGGCAAGTTCAAGGACAAGAAGGAGGTCCCCAAGGCTGACGGCTCTGGCAAGACGACGGTGTACGAGTACAGCGACCGTCAGGTAGCCCTACGCAACAGCGAGAAGGCCAAGCGCGTTGAGAAGCTGCGTGGGGCGCTCCCCAAGCTCCGCAAGCAGTTCACCAAGGACCTGGGCTCGAAAGACCCCAGCACGCGTCTCACAGCCCTTGCAGTGGCTCTGATTGATGCCACCTACGAGCGAGTCGGGAACGATGGGTCCGCCGAGAAAGGCCACTTCGGCGTCACCGGCTGGACCGTTGACCATGTCACCTTCAAGGGCAGCAAGGCTCACTTCGAGTACGTCGGAAAGTCCGGGGTCAAGCAGAAGAAGGTCGTGGACGATCCGAAGATCGTGTCTGCCCTCAAGGCGGCCACGGACAGCAAAGCCAAGGGTGACAAGGTCTTGTGTGATGGGGACGAGTGCACCATCACTGCGAGCGACGTGAATGCGTACCTGAAGCCGTTCGATGTGACGGCGAAGGACCTTCGAGGGCTGCATGCCAACGAGGAGATGAAGACACAGCTGCGTGCCGTGCGCGAGAAGGGCTCTGAGCTTCCGACCAACCAGAAAGAGAAGAAGGCGCAGCTGAAGAAGGAGTTCACCGAGGCTCTGGAGACGACGGCAGGCATTGTCGGCCACGAGCCGTCGACGTTGAAGTCCCAGTACCTCGTGGGGTCCATCGAGGATGAGTACCTCAAGCATGGGACGGTCTCCGAGGAGCTGCACAAGAAGAAGGGCGGCCTCGCCGCTGTTCGTCGTGTGTGGGCGTTCTACTACGGAGCTGACCGGGGTCCCCAGATCAAGACATCTGCATTCGACGTGCTGGCTCACTGCCCCAGCTGTCAGGGGATCCTGCACGATGGGCCACGGTACTTCCTGGCTTGTTCGGACTGCGGCTACAACGTGGACTTCCCCCGTCGGGTGGAGCGCGTGTCTCGTGACCAGTCGTGGGTCGGCCTCGCAGACGACGACCGTCGCCTTGCAGCTCTCGACGCCCAGGAGGCCCGTGCTTCCAAGTGGTGCGCGAAGTTCTTGGGGATCGTGGCTACCAAGTCGGACTCCGAGCGGGAAGAGGACGAGGTCCGCAAGCTCGTCAAGAAGGACCCGAAGAAGAAGCCTCCTCGCATGGACCTTCGCAACCAGAAGATCAAAGTCGAGGACCCTGATCTTGAGCCGGATGAGCAGGACAGGAAGGATCGGTCGCGGAACCACAAGGACATTGGAGCTTCGATCAACGCCTCCATGTTGCTCGCCAAGCTTCCCCGTGTGTGGGAGGTCGAGCAGGAAGAAGACGGCGTCATCGATCAGGAAGGTGACGGTCCCGACAACCCCCTTCAGGACTTCCCCTCAGACACCAGGATGGGCCTCACGGCTGCCTACGGTCCCACGGACATCGAATGGCTTCGCTTCGCTGAGGACCGCAACCCAGGGGATACCTGGGAGTCGAACGGCAAGTTCTACGGCAAGAACAAGGAGAGGACCCAGTCATTCTCCACCATGGACGCAGCCAAGACCTTTGCCTCGGGCGGCGGGGATGAATCCCCTGACGATGACCCCGACGGTGGCGGAGGTGGTGGCAGTGGTGAGGACGGTGAGCTTGAGAAGGCCCCCGCACTCCCCGATGCCTTCGCCAAGCAGTATCCGGACCTAGATCCAGTGTTGATGAAGGACTTCGTCGACAACCTCGACCCCGACATGACCGACAAGGAGCTGCTTCGCGCCTTGGAGGAAGACTTCTTGAGAGGTCTTCCCGAGGGAACCAAGGATCTCCCTGATTGGGTCGACGACATGACCCCCAAGGATCTAGGCAAGCTCGTTGATGAGATGTCGGGTGGGGCGCGGCAGAAGCGGAAGGAAGAGAAGAAGCAGGAGAACGCGAAGAAGAAGCTTCAGAACCGCGCGAAGACTGATCCGACTGTGCTGGGCAGCCAGCCCATCAGCGACGACATCAAAGAGGTTCCAGGGCTGACCGCCAAAGACTACAGCGAGCGATCAACAGAAGCGCTGAAGCACTACGCCACAGCGAAGCCCGAGGTACGTCGGGAGGCCATTGCAACGCTTCGCACAGAGATGGCCAAGGCTCCGGCGAACAGTCCGCGTGCAGCAGAGTCACAGGCGATCATGAACGGCATCGCGCTCGCGGCACATGTTGCAGACGACGAGCCCATTCCAGGCATCCCGTCGCCGCCTCCGAAGCTCCGTGCTCTCCAGAAGGCGATGGTGAAGGCCGACAAGGGCAGCGCCGTCATGGACACCGCAGGAGACTTCACAGCAGTCGACAGCCGCGCCGCGATGTCGGACGCTCTGGACAACATGACGGATGAGGAGCTGGTGGACTACGCCAAGGACGATCCTGGCATGGCGTCCCTCGCTGAGATGCTGACCGACGACGAGATCCCAGAGGCTGGCAAGCGTCTGACTCGACGGATGATGCAGAAGTTCACCGTGATGCAGACATCCATGTTGATCCCGGCTCTCCGAGAGTCACAGGGCAAGGGTGTCGAGGACACAAGCCCGGATCAACTGGCGGCGAATGCCATGAGCGATGCCGATGCAGAGATGGCTATGGGTATCCTCAATGCCCACCTTCCCAAGACCGAGGACGCAGACAACCCAGATGATCCGGGTGTGCTCGGCGCGGTGTCAGACATGGCCAACTACCTGCTGTCGAAGTTCGACGACAAGCTGTCGAAGGGCAAGTCCATGTACCGGTCCGTCTTGCGTGCGGTAGCCAAGGGTGACGGCAAGGCGATGGACGCCAAGTGGGAGAAGGCGGAGCCCGAAGAAGGCGGCAGCGCTCCGGCTGACGGCACCTACGAACGGTACGTCTACGACAAGAAGCAAGAGGGCGAGAAGCCTCTGTCCAAGGATGACTGGGAGTCCCGCAACTCTGATGCTCCATCAGATCAGGCGGATCAGGCGGATCAGGCGGAAACTGATCTCGATCAGGCGGAAACTGATCCAGAAAAGTCTTCCAAGACTTCGAGCCTCTGGGCGGATCACTATGGCCTCGCTCCGTGGCCCGCTTTCTAGTCTATAACTTCCGCCTAGTGGATCAAGAGTTCCATCTGAACTCTGACTTTCTTCACGTGGGAGGCGATAGTTCGACTATAGCCACCCTCTTACTATCGAGAGCCCCCCTTCGCGTGGGACCCGCCTCGTCGACCGCCTCACCGAACCTGCTGGAGTGCTTCAATGGATCGCCACCTCACTCGAAAAGGTGCCCTCGCCGTCACCAATGACATCGATCGCATCGCCAACCTGATTGCTGGTGAGCGCCAGCCCGATGGCTCTTATGTGGGGGGCCAGTTCGAGGCTCTCGGCATCCCAGCCAAGATCGCCATGGACTTCGCATGGAAGTGCGATGTGATCTCGGACGCCATCGAGAAGCGTGCAGTCGCCAACGACGCGATGCACGGTGTCAAGAAGGAAGCCGCTCCGGAGTTCGACGCACAGCCGGGCCAGAACGAGACAGGTGAGTCGGTGGAGCCTACGGGCGAGCAGCCGAGCTGGGACCCGAACGCCATCGCCGACAACGTGGGCGGCCCTTGGAAGTCCGACGCGGACGAGGCGGCCTACATGGGTGGCAATTTCGACCAACGTGAGAACCACCAGCTTCGCGACAAGCAGCAAGCTGGCGATGTTCCCAAGGTCGATGCGCCCAGTCGGACGGCAAGCTTCGCCAAGCTCGCGAAGCTCATGAAGGCCAATGGTCACGAGGAGCTTCGTGGCCTCTCCGACCGCATGAAGGCATGCGTCGCGAAGCTCGAAGCTTCCAAGGCCGAGGGTGTCGCACCACTGATCTCCGGAGCCAAGATGCAAATTGCTGCACTCGACTCCCTGGCTGATCAGATGATCAAGCTCGACTCCACGGGTGAAGGCTCTCCCGAGCTGCTTATCGCAGCCGACAACGTCCAGACGGCCGTGTCCGAGATTCTTCCCCATCTGGAGATGGTCGAGGCTTCCAGCGCCGACCAGACATCGCCCACGGCACTGTTGGAACACGAGCAGCTCCTCGCTGACGGCATGATCGCCAAGCTCGTGTCGCTCGCCGGCAAGATCACCAGCGATGCCATGAAGGGCTTGAAGGGCTCCAGCGACAAGGAAGCGTCGGCCAAGCGCGCCGAGGACGACGACAAGAGCGACGACGACTCCGAAGACGATGACAAGAGCGACGACGACTCCGAAGATGACTCCGAAGACGACGACTCCGAAGATGACTCCGAAGATGACTCCGAAGACGACGACAGCAAGGGCAAGAAGGCCAGCAGCTACGACCTGTACGCCAACTGATCCCGGAGAGACCTTGTCACAAAGAACCGCCATCACAGTCAATTTCGACTACCAGCAGCGTGCTCGGGAGTTCCATGTGGACGACCGCGTCACGCCGATTGGTGCCGACAGCACCGATGTGGGTCGGGTCATTGAAGTGTGGCCGGGTATCGGCGTCGTTGATGTCGAGTGGGCCACAGGCCACCGCCGCATGAATGTCGAAGACATCATCATCCTCAACGAGAGCGGCGTCGTCCAACCGCCCCTGACCACCCAGAACGTCCCAGGCGGAACCCCTGTCCGACCTGGACGCGGGGCCTCGGCTGTCCGCGTGGCTTCGGAGTGGTTGAAGAGCGCGATCTACTGGGCAGAGCGTGACCGTGGCTATCGGGCCACCAAGTCCGAATGCAGCAACAAGAGCTACTACTGCCCGAAGTGCGGCCACGACCACCCCATGCGCAAGACCATCTACAAGCGTGACGAGGGCAAGAGCATCACGCTCATGGCTTGTCCGGGCTGCTTGTTCCTGATCAAGACGAACCGGCTGCATGGCCATCACAAGAACACACCCCCCGCCGAAGAGGTGTTCTGATGGCATTCCTACGCACAGCTGACGCACGAGTTCTGCACCCCTCTGTCACCGCACGGGGCTGGAGCCGGGTTCGCAAGACTGCCAACGTCAAGCGTGGTCAAGACACCGCACCTGCCAAGAACCTCGTTGCGCAGGCGACCGAGATCCTGGGTGAGCCGTTCACTCCTGAGAACTACCTGCTGACCCACTGCACCATCGTCGCAAGCGTCGATGTGGAGACGGGGCCAGAGAAGCTCGGCAAGTTCCGTCTGGGCTCCAAGACGCATGAGCGCAAGTGGTCGGACTACCTGATCACGCCCGAGACCAGCCAGTACGTCAACAACAATGGCGACTCCTGGGCACGGGCAACACTGCTGAAGTCCTTCCGGACCTTCGTTGGGGCTCAAAACTTCCTCGAACACGTCCAGATCGAAGAGCACAGCAAGGGTCGGATCATCGACGCTGTCGCTCGTGACATCGGTGACAGCGTCTACATCGACATCCTCGTCGCTACGAACCGCAAGCACACAGCGCTCGTTCGCAAGATCGAAGCCGAAGAGCTGACCACCCTCTCGATGGGCTGCTCGGTTGACTTCACGATCTGCTCGAAGTGCGGCAACGTCGCGGTTGACGAAACTGATCTCTGCGACCACATCCGCTACCAGAAGCTCAACCGCTTCATCGACGCGGACGGTCAGCAGCGCATCATCGCAGAGCTGTGTGGCCACCCCTCGATCTCACCTACTGGCGGTGTGACGTTCATTGAGGCTTCCTGGGTTGAGACTCCTGCGTTCACGGGCGCAAAGATGCGCAACCGCATCGAAGTGCAGGACGTGTCTGGCCGCGTGGCGGCACAAGCGGAGAAGGTGTTGAACACCCCTCCACCCGAGTGGACAGGAGCCGGCGTTCAGAAGGCCGCTACGTCCACTCACCTTTCGACCGACTTGGCCCACCAGGGCACGGTCCACCTCGCGTTCAATTTCGGAGAAGATGAAGGAGGTGAGAGCCCGGCTCCCGCCGCCCCTTCAGATTCAAAGGGACCGCTTGACGACCTCGAAGATGAGATCGCCGACGCTGTCATGGACAGTGTTGGTGAGCGTCTGAAGGACGAGCTGAGCGGCCGGAAAGATGCTCCTGTCCCCGAGGACTCCTCGATGGACTTGAACGAGACAATCATCAAGGAAAGCCACACGGCTGCCTCGACGATCCTCGTTCGGACAGCATCATCCGGGCGTGAACTGGTCAGCGGCCTCGCCGAACTGGACCGGGCGTTCGGAGCGGAGCTTCCGAATGACCTCTACAGTGCCGCACTCCGAGTCGGTTCACCGACTCGGTATTCCAACCTCACCGCGTTTCTGGGGGCTTGTCGGCAGTCCCTGGGTCGTAAACCAACCCCGTCCGAGGCCAAGGGCATCCTGCGTGTAGGCAGGTGTCTCGCGATGGTCGGGCGCAACCCTCACCATCTCGAACCTCAAGGAGCCTAACCATGGCACGTACCCGTATGACTTGGGACAAGTCGGCGTCTCCGCCCCCGGCATTGCCGGTGGAAGACGCTGGATACCAGCACCCCGCTCACCAGCCCGATCCCGGCGCTGATGACTACAAGAATGGCGACACAAGCTCGTGGGCCGAGGATCCCCATCCCGGGCCCTACGAGAACAGTGCGCCGCCAGCGATGCCCCACGAGGAGCGCTTCCACCCGGCTCAGCCGGCTGGCAAGGTCGCCTCGAAGGAAGAGCTGGAAGCAGCTGCGCAGCAGAAGGCTGCCAAGTGCATTCGCATCGCCCAGGTCCTCCTCGGACCGAAGGCTGCCGGCCAGGAGGTCGAGAAGCAGGCTTTCGGTCTGATGTACATGCCTGACGCCCACATCCACCAGACGCTCTCGCGTCTCGCGGGCAAGGCTGCTGAAGACGAAGAGGAGATGGACGAGGATGAGGGCAAGACTGCCACCGTCAACGTCAACGTCGACAACAAGCGTCTGGCTCGCATCGAGCGCGCTGTTCTCGCCCTCACCAAGAAGGCCGGCCTCAAGGCTGCCGACTGGATGGACGAAGAGGACATGCTCGACGCCATGATGGACGACGACTTCGACATGATGGACGACGACGACGACATGATGGACGACGAGGCCATGCTCTCCCAGATGATGGTTGAGGAAGGCATGGACATGGGCGACGAGCCCGAGTCCATGATGTACGCGTCCGAGGAGAAGAAGGCAGAGGCCATGCTCCGCGAGATGCTCGCCGCTCAGAAGTCTGCCGAAGACGATGAGGACGAAGACGACTCCGAGGACGACGACTCCGAGGATGACGACGACGACTCCGAGGACATGGGTTCCGACAAGGAAGCCAGCCTCAGCATCGACATGGGCACCACCCAGACGTTCGACGGCATCGAGCTGACGGCCGGATCGGTCGACCAGCCCGACATCACCGAGAACGACGCCGTGCTCGCCAGCCTGTTCTCCGACGACGTGTCCAAGTACGCGTCTGACGACGAAGAGATGGACGAAGAGGAAGGCAAGTCTGCCAGCCTCGACGACGAGCTGATGTCGGCCCTTCGCCCGCAGCCCAAGAAGGCAGCTTCCGGTGCCACCAGCATCGGTTCGGTCAAGGGTGGCGGTCGCGCCAAGGCAGCCGCCGAGATCAACGAACTGAACGGCCTGTGGAACGCTCCGCCGGACGTGTCTGAGTACTTCTCCTCGAACAACTTCTAGTCCGAGAGAGTTCTGCCTGACGGGACGAAAAGTTCCGTCAGGCGGCCGGGTTTCACGCCTCGGTGGATCACTTCAGATCCCTAATTGGCGGAAAACTTCGATAGACCTTCGATAGATAGACCCTATTGAATGACGGTGGTTGGATCTCCCACTCCCCGTTTTCTCTCACCTCTCGACCTTGTAAACAAGGGTCATCAACCAGGAGTTTTCTCATGGCAATGGCTGGACAAGCGAGCGGCGGGTTCACGGAGTCAAGCTCGGCTCTTCGTCTTCTGCACGTCGGCGTACGCAATAGCGTCGGTGTTCTTTCGGCGGATGCTTTCGAGCAGACGAACCCCCCCATCGTCACAGACGCGGCTACCATCTCCACGAACGTCAACACCGATGCTCTCGGTGTTCTCGGTGGATCGGTCGCCTTCACCCGCCCAGATGTCGGCAGCAACGTTATCGGCGGCAACGCCGAGGGCCTCGCTGACGCACTTCAGGAGACGTTCGTTCGTCCCCTTGGTGTGTTCGTCAACTCGGCGAACGGACAACCTTTCGAGAACCAGCCCGGTCAGGGCTCCGGCAAGGGAACCTACGTTTCCTCGCAGGGCACCTACGGCAACCAGCTCTTCGAGACTCAGGTTCTCGACGGTGCTGCTCTCGCAGGTACCTCCACTGGTACCGACCTGTCCTACACCCCCGGTGTGGAACTCGTCGCTTCGCGCAACGGCTACTTGATGCCGTCGCAAACCCTCAACGACGCTGGCGCGGCTCTCGTTGCCATCGGCTTGGACGCGGCCAACGCAGCGGAGATCGAACACGGTCTCACTGCCTCGACCGTCATCGGCATCCTCAAGATGCCTTCCGATGCCGTTCAGCCTGAACTCGTCTACGACCAGCGCATCTGAGGAGATACGATCATGGCACTCAACAACGCCCAGAAGCAAGCGGTCATCAGCCGCTACATCAAGACCGCAGCCGGTCGTGCGAAGCTCGCTGCTTCCATGACGCAGCCGCTCCGTCTCCGTCGCGACTACAGCGCGGTCGGTCGTAAGACCTTCCTCGTCGAGTCGCTCCCGGACGGCGCTCTGTCGATCTACGACAAGGACCCTGACGTGACCGCGTTCATCGTGGGCGAAGAGGGCGAGAACATTCTCGCCGTTCTGAAGCCACGCCGCGTCCACTTCCCCTTGTTCGAGATCGCGTCCAACCCCGAGATCCCGCTCACGCAGATCAAGGAGCGTCGCTTCGACCTGATCGAGCGCGCACAGGACCTCGCTCGCGCACAGATCCAGGCTGCTGAAGACGAGCGCGTCTTCGCCATCCTCGATGCCATCGCAACCGCAGGGTTCGACAGCATCGCTGGCGGTGAGAACCCCGACATCCCCGTCGTGGCTCCCATCTCCGGTGCGGTTCTCGCCGACGCCTTTGCACTCATCGAGCGCCACGACCTTCGGGTTGCCCGCGTCTTCATGAATGCTCGGGACTACGCCGACATCCGCAAGTTCGGTCGCGACATCCTCGACATCGAATCCCAGCGTGAGCTGCTCCGCACTGGCCTCCAGGCCACCCTGTGGGGCGCGCAGATCATCACCAGTCGGCTCGTTCCGGTCGGTACGGTCTACGTCTGCTGCGAACCCGAGATGTTCGGACGCATCCCCGTGCGCACCGAGCTGACCGTTCTCTCTGCTGATGACCCGAAGGCTCGCACCATCGGCTTCAGCGTGTTCGAGAACCTCGGAATTGGCGCGTACAACCCGAAGGGTCTGACTCGTCTGACCGTCACCCGATAATCTAGCTTTCGGCTAGAGTTTCGGCATAGGCCGCTCCCTAACGGGGGCGGCCTTTTCTGCGTGTGGGCCCGACGTTGTCGCGCCACCTCCAAGTTTTCGTGGCAAGTTCAAACACATCTACACTACCCGCCGGGTGCCGAAACCCAACAGTGTTTATAAGTGTTGCGATATTGTCCCGGTGAGTGTATATGTGTGCTGGAGGTTCAACACAGTGGATGAATTGACCCCGACCCGGCTGCGGGAGCTGTATGTCGACCAGCTCCTGACCGACTCCGAGATCGCCAAGCGCTACGGCACCTACCAAGTGAAGATCAGCCGTCTGCGGAAGAAGTGGGGTATCGAAACACTCGACAAGACCGGCAGGCTGGCCGCCCAGCTACCCGATGTCACCCCTCTCCAACATGAGCTGCTCATTGGCTCCCTGTTGGGAGACGGGTCGATGTCGGCCACCAGCTCGCGGGCCGCTCGGTTCACGGAGACACACTCCATGTCCCAGGAAGAGTACCTGCGCTGGAAGGTTCGCCTTTTGGAGCCCTACAGCTCGGCGGTCTACGACACCACCAAGGTCGAAGGGGCGACGGTCTACCATGGCAAGGGTTTCACCACGCGGAGCTGCGTGCAGCTCTATCCGTTCTACGAGCTGTTCTACGGCAAGGGTCACCGAGTCTTTCCTACGACGCTCTCTAAGCTGATGACGCCGTTCGCTCTGGCTGTCTGGTACATGGACGACGGCAACGCGAGTGGCGGCCACCCCCGCATTGCGTTCGGGCTCGACGACAAGAGTCTCAGTCGAGCTGTTCGCGGGCTTCGCAAGCTTGGTCTTCGCCCAGAGGTCTCCGGGGAAGGGTCCGATATCGGAATACACTTCCCAGGCCAGACGGAGGCGTTCTTCGAGCTGGTACGGCCGCACATGCCCGAGTGCATGGGCTACAAGCTGCCCGATCCCACTGACCGCCAGCGGAAAGATCGCCACGCGAAGCTCCTCACCCCCGATCTGGCCAAGTCCATGCGGGAGGGAGGGCTGTCGAACACCGAGATCGCAAAGGTGTTCAACGTCAGCACGTCTACGGTGAGGCGTCGCATGGAGACCGCTGGCGCTCCCAAGCGGATGGGTCGGCCCCGTCGGAAATACACACAGCAGGCCGCCGAAGTGGCGCTGGGCAACTACTCTCCAGAGGAGTGGTCGGGTCTGGACGACACGGCCAAAGCCCGCTGGGTCGATCAGGTATTCGCCATCCTACGGGCCAGCCCCTTCCCAGCACCAGAGCCTTCGGACAGGTCCGAGGTACAGGACACCCTGGCCTCGTTGCGGTCGATGGAGCCGAGGCTGGACGAGAACGACGACATCCGACCCCGCTCGTACATCGGCACACGGGTCTGCAAGAGCTTCTTCCCCAACCGCTACCGTGCGTCGTGGAGGGGGACCCAGACCGCCCACCAAGCATGGTATGAGGACGCTCGGTTGCGGTGGGCCATCCGGTTCCAGCTCGACCACGGTGATCCCGTGCTCCCTCACCGGGTACTTCGTGCCGTCACGATGCGGCAGCGGACACCCACGGTATTCCGCCCGGCTGTGGCCAAGTACATCTACGACACCTACTGTCCCGCTGGAGGCACTGTGTGGGACCCCTGTGCGGGGTATGGAGGCCGTCTGCTGGGGGCAGCCGCTTCGGGCGTTCGGTACATCGGGACGGATGTGGAGAAGGCTACGGTAGCAGGCAACCTCTCCCTGCGTGATCTGCTCGGCTCTGATGCCGATGTGTACCTTTGCCCGGCCGAGGAGTTTTTAGCCCCTCCAGTTGATCTGGTCTTCACCTCCCCGCCCTACTTCGATGTAGAGCGCTATAGTGGACAAGCTTCGCAGTCGTACAAACGCTTCTCGACGTTCGAGAAGTGGCTCGACGGGTTCCTGCGTCCGGTCATCCGCACGGCCTATCGAGCGGGGGCCACCCGCCTCACCCTGAACGTGACCGACATCAAGGAGCGCAAGAAGGTCCTCCCCCTGGTGGACGAGACGAAGCGGATCGCGGAGGACGAGGGGTTCGAGTTCGACCGTCAGCTTTGGATGCCCATCTCGAATCTCAACCGGTCAGGACGAGCAGGCGAGCCGGTGCTGGTGTTCGGAAGAAGCACGGCATCGAGCACCCCAGGCTGAGGGGCAACCCGGTTCATCGGGAGGAGTGACGGAGTAGGGTGGGTCGAGGCCCATCGAGTGGGGGAGAGTGGACATGACCAAGAAGAACAAGTCGCAGGAAGCGAAGAAGAAGCGCCGCGCAAAACGAAAGGGGCGGTCTGCGGAGTCCGCGCAGAAGAGGCAGAGGGGGCAGAGGGGGCAGACACTTCCGAATGCAGTGTGGGTTCGCGTCCCTGGGCGCGTCCCTCCTTCTTTCAAAGAGGTCAAAGAGGTGTTCGGGGGCAGCCCCACCCTATCTTTCATTGACGAGGGCCCAGACGGGAGCGACCCCCACCTGTGGGCATACTGGCGCATGAACCAAGACCTGGGGTGGTCCCAACAAGAGGAACTTCTCCGCCTGACCGCTATTGCCCTCAGAGGCGACCCCGAGGTGGCAAGGCCCGACTATGGGCCGCACGCCTCACTCGTTCGAGAGGAGTTTCTGGGGGAGCCTTCCGAGACCAAGGGGGTCAACCCCGTCGTCACAGGCATCGTAGTTGTGGGCATGAAGGAGGGTGCTCCCGAGGGAGGCAGGGTGCCCACTGTACACGCGGTGATGGACACCCCCGATGGGGATCACCTCGCATTCTTCACGAGCCCTGTTTGTAGGGTTGGGGCTCCCATGTCCCAACACGAGATCAAAGCCCGGGCAGCGGAGCAGGCCGAGGCGTCTTCTGTCCTAATGTTGGTGGTGGGGGAGGGTCATCCGGGCCTGTTTTCGTTGGTCGACTTGGCTAGAGGCGTCCCCACCTACGGGGCATCCAAGGTGGAGGAGGGCTCTCGCGAGTTCGACTTGTTGAAGTTGGCGATGGGTGCTCCCAACGGCCCGTCCGTGGGATCCCGTGAAGATGCTTTGGAGTTGCTCGATGCTGCGATCGCCTTCGCTTGTGTCAAGTGGTCCGGGTGGAAGGCTTGGGCGGTCTCGGAAGGCTACGCACCGGGAGTGTCTCTGAGTCCAGGGGGCAACCCGCTTCATCGGGAGGGTTCCTAGCTGTTCGCTGAAACCTACCTAAACCCACCCCAAAGTTAGGTAGACCTCCTACGGTCAGGGACTCCCGGTAGGTTGCCTATAGCACACCATTAACG
>Ga0136601_1000412_pt1 | contig 18856 bp, 29 predicted proteins | sample AntRauMFilla2699_FD_181020 | JGI IMG/M metagenome (GOLD analysis project Ga0136601, IMG submission 181020) | Saline lake microbial communities from Rauer Islands, Antarctica - Metagenome Filla 2 #699 | ecosystem: Environmental > Aquatic > Non-marine Saline and Alkaline > Saline | place...
ATATTCTAGGTTTACGCCAAGCTGCTGACGGCAGAAACGTTACGGTTAAACATAATACTGGAAATATCAGATTAGCTGGCGGTGCTGATTTTAACTTATCGACATCTTTAGCAACCATAACCTTGGTTTGGATTTCGTCAATCTGGGTCGAAATCAGTAGGAGTGCAAACACATGATCAAATTACTAGAAGATAACACCGTAATTTGCAGCGATGGCTCTAACGTCAACTCAAGCCATCCAGAAAAGACCTCATGCGCTAAAGGCTCGCTGATTGCTAAGGCTTTCACCTACCGCCACGACATTCTCTACACGCGAACAGATGAGCATATCGAGGAACTATCATTCGACGACACGATGGTCACAGTCAGTTGTAACGATTGCACAGTGACAGGTGAAGGCCGAAACAGCGTCAAGCTAATCGAGCGTTCAAACCACGATACGCATTCAATCGACCCGCTACAGGACTACTCAACCGAATCAGACAGGGTTAAAGCCTTCTGCGGCATTGTCTTTGATGACGAAGTTAAAGCAGCCTACATCGCAAGCCTACCGACTGTTGATGAGCCTGTAACGGATTGGCGTCAGGTCACGGTTGATTTGCCGGTGATGATTGCCAACCCTGATTATGATGCCGAGGTTGAGGGCAGTCAGAAGCAGATTCAAAAGACCGAGACTGTACTGGTTGACGTTGAAGAAACTACGGTACTTGATGGAGCTGTGCAGAAAGTAATCAAAGCGCATCAGGCAGAACAGGAACAAGGCGTGACTGTAACCACAGGCGTAATTGACGAGGCTGGCGAAAAGGTCATGGAAGAATACGACACTGGCGAAGTTGTGACCAAGATTCAGTACAAGGGCGAACTATACCCAAGCGACTGGCAGGGGACATTGTGAAAGTCAGCTTCTGGCCTCTCCCTCTAAGCAAAAACACCATGGAGATAGACTCCTTAACGTGGGATGACCCCATTACCTTTACTGATCGCCCTTCCGAGTATTGGCGTTCCTTAATGTAAATAATAATTAGGTTCATTAATTATAAACCCTAATATATAATTATAAACAGGAGTATTAAAATGGTTCCAAAAACTAAAAAAACAAAAGAGTTATCTAAGAAAGGTATGACACTACAGATTAATGACGTTCTTAACATATTTAATGGATTAACTGATTTATCTAGTAAGGAATTAAAGGCAATTGTTGCATTTAAAGTTAGTAAAAATCTAGCAGTAATTCGGGTAGAAACTGAAGCATTTTATAAAGTTAGAGATGATCTAGTTAAGAAGTATGGTGTAGCTAATGATAAAGATGCGTATGACTTTACACCCGAAAATCGTGTAATACTTAATACTGAGATAGCTGAACTACTGTCTACTGAGGTTGAGGTTAATTTGACAATAATAAATCTTGCTGATATTGAAGCGGTTGAACTTAAACCATCCATTATGGAATTATTACTACCAATTATTGAAGAATAAATAAATCCACCTATGGGTGGATTCCTCTCAAAATTTATCTTATTTATCCACCATCGTATAAATAAACTTATGGGTATGATATTTTATGTTTAAGGTATTATACACATAATCTTGGAATGTCGGAACGTTATTTTAAGATTCTATCATAATAACCATTTATCACAGGAGGATGTATGATTGGTAATAATAAAACCGGTGCCCAATATAATACATTCCCTATTCTAGGAGACGTGTAATGCCCCCATCTATGTCATTGGGCGAAGCCTTATACAAAATAGTAGACAAAATTCCAAGCGGTGCTATACAGACCATGTTGGCTGTTATTATAGGTAGTGCTATTGTAATAGCTTAACATCATTCCCATTAATTGATACTTCAAGTGTTACTAATTTGAATAGTGCATGGGCGTACTGTCCAAGTTTAACGTCATTCCCATTAATTAATACTTCAATTGTCACTAATATGACCAGTACATGGATAGGTTGTAATAGCTTAACATCATTCCCATTAATTAATACTTCAAGTGTTACTAATTTGAATAGTGCATGGAGAGATTGTACATCATTAACAACATTAGATTTGGATTTTGGTATTACGATGGGTAATGTTGGTAATATGTTAAGCACATGGTTTAACTGCCCACTATCAACAGTATCATACGATGCATTATTGGTTGATTTGGAAGCAGTTAATTCGAATGGGCCATTAACATTAACAGCAAATCTTGCTAACTATACATTAGGAAGTGCTGCTGATACTGCAAGAACTGCTCTAATTAATGATCATAGTTGGACAATTAATGACGCTGGCGGTATTTAATTATTTCATTTCCAGCACTATAATATTCATATATTGATTGGCATATTTAGATATGTTTTATACTTAACTTATAAATAAAGTTAAGTATGTTGTATTGCGGAATGCAATTTTATAATATTAAATTTCACAATTTAATATCAATTATCATAGATAATGGCATAGTTGATATTAAATTGTGAAATAATTCTGGAGGTAACAAAATGTCGCTAGGCGAGGCATTATTTAAAATATTTGATAAAATTCCAAGTGGTGCTATACAAACAATGCTAGCCATCATAATTGGTAGTGCTATTGTAATTACATATAATTGGGCTGATAAACAAGCAGGTGGTGTTACTACTGAAACCCAAATGGTTGAATTTCAACAAAATCTATTATCTAAAGTAAATTCACTTGGAAATGATGTTCGTACTTTACGAGGTAAAGTCAATGTATTAAATGATGAGAAGCTTACATTGGTGGGAGAATTAGAATCACTACGTAACCTGCTTTTAGCATTGGATTCATCTGCTAACACTGTACCATTTGCTTACTGGCTTAAAGATAGATCAAGTAAGATAATACATGTAAATTTTAAATTTGAAGAGCAATTTCTGAATTGCAGAGGCTTTGATAAGAGTGATATTATAGATAATGATTACTACTCAATATGGCCTGAAGAAATAGCTAATAAATTTAAGGCAAACGACCGCAAGGTTGTAAAAGAAAAGAAAACATTTATATTTAATGAAGAAATAGTAATGTGTGATGGCACCACTAAGAGACTATTGTTTGTTAAATGGCCAAGGTCAATCGGAAATCTAGTGGTTGGAGTTGCGGCAATGCATATTCCAAATTTTGATTTCACTAACGAGCAAAAATTTCCTATAGTTATAGAATAATATATGAGGTAACATATGTGGACAATGAACACTAATGTTGTTTATAAAGAACATAAAGGTCGAAAGGGTTATTGTAAGAAAGGATTAATATCCAATAAGATATACATACATCCTGAATATAAAAATGATATAGGTATTTATTCTAATTTGTGGTATCGTGTCAGGGGTACATGGATAGAAAATCAAGTTAGACGAATTCGATGTTATGTATCAGAGGAATATAGATACATAGAAGAGTTACATTCATTTAATAAACAATTATTAAAATACCATTTATCAACTGAACATCTGGAACAGTTATTAGATAAGTTTACAACATATATAAAGGTGTATGGTCATATATCATACAGTCATTATAAAATTAAAGATGATTTATATAAATTATATATAAATTGTCTTCATGAATAGTTGACATATAGTATAAATATTGTTATAATAACTACTAAAGTTGATGGACGGAGTGTCCGATATACAACGGGTAGTTAATAATTAAAAGCACATAGGAGATATGGCGTGAATAAAATGTATGATTATGTAGTCTACATTGGAAGGTTTCAACCTTTTCATGATGGACATCTAGAAACCTCAAAACTAGCTGAACAGTACGCTAGAAAGGGAGTAATTTATGTATTAGGTTCATCTAATACTGCCCCAACCCCCAAAAATCCTTGGTCTGCCGTTGATAGAATGACAATGATTGAATCCTCAGTTAGTGGTAAATCCATTTTTCTACCTGTCGAAGACCGTCTTTATAATGAAAATAAATGGTTTACATATGTGCAGTCTAAAGTGGATGAAATTTCCAGAGGTGGCAGTGTAGCACTTATAGGCCATGAAAAAGATGAAACATCATTTTATTTAAAAAATCATTTTAAATCATGGGATTTTATTGAAACTGGTGCATACGTCAAGGAAAAAAATGGTGGTAAAGTTGTTAGTTCAACCAAAATAAGAGAGCTTATGTTCGAAGATCACTTAGGTTATACTAATAGCAATATACCACCATCAGTTTATGAATTTCTAGAAGGTTATATTTATACTGAAGAGTTTAAGAATCTTAAAGATTATTATGACTATATTCTAGAACAACAGGCATTAGTCCGAACATTACCTCATGGTATGCCATTTATTACAGTAGATTCATTAGTTGTTCAATCGGCCAATATTCTGCTTGTTAAACGTGAAGAGCACCCCGGTAAGGGTCTTTGGGCATTGCCCGGAGTCCACTTAGGACATAATGAAACTCTCCAGCAAGCCTCTATTAGAGCAATCTATGATGAAACTCATATAAAAGTATCAGAACGTCCATTAATGGGTAGTTTTGTTAATATGAAAGAGTTTGATCATCCTGATCGTTCATTACGAGCTAGGCTGACAGAGAAAAACGCAAGAACTCTAACATTAGCATACTACTATAAATTATCATCTGACCATCCACTACCTAAAGTTAAGGCTGGTAATGGTGTTGAAAAAGCATGGTGGTTTACTTTTGCAGAAGTAAAACGAATGAAGAATCAAATATTTGAAGATCATTCGGACATTATTGATTATTTTATTTGATTATAGGATAATTATAGGGTATAATACCCACTCAAACAATTGATACATAGGAGATATGATCATGAACATGAAACCAAACGTAACACATAAATTTAACCAGAACGACCACAAATTAAAAGTCAGTGATAATATTATTTTAGATACTGACACGTATAAAACAACTCATTGGATGTTCTTAGAAGAGAACACTGAACTAACCGTAGCATACCTTGAATCACGCATTGGTGGTATGTTTGATAAGATGGTTATGTTTGGAACCCAATATGTAATGGGTCGAGACATTTTCAAAAAGAAAGTCACTATGAAAATGATCAAACAAGCCAAGCGACTTTTAACAGCACACGGTACAAAATTCAATGAAGAAGGTTGGAAATACCTTCTTAAAGAGCATAATGGACACCTTCCAATCAAGGTTAAGGCAGTTCGTGAAGGTAGTATTGTACCCACTAATAATGCCGTTATTGTTGTTGAAAGTACTGATCCAAAATTTAATGCAGCATGGGCAGCAACATACATCGAAACTTGCCTAATGCGGATTTGGTACCCTATTACAATTGCAACATTAGATTTTGCAATGAAGAAGATTATTTACAAATACTTAGATATTTCTGGTGATCCAGCTAGCACTGAACATAGGCTTGTAGACTTTGGTAGTCGAGGTGTAACCAGTGAAGAACAGGCCGCAATTGGTGGTGCCGCACACTGTATTGGTTTTCAATCCACTGATAACCTTAAAGGTATTGCAATGCTCATGGATGAATATGATGATGGTATTGATCCTGATGGTGATGATGAACTTATTATCCCTGCATTTGGCATCGCTGCAACTGAACATGCTGTAACAATTTCTAGAAAGCAGGAAAATGAATTTGAGTTCTATAAAGATATTGTCGAGCGTGTATTACCACAGACCGGAATTTCTTCTGTAGTAATTGATTCTTACAACCCATTCAAGGCAATTGAAATGTTTGCAGAACTTGATGACTTGATCAAAAAGAATGGCATCATTGTACTACGACCAGATAGTGGTGAACCAGTTGAAATGGTTGAACAGATTATTAAAAAAGCAATGGAATGCTTTGGCTACTCTATTAATAAGAAGGGTTATAAAGTTCTTCCAGATCACATCCGAGTTATTCAGGGTGATGGTATTAACCTTAAAACTCTTGAAGATATTCTGGAAAATCTAATTAGCAAGGATTACTCTAGTGATAATATCGTATTTGGTAGTGGTGGTGGATTGCTTCAAAGTGTCACTCGTGATTCTATGCGATTCGCGTTGAAAGTATGTCACACTGTGGTTGATGGTGAATCTCGTGATGTTAGGAAGATTCCTAGTACAGATATGACCAAAGCGTCTAAGGGTGGTATTCTTGACCTTGTTAAAGATGCTATTACTGGTGATATTCGTACAGTCAACCAGCATGACAAGTTGGAGCCAACTGAAGTAAGTATCCTTGAAACAATTTACGAGGATGGTGAATACTACGTCTGGGAAGATTGGAGTACTATCAGAAAGCGTCTGAATGAACAGGAAGCTGAAGAGTTTAAGTACACAGTCTAACATTATGGTGTAATGTAGAGAAATGGGATTAATTTCCCCTTTTTTTATAAATATGGTTATATGGGTCAATTGCCAATTGGGTAATTATAAATACGCCTTTCCAATACCACCACTATATAATAGTCGAGAATATCCAGCATTAGAATGGGTTTGTCGATAAAAATCATAAATAATTGAACTTTTTTCGTTTTTTATGGTATAATATACCGTGAATGCCTTCGGGGTTCACAAACAAAAATCTTGCTTAATTAAAAGGAGAAAATAATATGCAACGAAGTAATCTTAAACTAAAAAAAATGCCTCAGACATTTTTTGACATTATAAATGATGATTTTTACAATACTTTTGATAATTATCGCCATCACAACTACCCACCAGTAAATATCACATTAGTAAAGCCGAATGATAATTATACGTCTAAACATTGTTCATATTTCGTATTTGATGTGGCTTTAGCTGGTTTCAAAAAAGAAGACTTGACAATTGAATGTTATGATAATATAATAGCATTGAAAGGATCAATGGATCGAGCCACATCATCTACTGATGAACAACCTAATTCTGATTATACTTATACGGTTGTTCAAAATGGTCTGGCTAAGAGAGAAATTTCAGAAAACTATAAGTTTCCCCATCCCGTAGAAGTTAGGGATGCGAAATTTGAAGATGGTATTCTCAGTTTCAAAGTATTTGTGAAAGAGCCACCTAAATGTGATATTGTAACCATTAATTAAAATGGCTATAAATTGAAAAGGGGCATAAGCCCCTTTTTTATGGAGAAAAAAATGTTAGGACATGATAATATATTAATTGGTGGTACCAGTTGGGATCATTATTTTATAAAGTTAGCAGAACTTGTTTCTACTAAATCTAAAGACCCAAGTACTAAGGTTGGGGTTGTTATAGTAGGTGCAGGTAATGAGATATTAACTACTGGATTTAATGGATTTCCAAGAAAAATTGATGAAAGTGTTGACACTAGATGGGAAAGACCTGTAAAATATGATTGGATTGTACATGCTGAGGCAAATGCTATTGCAAATGCTGCCAGAACTGGTGTGAAATTAGAAGGTTCTAGATTATATATGAACTTTTTACCATCACCATGTACTGGATGTACTGGACTTTTGATTCAGGCAGGTATACAATCAATTACAGGCCCAGATAGAAGTTTTTCTGGTAAAGGTAAAGGTGTTCACTATGATGTGGAAGATGTGGCTGAAACGCTTATACGTGAAGCTGATATATATAGGTATACGATTAAAAATGAAGATTGAATTTAACGAAGATACTCCAATAATCATAGTTATGACTGGACTACCCGGATCGGGAAAGTCAACGTGGCGTGACTTATTTTTAAAGGATTATAAAAGAGATTATGTTATTGTTTCATCAGATGATGAGATTGAACGTATGGCTGCTGAAGTTGGATTGAACTACACTGATGGTTTCGAGCAGTTTGTTGGACCTGCATCTAGAATTTGTAAGGAAAAGTTTCGAGAAGCAGTAAATAATAGTGTGGACATTATTTGGGATCAAACTAACTTGACACCAAAGAAGAGAAGAAGTATACTCTCTCAGCTTAAGAAGGGATATGAATCATATTCTGTAGTTTTTGAAATAACTACAAGCGAACTAGAAAAACGGTTAGCAAAGCGTGAAAGAGAAACTGGTAAGCATATACCACCTAAAGTGATAAAAGATATGGCTAATACCTATATCCCACCATCAACAGCGGAGGGCTTTAAGAAAGTGACATTTATTAAATAGGAGAAATATAATGTTGTTACAAAAAGATAACAATGAAACGATTATCGATACTGTTGATCAGTTGCCAATGATTTTGGCATTGAACTCTGGTGGAGAACCATTAAACTGGATTACATATCAGGATAGTGCATTCTACGCTGCAAAGAATAAGATCAAGTGGAGTATTGGTAAATATGAGGTGAAACTACGTGGTGGTACAAATGCCATCACTGGTGAACGTTCGACTCTTACTATTGATACAATTGTTGCATTGGACAATAAAACAAGTCCAACAAAGTTTCGTAGAGATACACCAGCTTTGACTAACCGTGAACTATTTGCGCGTGATAGACACCTATGTGCTTACTGTGCGGTTCAATTCACTGCTTCTAGATTGACTAGGGATCACATCCATCCTAGATCAAAAGGTGGTCCAGATGTTTGGGAAAATGTTGTGACAGCATGTCGTGCTTGTAACCAGACGAAAGATGCTAGAACACCTTCACAGGCAAACATGGTCTTGAACTATGTACCGTATGTACCATCATACAATGAAACAATGATTTTGAAAAATCGTCGTATCCTTGAAGATCAGATGGAATTTCTGATTAAGGGTGTTTCAAAGAATAGTAGATTACACCAATCTATTATTGATGGTAAACTAGTTTTACACTAGTAAATTAAAGGGAGGGTAACCTCCCTTTTTTATTCTTGATTTTTAATATCAATATGTTATAATGTATATCTACTAAAGGATATTATTTATGTCAACTACGATACATCATGGTTTAAAACTAACAGGAATTACTACATTAGAAGAACTGGATGTATTCCTAGTATCACTAAAAAATAAAGTTCAACCTATTATTGGTTCTGTAATGGCTTCGGAAATTACATCATTCGCATGTTTCACATATGATTTATTCTATACTGAAAATTTGGAATTGTTCGATATGGTAGAATATGATGGAAATAAAGACACATATACTGATTTGGTGGGAAAATCACCATTAAGAATTAGTGCAAGTAACTATTACGCATCTATTAACGAAAAGCCATTTGAGCATTCGATATCTTATCGATGGTATGATGGTGCATTATATGCGTTATACTTTACTGATAATAAGGAAGTGTATAATGCTATAATAAATCATGACCAAGTAGAAGGATTTCCATATTGGGATAATACTGATCCACCTGAAGATATGGAATATGAAGATTTTGAAGAACGTGGTGAAATTTGGAAAGATGTATTAAATGATTTTGGTACTGCAAATGATTCAATGTCTAATTTTATTTTAGCTGATAGTAAATTAGTACCAGATGATTCTGCTATGGAAGTCCTACCATCAAAAACAGAACGTGCCAGAATGATGGCCAGAAGTTTTGTGTTTGATAAAATGAGTAAGGAACATGGTGATGAATCAGTTTCATATTATGTTAGGCATACCGAAGAGGTAAACATGCAAATTAATGATAAACTTAAAGAATTCAAGAAAATCATTAAAGGTAAATTAACACTGGAAGATATAGAACAAGAATTAACAGACATTAGAGGAAAAAATGGATAAGAAAGAATTTCAAAAACTGGCAATACGAACTGAATCAATTGTGGAACAAATTCAAATGAGAGGTGATAAACTTTCAAATTTTATCTCATTATTAATTCTGCATAGTCAAACGGTAGACCTACTTGATAAGTATAAAAAGAATATTTTTTATGGTGAGGATATTGATGAAGAACAATTTAAAAAGGATTTAATTTCAATTTCACATACAGTGGATGCTCTTAAGATAGTCGGAAATTATGAACTAACTGTAAGTGACAATCCACTTAATACCTATTATCAATTAGATATTGATCCGAGAGTTTTTCATGCTCTACTAGGAACTATAACTGAACATGGTGAAATTTCCGAAGCATTGAGTAGAGGATTCGACGATTTTAAAGACATGATAATTGGCTCAACATATAACACTAAAAATGTTGTTAATGTTAAAATTGATCTTATTAACATATGTGAGGAACTTGGTGATTCTGATTGGTATAAGGCATTATTTTATGAGGCAACTAACATATCGTGGGATACTGTTCAGGAAATGATTATCAAAAAACTTGAGATTAGATTCGCTGATAAGATTTTTACTGAAGATGAAGCTAAAGAGCGTGATCTAGTTGCAGAGCGAGAATTATTAAACTCAATGATTAAAGAATCTGTTGATGAATATGAAAGTAATAGATGATCCAACAGTTGTCTTTGACTTAGACGATACCTTAATTGATCTTAAGTCCACATTCTATGATGTGATGCGTGATATTTTTGGGAAGACCGCATCACATTGGTCTGAATGGGAGGAACATGGTATTGAAAAATACTTTGACTTAACTGTAGACGATATTAAAAGAATATCAAACGAACGTGAAATATTTAAGATGGTTAAACCACATTTATTTTCACAGTATATTCTTGAAGATTTACATCGTAGAGGTATTAGGGTAGTTATACTAACAGCACGTGAAGGATTTGTTCCTGATCCATATAATAACACTGCTGAGTATTTAGACACTCATAATTTATATTATGATGATCTTATTATCAGTGGTCATGGACAACCCAAAGGTGATTTTGTTAAACATTACAGTGATGTCATATTCACTGTTGATGATCAGGTGAAAAATTGTGATAGCTTTGCAGAAGTTGAAAGTATAAAGCATGTATTTCTACATGCTCTACCACACAATCGAAACTGTTCTAAATACGTAAGGTTACACAATTTATATCAAGCATATCCTTACGTAGATTTTCACTGATCGTATTCTTCTAAGGCGGTAATCCAAGATTTTACGAAGTTACTTCGGATAATATCTTCCTTATAAAATACAACTTTCTCAAAACCATTCATAGATTGTGCGACTTTTAAGAATCTATCCATACCTGACTTATCATTATGTGATTTGTATAGGTCAGTTTGGATTTGGTCACCAACTATAATAACTTTAGATTCATCACCGACACGGGTTATGACTGAATTGATTTCTGAGAAGTTCAAATTTTGAACCTCATCAACAATTATTACAGCATCATCCCAGTTTAATCCTCTAATGAATGAAGTAGGCATAAACTCTATAATACCTGAACGTTTCATATTGTCATAGTCATTAGGATTACCTGTAAGGCTATGTACAATGTCTTTATATGGACGTTCATAGGGTTCTAATTTCTCGTTCACATCGCCCGGTAGGTGCCCTAGATCACGAGTTGATACTGCACTTCTTACTATTATAATTTTCTTCTGGGGTGATTTAGATGATAATACATCATTGAATGCTAAAAACATTGCTGCGAATGTTTTACCTGTTCCTGCTGAACCATCAAGTATTAAGTGATTGCCACTAAAATATAATTCAAATGCAGTGTTTTGGGGATTATTAAGAGGTCTGATTACCCTCATGTCTTGGATTGTCCACCTTTTCTTGTGGTTTTCGTTATCGATCATTGCCATACCATTGTTAATTAACCCTACTTCAAGTTCTTTAATCTGACTCTTTCTTGGGTTTACTGCCTTACCTGTTTTTTTACGCGCCATACTGTAACTCCGTATATTAGTTTAATGTTTGATTGTTTATTAATTTATAACTATTTTGTAATATACATGTGTACCTCCGTATGCCGCCTAAAAATGCCAAGAGTGAGAACTATGCTCATGCTAACCTTGACAGAATATGTAATCTATAGTAGAATTGCTAATCTGTCTCACGTGTCTTGACGTTTACAAAGTAATAAATACTTTATGTAATTATTTATAACAATACGGAGATAATTAATGGAAGATAGAATAAATCTTGATATGACAAAGACTTACATTTATGAAGGTGATGAATATTTACTTACTGCTGAAAGAGCATACCCAGCATCAAGCGGAAAAACTAGAAGGCGTAGAAGAAAGACATCCGATGATGAAATGAATGAAAATGATTTGATGGTTAAAATTAAACCTAAAGGTTCAGTACAAGGAGCAAGTAGGCGTTTAACTGCTACCAATAGTGACGAAAAATGGGTTAAATATCGTGATTTATTTATTGTAGATGATCTTAATGATGAATTACAGGATTATGAATATCAGGATGATGAAATTGACAAAGAAATTGAAGATAAACTACCCAAATAGGTAAATAATGAAAAGCTTAAAAATTATATTAGCAGTTGATGAGGAATTTGGCATTGGTAAAGATGGTGGTATTCCTTGGTCTTATCCTGAAGATATGAAATTCTTTAGTAAGACAACTAGAACTTCAACATGTGTTATGGGAAGACATACATATGATAGTATTAATAAATTTTCAAAAGGTGGTTCAACCTTACTACCAATGCGCCAGTGTGTTGTCGTATCTTCAACAATGGAAGAAGTTGATAATGCTAAAGTTGTAAAAAAAATATCCGAAGCGATAGATATAGCTGAATATGAAAATATTTTCTTCATAGGTGGTAAGCAAATATATTTAGATGTCCTTATTACTTTACCAAATGAGATATATGTAACATTAATTCCGGGTTCGTGGGATTGTGATGTTATAATGGATAGATTTATGAGTAATGTGGAATTATTCTATAAATCTGAAGAGGTATTTCCATTTGAAGAAAGTGAACTTACATATAAGAAATATACTCTTGTTTGAAGGTCAATCTTGAAATTTAAAAGGACAATAGAATTACATGAAATGTTTGTGGAACGTTATGGTGATGATTTAACATATTCAATTGCTTACGATTCTGGTAAATATTATTTGACTATAAGTATTCATCATTGTGATAGATATGAATATAAACATGGTGGATTGACTCAAAGTTGTCATATTGGTAATACAGACCTACATAATGATAAAATATTTTTAAGGGCAATTGAACAATTTGATAAGGTATTAATACGTAAATAATATGAAATTATATGAAATAACTAAATCTAACGGAACATATGTAGGTCTAAAAATTACTAAAGATTGTAGGAGTAAATTGCAAGAATTAGTAGAAAACTTAGGTTTGGAAAACCCAATAAAATCATCATTGTTTCATACTACCCTGATCAACTCAAAAAAAGAGCTTACTGAATTTGAAGCTAGGGGTAAATTATCTGAACCCATTGTAGCTAAAGTGAAAGGACTAAAAGTATTTGATTCAAAAGAGGGTAATAAGGTGTTAGTATTAAGTATAAGTTCATCAGAAATAATGAAAAGGAATAGTGAAATTACTTCAGAGCATAAAGCAACATCCGATTATGATGAATTTGTACCCCACATTACGTTGTCATATAATGAACCAAATGCTGAAGGCTTAAAGGATCAAAAAATTGATGAATTTATTGAAGAGATAGTGTTTGACAATGAATATTCACAAGAGAAACAATCAGGTTGGTATAGTAAGAATAAATAAAGCAATATCATAAAAGTGGAGAACTAATGATGTTTAAAATCGGGGATGTTATTCGTAATAAGGATGATCATGCAATGGGAAAATGTGTGATTAACGATGTACAAAGTGATCGTGTGGTAATCGATATGAAAGACCCATATCTAAGTAAAGTTATGAAGTCAAAAGATATTGAATTATCACTAGAAAAAATAGAATACTGGAAATATTAATGACAAATATTGTAAATTACTCTGGGGCACATCAGACAACCTATGCCGACTGGGGTAGGGAATTAATGAATAATTACCCATACCTATTGCATTTTAAAAAGAATGAGCGTATAATTGAAGTATACTATCAAAGTTTTTATATTGCAAGTTTTGACTTTGATAGGTGTGTTGGCCATATAGAGCTTGATGGGCCTAAAAGTGAAGAAAAAGTGAAGGAATTCGAACAATTTGAGGAATTTAATTTGGGCGATTTCATTGTAGAATAATTATTTATTTCAGAAATGTATAAATAGTTGTATTATAGTTGTATGACCGATTTTGGAAGAGTGTAAGACGTAGCTTCGATGCTACCATCTCCACCAATTTTCCGGTGACCTCCACCTAATTTATAGTATTTATAAATTAGGTGGAAATAGTTATGGGAAAGATGATTACGATTGTATGTGATACATGTAACGAAGAAGTTGATAAACCTGAAAAGGAGATTAAACGACAAAAGAAGAAAGGTAGAACTAAATTTTATTGTAGTCTATCTTGTTCGAAAATAGATACTGGAGCAACTGACCATTTGAAAGAATGGGTAAAGTCGGATGATAATAAAAAACTTATCCGAAAAAATTGTGCAGATAATCGTGATGAGTTCACAGGATTTCGTGAATACATTAGACGAGCAAGAAAAAGAAAACATGAAGTTATTATAGATTTACCTTATTTAAAGAAGATTTGGGAAGAACAGGATGGTAAATGTGCATACACCAATGTGCCTCTTACTCACCCAGTAAATACCAAAAGCTTACGCCAGTATAATTATATGGCATCGTTAGATCGTATTGACAGTTCTTTAGGGTACGTAGAAGGTAACCTTCAATTTGTAAGTGTAACTTGCAATTGGTTGAAGAATAGCTTAGACGACAATCACATACAAGAGTTTTTTAAAATAGTACGGGGATGTAATGGATTCGATTAGGCTAAGAAGGATGAATGACAACTCGATAATGATAATATCGTTAAAAATCAAAATAAATATAAAAGCAAACGACAACTTTTATGGTGAAGTTAGCCTAGCGGCGTAACTTCAGGGGGCAGGAAACGCCTTTTTACCCAAGACACCAGTTTTTCAAGCTTTTACTTATAAAAGCTTGTACTTATATAGAGGTAATCTGAATGGGCGAAGATGAGTACAATGAACTAATATTAGATAATATGGGGTTCAATAAACCCATACCTCAATATGAGCAAGTAATTGCTGTAACCATCTACCACTTTTATATTACAAGTGAAATTAAAGAGAATGTTGAACCATATTTAGATATGATTAATATTCTAAAAACCGCTGAAGCACATGATCAAATTTATATTTACATAAACTCCGTTGGTGGTGCATTGTCAACCACAGTCCAAATAACCGCAGCTATGAAACAAGCACAAGCACATGTTGTGACTGTTATGGAAGGTGAAGTATGTTCAGCAGCAACATTTATATTCTTATCAGGTGATGATTACGTTGTACATGATAATTGTTTGTTTATGATCCATAATTATAGTCATGGTGTGATAGGGAAGGGTAAAGAAGTTGCTTCTAGGGTTAAATTTTCTGACATATACTTCAAAACATTAGCTAATAGCTACTACACTGACTTCCTAACCCCCGAAGAGATTGAAGATGTGTGTGAGGATAAGGATTTGTGGATGGGTTCAGACGAGGTTATAGAGCGTCTTAAGGCACGTGGTGCAAATGTAGATACTGAAATTCACGATGAATATATATTTGAAGATGAACCAGTTAAACCTAAAGCTAAGGCCAAAGTTAAACCTAAAGCAAAAGCTCCTAAAAAACCAAAAAAGTAGTAACATACTACGATATTTTTATGATATAATATCCGGTCATGGATACTATAGAAGACATCATTAAAGAAAATATTGATCTTAACCAACCTGATCATAATGGTTGGTGTAAGGTGTATTGTGAAGTTTGTGGTGATGGTAAGCGTACTAAGGGCAAACGTGGTGGTTGGAACTTTAATGATGAAATGTGTTTCTATAACTGTTTTAACTGTGGTATAGATGGAAATTTTGACCCTAATAGGGAAAATCCATATTCTAAAAATATGTGGGAAATTTTTAGGGGATTCGACATACCAAAGAATGAAGTTGCTAATATTATCACTTCTAAGTTATCTAGTGAAAAGATTGAAACAAGACGTAAAGAACGTATAACCCTACCTAAAATTGATAAACCAGATTATTTTCAATTATTAACTGAATTCCCAGAAGATGATATTATAGCAGATGAAGCTAGATACTTTCTATGGGAACATTATAAGATAAAGGAAACAGACTATCCATTTTATCTATCTACTGGTAAAACGGTATCAGATGAACCTAAAGATCATATAATGGCTAACTATTTACGTAATCGTATTATCATACCAGCATTTGATCAGAATGACAACTTGATGTATTGGCAAGGTAGACTATTCATAGGTGAAAATGGTCAGAAATTTATTAGCTGTTCAGTAGATGATAGTGATGCCGTTATGTTTAATATGAAAAATATATATGCTGCATCAGACCCAGAAAACACACCATTATATATAACTGAAAGTTTTACGGATTCTTATCATGTGAATGGTGTCGCTATAATAACCAACAATATGAAAGCATCAAAGATAAAATTGCTTAATAGAAATAATCGACCTAAAGTTGTTATACCTGATTATAATAAAGATGGTATGAATTTAGCTAATCAGGCTATTGAAGAAGAGTGGGGCATATGTTTACCCGACATCCTACCAGCCACTGATATATGTTCGGCTATTAATGCATTTGGTAAGCTATATGTATTACAGACCGTAGCAAACAATACATTCTATGGATTTCAAGCTGAAATGAAATTAAAGGAATTCAAAATAAAAAACAAATCAATTTTGGTTTAACTTTGATAAAACAGTATAAATATCATTATACTGTTCTACGAGGTTATTTTTGGATAAAGCACTATATAGTCATAAAGGTATAAAATTATCAGCATATCGCAGATTATCATCATATGATAGTTTTGAGCGAACCAATAAAGTCATCATCAATGAAGACGGTTCAGTATTCGATAAAATAACTAAAAAGAAGTTTACAACGATTACTGAATGGATTGGACATAATAATGCATAATGATGAAGATATAATAGAATTATTTAAAAACAACACCATTGAGAAATTTCTTCACGAAGTTAATATTAATGATATTGAGAATCCAAGAACAAGGGCAATCGTATCTGCACTGGATCGTTCTATAAATGTTTTAACCTTAGAATGTAGGCCAATTCCTGATATTTTTAATTCTAAATTAAAAGGAAAGATTAAAGCACCTCAACAACAATAAATATGTATTACATATAGAGGCGAATTAATGGCTATTACCGGCGATGATGACAGTGGACTATCAACACCCATTCAATCATATATAAAATATTTTAACAGAATAAAACCTTATCATTCTAAAATTTTAGAAGTTTTGGAACAATATAGTTTTTCTGATCGTGTTACTCCATCTTTCTTGGAGAGTTTATTCATTGTTATAGAACGTGTAACACCAACCCCAACAAACACAATTACACCATCTGTAACATTTTCACCAACACCAACAGCAACAGTAACACCAACTGTAACACCAACAGGGACACCACCAGTAACACCAACTATAACACCGACAGTAACCGCAACCGCATCTGTGACACCGACTGTGACAGCAACGGTAACACCAACTATAACACCAACAGTAACAGCAACTGCAACTGTAACACCAACACCTTCAGTGACACCATCGAGCACACTACCGGGTGGCATAACACCAACACCAACACCACCCGTGACAGTCTCAGTCACACCTGCCGTAACAGTAACACCAACCGTGACAGTAACACCAACCGTGACACCAACAATTCAGCCATCACCAGCAGCAGTATCATTACTACCGTGGGGCAATCAATCAACAATAGGTGAGTTAAATGCTAATTGTTATGGTTTCTATGTTAGAGGTTTCAATGATTTCAGTGGTGATGGTTCTGGTGAGTATAATAGGGGTGATTTCTTCGAAAGTGATAGTTTGAAGTCAAGTTATCCATTTGTATCAGAATATTGGTCACAAGGTGCAACAAATATTGCAACAGCACCATTGTCAACATATGAAGATATGTATGTTTATGCAAAAGAAATATCATTCCCCGGTGATATAGGATATTGTGCTGCATCTATAGATGGTGATACTTGGTATCCTATGAATAACTCTAGGGCATTAACAATATTCACAAACGGTCAATCTAATGGATTTTTTAGAACTGCTGTGTGGGATTCATATATGGTTTATTCACCCGGAGGTGCACCAGTAGGTGATCCATCAGGTGGTGGTGTTCCCGGATCAGTATTTATGGGCAGATTGCAAATAGGTATAACTATTATAATATAATGAAAAGGTTGGGATTACTCCCAACCTTCCATCATAACCTTTAGAGTAGCTATAGTATTAGCAGCACTGGTATGGAGAACACCAATACCCCCAGCCGCAATAAAGGGATCGATAGCTCTACTTCTGTCATCAATCAAAATAGCATTACTATGTGCAAATGCTGCCTTCTCAGATGATGAACCAACGATGTTGACCTTTGTATCGTAACCAAAGTGGTCACCAAACCATGCTTTCTTCTGACCTGCTGCATCACGTGGAGTAGTACCTGATGCTGAAAGAACCTGAACATTTGAAAAGTTTGAAGATACAAACTCCCAAAGAACATTAGCATCAGACATTACTGGCAGTGAGTAGAACCAAGGCTCTACATTACTGTCATGGTGCTGAATTTTACCCCACATACGACCCTTGTTACTAAAGTCGATACCTAGCTTGTCTTGCAAAGCACCTTCAAAGTCAGCCATGACTCCATCTAGGTCCAGAAATACTTCAAATTTGTCTATCATAATAATCCTTATTTAATTAAATTTCCCCAACTGTACACTATACAGTTGGGGATTGCAAGTTATTTAGAGATGAATGACTTGATATAGTTTTCAATTCTATTAACTCGTGTTTCATCACTGAATGAACCTTCAACCTTGACCTTATCATTCCATACTGAAATGACAGACATATCACGATTCTGCAACACTTTCTGAATATTC
>Ga0136601_1000414_pt1 | contig 18802 bp, 14 predicted proteins | sample AntRauMFilla2699_FD_181020 | JGI IMG/M metagenome (GOLD analysis project Ga0136601, IMG submission 181020) | Saline lake microbial communities from Rauer Islands, Antarctica - Metagenome Filla 2 #699 | ecosystem: Environmental > Aquatic > Non-marine Saline and Alkaline > Saline | place...
GGACGATTCTGAAAGTGGTGGACGGCTTGCATTGCTGTTTTCACGCACATTGCAAGATGTTAAAATACGAAATAATCAAAATATTGATTGGAACAGTTTGATTCAGCTCACCAACTTGCAGACATTAGATCTATGGGGTAACCGACTGACGGAGCTGCCCGGGTCCATTGGTCAGCTCTCCAGCTTGCAGACATTATCGCTGAGTAGTAACCAGCTGACGGCGGTGCCCGAGTCCATTGGTCAGCTCTCCAGCTTGCAGACATTATATCTGAACGGTAACCGACTGACGGCGGTGCCCGAGTCCATTGGTCAGCTCTCCAGCTTGCAGACATTATTGCTGTCGTATAACCAGCTGACGGCGGTGCCCGAGTTGATTGGTCAGCTCTCCAACTTGCAGGCATTATCGCTGAGTAGTAACCAACTGACGGCGGTGCCCGAGTCCATTGGTCAGCTCTCCAGCTTGCAGATATTATATCTGAACGGTAACCGACTGACGGCGGTGCCCGAGTCCATTGGTCAGCTCTCCAGCTTGCAGGAATTATCGCTGTGGCATAACCAGTTGAGCAACGCAACCAAGGCGCGTTTGAGTGAGCAATTTGGAAATAAAGTAGGGCTTTAATTTTATCATTTCTTGCCTCGTATTAAATCCAGCGCTGCCTGCTTTTTCTTGTCGGCAATGGGCTCCACGGGCATTTCGTTGGGGTTTTGGCGTCTTTTCCAAAAGTTACGCTTGTACACTTCGTCCAGCGGTTTTTGCTTGGCGGCAATCACGTTGGTAATGGTGTAGTCGCGCTCGTAGCCCCAGTAGCTGTGGTCATTGTACCGTTCAAAGGGATCCACGTAAATGTTGCGAAAGGCATTGGCCCAGTAGTTCAAGTTCCACGCAATCTGTCGAGCCCAGCGCTGATTTACAGTCGAATCTGGTGGATGTTTGCGCTTGTCTTTCACAGACTTGGCACAGTGCAGGCGCACTAAATCAATTTCGGACGATGTGCCGCGTTTCACTTTTTTTGCAGCGGCCGCGCTATACTTGTTGACGTAGCACTGTTGCGTAAAGAGTTCAAACAACTCTTCGTCCAGCACCATGCGCCGTTCCACCTTTAGGTCCGTCTTGTCATTAGGATAATACTGGACCATGTGAGAATACATGGATATGTCGGCAAAGAATGTATCCCACACACCTTTGGTTTGTTTGCGGCGTTTTTCCTCATCTTCATGCGGCACCGTCTTGCCACCAATGCCAAAACAAAACTCCCCCTTGAAAAAGTCAGTGTCACTCAACACCACTAGAAAAATGAGTGTAGCAATGGGTGATTGCACGCCAGCTTCCACAAATTCGGGCGTGGCTTCCACTTTTTGACAGAGTTTTGTCAAATTAATGTACTGCAGACCAGGTGCTTTGCCCGCTGGAAAGAGCGCCTTTTTCTTTTTGCTCTTGTAAGGCAAACACAACCACTGTTCGTGTTTGTAGTTTTCAGGACCCCTGAAATCTTCCAATGCGCGCAGCATGCCAATGCTAATGGCGTCTCCGTCGTTAATGTACGCCATGTGCGTGCGGACGTCAGGAAAAAACCGCGAAAAGAAAAAGACGGCATTGTCCGCCTCGTGAATGTCATTCTGCATTTCGGGAATTTCGCGACGATCCACCGTGTGGCCAGCGTGTTCAATGCAATAGACCTTGTTGAATTCGGTGCGCTCCGGCGACAGGGGCAATTCCATTTCACACGACCACGGTTCGAGTATCACGCGCATCTTGGCTTGGTTGACGAAACCTTTTGTGTCGAAAACTGATTCGTATTCGCGCACCTCGCGCTGTTTAAAGGGTAACCCGTCGATGAAGAGCATTTGACCCGGCCTTTTTGGGCACCAATTCAACAATGCATTTGCAATCCTTGGGTACAGCTCATACTTTAAATTGCGCGAATCAGACGCAAACTTGCTCCAGTCAGGGTCTACGGGATGCGAATCATCTACATGCAAATGTGGTCCTTCTTCGTGCCACAGAATTTGATTGTTGATGCACTGGCGCTCGCAGTTGGGATGAAAGTACTCTGGGCCTGCCTTTTGTCCACTGGGCAAATCCTTGCATTGTTTGCACAGTTTGCAGCGTCGCTCATAGCGCTTTGTATGACACACCATCTTTTTGACGGCCGGTGACTCCTTGTCAAAGCAAATAATGACCGTGTTGGCGCCCTTGTCAAACAATTTGCTAATCTTGCCAACAAAATAATTGAGCAACTGGCGTTCCGTCTTGATGAATTCGCCAGGAAACGCCCCTTTGACCCACTGCATCATGTCTACAACCAACACACCCAATTCGGCGCTTTTCGGTCCATCAAAATCAAAGCAACTGGGATATCGGCGCTCAATGTAATCTTTGACCCATGTTTCGAGCGTCATAAAGATTTTTTTAGCCCTATTTAATCAAAAAAAAAATGTTGCCCTCTAATCGTTAATCATGCATTGTGCCAACTGTGCCCAGCCTGCTGAATTTGTGGAAAACGCGCCCATTGGGCGGTATTTCTGCAGCGCCCTGTGTCAGCTAGAAATTGCCAAAGTTCAGCCCCCGCTGCGGGTTCGTGTCATTACTTGGAATATTGCCGAAATCTCCAAGAGCGTTAAGGCCTGGCTAAATGAAGAACTCAACGGACCCGAGTGGCGTGCCATCATTGAAAAGCTCCAGTATGACATTTTGTGCGTAACGGTTCAAGAAGATACGCTTGACGGCAATTTTGGAAAAGCCCTGCGCATCTTTCTCAAAAACTACGAAGTGGCCGAGTATAGTAATGGAGCGCCTGGCAAGGTGGTGCGAACGTACGTCTTTTACACCCACCGCCACATTCAGCCCGATTCTGCCGATACAAAATCCGCCTGTTTGCTGCGCAAAGTCGCGTTTTGCACGAAATCTACAGTCGGCGTGTCGCTGCAAACATATCAGGGCATTCAATTGGTTTTCTTGGGCTCGCATTTTCCAGTGGATCCTAAAAAAGCGGATTTTGGCTTGGACGCACGCAAAAGAGCTGAAGAACAAACGATTCAAAAAGTATTGGCACCTCTCTTGAAGCGTCAACCGTACGCCATCATGTGGGCAGGAGATTTGAATTATCGCGTCACCAGCAATGGTCGAGAACAACTGGACGATGAGCGCCGTCGACCCGGTGGTGCGTTTAGCGAGTTTAAAGAAGCGCCCCGCAAGTTTTTTCCAACGTGCAAACTCCAAGAAGCACCCACATGCAATCGGAAAGAGAGCGACACCTCCAAGCAACCCGCGTGTTACGCCAAGAACCGCTTGCCCAGTTTTTGCGATCGGATTTTGTTTAGAGCGTCTAAAGAAGTGCTCATTAGCAACATGCGCTACGAGAGCTACGCCGACCCCAAGGCCGTACAAAAGAGCGATCACAATTTGGTATATGGCGACTTTTTAATTCGTTTGAATGCTCAATAGATAGAAGAAATTACTTATAAAAAAGCTCTAAATAATAATAATTTTTCAAAAGTCATAATGTTTGTGGTTTCGTTTTTATTCTTTACCATTGTGTGTGCGCAATGGCACACGCAGGTCATGTTGTACAACAATGAAACGTTGGTTATTAACCCACCAGAATCTTGTGCGTCGCCGTATTTTGGTCCATTTTCATGGTATCTTGCAAAATCTTGTCGGAAATCAATTGAGATACACGCCCAATGCAGAATTTTCAGGGGTTGATTGGATCGAATGTGGATCCATGGATCGTATTATTGAAGTGACTGTAGCACGGCACTATTTTGAGTCGGATAAACGATCATTGACTTCCCCTTGCGAAGAATTGTGTATTTTGGATGGCGTCGTACCTGCGGTTTTTAGCGAAGGCATCCAAGCCATTCGGTATCGGTCGTATGGTAATACCGGCGGCAATGAGTTTTACGCAGGTATTGATTCGCTAGGATCTGGCCCGCCAAGACGGGTGCAGCAGCAATTTACGTGGTCCAGTCCAAATGCCTATGCAATGGGCATGGAATGGTGACACAACGCTACAACTCGATGCGGAAGAACTCAGTTACCCCAATACGGCGGCTCAAGCAGATTTTTTTGGAAAAACGTATTCTCCCTTTCAGGCCAATGCACTGCGGGTTACGGTGGCGGAGACGAATCTTTAGAGATAATACCAACTTTCGCATTCCTCTGAATAGAGTTTAATTATTAAACACTAGACTCTGACAATTCCTGCCACAAAAGTACACATTGCTCGTGCCTTGCATTCTATAGCGCGGTCTGTCACTCGCGCACGCCGCGCAAAATACCAAGCGATGCTCCAGCCGCATGGGTTCCAACTCATATTGCACGTCGCCGTCAAAAGGCATGGTTCCATAGCCTACGGCGGGTTCCAGCGCCTGCACTTGTACTGTGAGTTGCGGAGACACTTTAAACACTTGCCCAAGCGCGACACCCGGCAAGTTGACAAAAAGTTGCTCCAACGCGGGCTTAAGGTCGCATGCTTCGCGCTCGCAGCCCAAGTAGCGGAAGGTAATCTTTTGAATAGGCTGCAAATCCGTTACAAATTGCACACGCACTGGCACTTTGGGCGACTGGAGCATCTTGTAGAGTGTTGGCGACACTTGCACAATGTTGGCATTGTCTACGGGTCCCATGACGCGCGCCAAAATCTTGCCATCCAACAAGGCGACCAGTGATTCAGACGCGACCGCTTGCACATAGCGTTCAAACGCGTCGCGCGGAATGTAAATGCCATACCGCTCGGTAGTGGCGTTGGGATTTTCACGAATGGTTGTGTATTCTACGGGCATGATGCCACGGACGATTCTGTGCGGCGCATCCGTCACGGGCACTTGTGGCAGAGCCGGTTTAACAACGACGACCGTCCTTTCCGATGCTAAAAATTGGCGCGCCATGTTTTGCGGTGACAATTGCTTGTCGGCGCCCGTCTTTTTGCGTAGCACAATTTCCGCCGCCAAGCGAGGGCGTGCTTCATACTTTTCAATCTCATTCTCTTCCATGTTGGGATAAATGTCCAACATGGCGTCAATAATCATTTCCGCCTCATCTTCCGTGAGTTTTGCCACTTGCCCAAGAATGACATAGGCTGAAAGTTGCACTACGTTGAGTTTACGTCGCTCGTCTTTAGACAACATTTTTTTTGTGTCAATTTATTGAATTGACACCCTTTTTATATAAATGTAATTCCCCGAACATTGGTGCCCACGTAGTGATGTGAAATATATCTATTGTCGCCCAATGCGTGATGCACTAGAAAGCCTTGCTTGTTTAAATATACAACCAGTCGATCATTGTCTGGCACAAAGCGAAAGGACGTGTCCATCTTGACAAATTCATCGTCGTGCCAGTCGACAAAGCGCGTGCCTGGTTCCATGAGCCAGCGCTGCCGAAACGGACCGGGAAACTTGTAGATACCGCGGTCGCTTCCAACGTACAGCGTATTGTCATGCGCGCGCACGGCACACCACTCGAGCGGAATGGGCACCTTGTAACGTGGCACCGATAGATGCGTATAGAGCGTCCCGTCTGCCCCGACAATGAGCAATTCCTTGTCAATGGTGCACAAGTCTACCATGTCTGTAACATTGGTTTGCACGCGCGATTCATTGTGTAAAAAATACAGCTCGCCCGTGCTGGGAATGCCGAGCACCAAATCCGTGCGGTCCCAATAATAGTATTGCAAGAAAGCAAGAATTAACAGTATAAATATAAATATCAATGTGAGCGCGACAGCAATGAAAAAAGACCGAACCGCCCCTCTCATGCGTCAACAAAAACAGTGGGTGTGGCGCGGAGCTGTAATTGCGGCCGCAATTTTGGCCGTGCTAATTTCAATTGTTGGCGCAACACTGGGCGGTCTGGCGTACACCAATGTAGGACGTTTCACGGGCGAGCACTTGATTCACTCGTCAGGTCCGTTGCCTGAAAGCCCCTATCCACTGTATTTGAATCAAGCAGCCCTGCCATTGAATTTGGAGCTGCCGATTGACTTGTCAAATCGCGTAGGCAATGTATATCGCGTGTGGTCGCTTACGGCACAACCACACACGCTGACCATTGCCGCATCGGGTGCCACGTGGGATGGAGCAAATAGAGTGGCCACGTTTGGTGGTGCTATAGGGGATGGACTAGTGTTTGAAGTAACGGCCGCTAATCGTATTGTAGTGTGGACAGTAAACAATGTAATTTTCACTTAAAAGAAGCTAATGAACTCGTTTAATCTTTTTCACCGTATCACGGCACTTGGGGCATGAAACGGTCCCGCGCTCTTTTGGCGCGTCGTTTTCACCCTCAAAGCACAATGTGCGCGCGCACCCTACGCACATGCAAACATGTGTACATGGAAGCACAATACAGATGGGCTTGTTTGTGAGACAAATACAACATGATTCGTCATCTGAGGCTTCTTCATCGTGTTCCGTCTCTTTCGAGAGGGGACCTTCGACGTACTTGATATCTTTTCTCTTTCCACTGGGGCCCATAGCAATCACACCACTACCACCACCAAAAGTATTTACAGTTGTTAAGCGCACACTTTGTCCCCGTGTGATGACATTTCCGCTACCATATTCAATACAGTTGTTTCCTTGCCAAGTGTTGTTGTTTCCCGTGATGGTTGCATTGGATCCAACACCCTTGTTGTTGTTGCCAGTAACCGTGGCGTTAGATCCAGTGATTGTGTTTCCATGCCCAGTGACCTTGGCATTTGAACCAGTAATGGTGTTGTTGTTTCCAATAATACTGGCATTTGAACCAACAATGGTTTGCCCACTCCCTCTTACTCTTTGATTTGATCCGACCCTCATTTTTTAAATTAAAAATTCAAAGTATTAAAGATTTACTAAAAAAAAACAAGTTTTTTAATAAATCATCATGAGTTCTGAACCGTTTCTCAAACGACGCGAGGTTCTTGGCGGCAGTAGTTGTTTCTGTCGTGTATCGCAACGGTTCGTTTCGGGCCACCATTGTCAATGATTTAAGCAGTCACGTATCTACATACCAGTTGATTTGGGTGGATTTGCCGTTTCCTGCCATTACGGCATTCTTTCATTTTTGCATTGGGTACAATGCGTTTGGCTTTCAGCGCATTTACTTGAATGCAGTGGGTCGAATACAGCATTACCGCCAGTTTAATGACGTGGGTCATTTTGCAATTGGTAGACGTGCAAAATGTGTTTTTGCTCATTTTGGCGGGCCCAGTGGCCAATATTGCCCTGCAAGCCCAAGGCTACCTACAGGAACGATTTGAAAAGACCCGTATTCCCACCTATGTTGGATGGCTCATTTTTGCAGGACAATGGAGTATGATTTGGGTATACTACGCCTATGTACCGTCCAAACCGTGGTTTATTCATTCCATTGTGATTGGTTGTTTCGTGTGGTTTGTTCTCTTTGGCTTGGTACAATTGCTGCGTTTCTCAAAGTACACGCAAGAGCTGCTGTACATTTCCCTGTCCTTTACGGCCAAGCTGTACCTGACGTGGAATCTATTGACGGCTGCCGCTACCGCTTAATTGTAATAAAATAGCCATTGACACGCGTCACTACAAAAGAGTAGCAAGCTTCCATTGGACTCGCGATAGTGCGCAATGTCGCGGCAACGCACGCATCGATATTGTGTTGGTACAAACACGTAGTATTCATCGTACCACGTGTGCAGACGCCTGCGCCACTCACGTACAATGCCGTCCCACGAACGCTTGGACCGCTTTGTAAATTTGTAAGGCACGGCAATCACGGGCACCTCGCGCTCTGGATCATCTCGCCATTGCGCGTAGGCCTTGTATTCTGGTGTATTTTTTCCAATGTCAATTTGTTTTTGGCGTTGCGCCAAGCGATGAGCGTCCGTCTCCATGCTTTTTACAACGACGAGCCCATTTCGTCAATAAGTAGATTACTTAGAATAATGTGGGTTGGTTTCGTGTCCATAAAGCGTTCTACTGGACCCTGATGCTTTCTGCAACTTGTCACAGTAAGGCCCTCCCGTAAACATACGGCATACTGAGCGTTTGGGTCCAATGGGCCCGTATTGAAGCACCTGTAACACACGTGCTCCCTGCAGTCTTGATAGTCGCACCACTGATATAACATGGCACCCACTATCGGTTGTTCACACGCTCCACATACATTATTCATGATTTTTTAATTAAACTTGGCGCGACCCCTCCTGTTAATCTTATTTTTTTTGATACGTCGCAAATGACGCACTTGACTCTTCAATTGCTGGATTTCAAGATGCATGTGCTTGACCATGTTGACCAAATCAGGCACAATCATGTCCTTGTGCAGCGAGTGAAAGTCGTCATGACCGTGCGCTTTGCGCGTTTTCACGGCAAATGGGAAATGCTTCTTGACTTCCTGAGCAATGAATCCGTGATGCACCTCGTCTCCGACCCACTTGTCGACCGCTTGATAGGCGCGCTTAAATTTGTAGGACACGGCGTCCAAGTGCATAATGCGCTTGACGGAATCCAACATGCTAATGGGATGAATGTTTTCTTTCACGCGCTTGTCAGACGCGCAGCCAGTGCACCCTCCTACGCCATTGACAAACAAATCTCCAGAAATTTCAAGCTTTCCGGTGATTAAAACGTCATCATTCAACACGAGATGTCCGGCTGCCAAGTTACCTGTTGCAACTGGCTGACCAATAGCTTCGTTGCTAATGGGCGATTCCAAAGAGATACGTTCACCCGTAGCAAAGCTTCCCGTTTGCACGCGCAGCGTATTTCCGGGCAACGATTGAATACGGCCTGGGTCGACAATCAGGTTGCCCTCGGCAATGTGCGTGAGACTCGCGTTAATAAGCAAATCTCCGCCGGCAATGAGAGTTCCGTGCTCATCGTTCAAGAGCAAGTGTCCGTCCTGCAGCTGGGCGCCGTCGGCACCCGAAGAATTAAAGGCCATGGGCAACGAAGCATTGTTGAGAACCATGGCTTCCAGCGAAATGGCTTCATCCACGCCAAACGTTCCAGTGCGCAGAGACAGCACGGGTGTATTGACGCTAGTAATGCGCCCGCCACCTACATCAAGGCCCGGTCCGACTTGGAGGTACGTGTCTTCCGTAACAATAGATACACCACTGCGAAGAGTCAAATCTTCTCGAAAATTGATGGACGCTGAAAATGCTTCAGCGGCGCCCGTCACATAATTGATTGTTTCTACAGAAGTAGCCAGCCACACACTAGGTTCGCCCGAATCGCGCACGAGCGTAAAATTGTCGGAGCGAATGCGCACCGCTTGTCCGCCTCCACCCAAAATGTTGATATCGCTAGCACTGTCGAGCGTCATGGCATTGGCAGCATCTACATTGATTAGTTGCACCCCACCCGTCAGAGAGGTTAAAGTGTATCTTCCAGTCGCCGTATTGACGATATCGCCCACAGAATTCAATCGGACGACTCCCCCAATACCGCTGGCTTCAATCAAAACTTCACCACCACCCAAGGATCGCAAAATTGTTTGGCCCGCAAAAAGAGCACCGTTTCCCTCCAAAACTAAATTCTGCGCCCGAGCAAAAACGCTTCCAATGGAAAAACTGGGCGCTCCAAACGACACTTGCGACGGAATGCTTTCCAAAGGAGTGCCCACTTGCAACAAAGCCGCACTGCCCATTCCATTGGAAATATCGGCGCCTTGCATTTGCAGGCGGCACGGCGAAAAATCTGGGCACGCCCCAACCGTCAGGCACGATGGGTCAATGGTGGCGCCCGCCGCACAGCTAAAGGTGCTGTTGACACCCAAGTTGAAGCTGTTGGTCGCATTCACCTCATCAAAGGCAATGCTGGAAATGTTGAAACAATCGCAAATGCCATTGTCACCTGTGACGCCCTGAATGCCTTGAATACCTTGCGGGCCTACAGAAAATTTGTGAAAATATGAAGAGCACGATTTGAAAATATCTTACCAGATGGACCAGACGGGCCTAAGAAAGAAAGAATGAGCAAAGAGTGAAAAGACGTCCGCTTATTGTCATACCTGTAGGACCGATTGGGCCTTGCAAACCCGGATCGCCTTTGGGACCAATAAATCCAGGGGGACGTAAAAAAAGAAAGGTCAGTCATAAAACAAGAAATAAATAGTCACTCATCTTGTGGACCAGTTGCACCAGAAGGTCCAGTTGCTCCCGTTGCACCCGTCATACAGCCAGGATTCAGTAGGCACATGCCTGGATCACCTTGAATGCCTTGAGGACCGGGCCTGCCTTGCGGACCTGTTTGACCTTGCGGACCTTGTTCACCGCGCGCGCCGGGAGGACCGGGAATAGATGGGCCAGACGGGCCGCTAGGACCGACGGGGCACGTCAGTAGTGAACAGTCTTCTCCTTCTGTAATTTTGCCCGCTCTGGTAGGATCTGCGCGATTGAAAGCCAATCCAATAATCATAACTGCTGCAATGGAAATAAGCGCATAAATGACAATGGGCCAAATGAGGCTGGACGCAATGGGCGCTTCATCGGTATCTGACATTTTTTTTTATCAGTCATAACAAGGGGAATTTATTAAATATTATATTTTCCTTGTTTACTCTGTTTTTTGGTGATCTAAAAAGGCTCTTCTAAAGCCGCTGGCAATGTAATCACTGATTCCCGGTTGCGGATTGCGCACGTATCGCACTGGTATTTCTTCTTCTTCCAAGTCTTCCAAATCTTCTTCTCCTTCTCCATCATTGTAAGCACCTTCCCCATCCAACACGAAACTTCCTTGCTCTTCACCCAGTCCCACAATGGCATCGTACCACGGCAGTGTAGGAAACAGCAGCAGTATAGCGTGTCCAATATTGAGCAGCGCGGGCACAATGGCCAAAATGAAAATGCCCAAAATAAAGAGACCCAGCAACAGCCAGGCGAGCGTACCAATACTGAGGTATCCGCAGAATTGCATGCGCTCCAATTGTGTGGGCGACGCCATTTGAATCAAATCGCACGTGTCGGCCACTTGCATGGTAAAGAAGGGAATCCACTGAAAGGCGACATTGGTGCTGATGCCTCGCATAATGTCGCACCACACGTTGCCAAAGATGCGCTGTCCCCAGTACACGGCCGACTCAATGGGCGTAGAAATGCCCACATCCACGCAATTGATGAAACCCAAGCGATTGTCGCACGTGGCGCACTGCGAGGGTCCGTTAATCCATGCCAGCGGAATCCACTCGTAACACATTGCAAAAATGTCATCGAAAATGCGAATAATGTCGTCCCACAGGCACTCTGGCAGCGTCGGAAAGATATTCAGTGGAATGGGCAGCACGGGAATGGTAATGCCCACGCCCGACAACTCTGACGACGGAAAGAGCACCAAGCACGCCGGTGAATAGTGCCACGCGACAATGGCCACAATCAAAATGTAGAGCACAATATTGACCAAGAAACTCAAAAAGCTCAGCAGCTGCGGGAAGATAAAGGCCAGCACGGCAAAGACAATCAAGTAAATGAGGCCAACGCGTACCAGTGCTGCCCCCAGTCCAATGCCAATGCTGCAATTCAAATTTTCGGGAAACTCGCAGCGAATCAAAAAGGTTCCCCAGTATCGCGCGCCTACGTCGGGATAGTCCTTAATGTCAGTGTTGGGATTGCTCACAAAGTTTTGCAAGTCTGCCAAGAAATTGTCGAGCGTTTGAAACAAGTCAATGCCAAACAAATTGCCCACCCACAGCAAGAGCTTGCCAATGAGCGACTCGCGCGGCACTGCCCGATTGTAGAGTCGATGATGCACACGCGTGCGCGCTTCCAACGGAATGTAATCAATTTTGGGTCGCGTCCAATTGCCTGAACCCGTCGTTTCGCGTCGCAACTCGTGCTTTCCGTAGCGTCCATAAAAGCCACCGCGGCGCAAGTGTGACGTGCGCTCCAAGTACGTGCGCACCGAAGAGTCGCGCAGGGTCGGAATGTTTTCCACAAAATCATTCAAGCAGTAATCGACCATTTCCGTCGCCAAGTTGACGGCGCCGTCAGCAATCAAGCAACTGCCATTCAGAATGAATCGATCGTGCACTTCGCGACTGGTGTGATGGGGCCACAGCGTATGCGACGCTTGATAAAGAATACGCCAGCCCGCTTCCACATTGGACTCCTTGCGCTCCGTCCACTTGGGCTCACTGGGCAAAACGGTCACGTCTTCAAAAACGGGCGGGTTAAAACGCACCGTGGGCCAGTGCAGCATGGGGAATGCGTCCCGCACACCGCGCCACAGCGTGCCGTCCCACGCACTTTTAAGCAGCGGGGGCGTGGGTGGTGCATACGTGTTGACAAAGCGCGCAACCTTGGGGCGATGTTCATCGTAAAGCACTTGTGACTTGGTCACCAGTTCGTCAGTCGCTTCGCGCAGCTCTTGAATGCTTTCCGTAATGGTGGGCATTTTGTCCATAAAGTGCGTTATGCTCGCTTCGTGATACAGATAATTGTAGTAACCCGAATGCCACATAAACTGATGCATGTCCAAGCGCAGCATGACATTAAAGACGGGCGAATTCTGTTCCGTAATGCCCAGCTCTTGCTCGTAGTATCGTTTCACCAGACGCCCGCGCGAATTCAGAATATTGTAGTATCCGTCGCGCTCAATCTTAAAGGCGCGCTTAAAGTTGTCGGCCTGTTCCGCGCGATGCGTCTCATTGTTAAACAGCGTGCGCTTGCCTTCCTTAAAGGCGTGATTGAGCACCTTGTACCACGCTTTCGGATTGTAGAAAAAGTCGGGAGGCAACATGCCACCTGAATTGCGATTAAAGCTCTCTCCCTTGCTGCGCTGCGTAACGCACTGGACGAGCTCGTAGCGGCGCGAATAATCAATTTCCAGCCACGTCGATGGATTGCTGTCCACCAATGTATGCAGCAACATGTCGCAGTTGGTCTCGCCATTGAAATGGTCGCGCAAATACATGAGCACGTCACTCGTCGTCAATCCTTCTGGCTGCACCAATCCCGTCGTTCGATTAATACCACACAGTGGCATCATATCCAGCGCGCGGCAAAAGCACGTCACTGCGTCAGCCATATCAATGCACGCGTGCGCGTCGTCAAAACTGTATAGCGTTTCCACTTGCGCCATGATTGGATCCGAAAGGACTTCGCGCTTGTAGCCCAGTGCAAGGGGTTGCACAAAAAGAGCACCAAAAGCGCGCAACACGGCAATAATGCTGGGAATAAACTGCGTAACTGCAATAATGAACGGACGCGAAAAGAAGGACCACACCACAAAAAAGATGGCCACCACCAGACGAATGATTCCTCCGCTCAACTGCCAAATAATGGACAGCGTAATCAGCACGGCCCGCAGCAAAAACGCAGGGAAATTGCCAAAAAGCGATTGAATGAGACAATCAAAATACTTTAGCAGCGTAATGATGACACCATCCAAAATGGGCTGGCCTGGACGACACGGCACCATTTGATCATTCTTGCACATTGGCTTTTCAATGATACAGTAGGAGCGTTCGCACACGTGCTGAATGGTGGCATCATACTTGGTACCGTCAAATGTAGTCATATTCTGAATGGCCATGACGCACAGTTGGCACGCATTTTGAGCAATGCTTGTGCCAAACTCGCCGTCCAGCGGTGTACCAGTGGAACTGACGGACGTTTGTGCCAAGGCGCGACGACCAAAAGGACCCAAGGCTTCTCCACCGCGTCGGCAAATGCCATCGTACAAGATTGTCCCAAAACCCTGCAGAGAATTTCTAAAGCCTGGCGTTTCGCACAATTGGTACACGGCACACGCACCCGGATACCATGGCTTATTGAGCGACCCAAAGGCGGCGGCTTCTCTAAAGAGTATTGGGTCGCTGTCTAGAAACGGATTCACGTTGCAAAAGTTTTCCACCGTTGGCTGTACAAAGGGCGTGCCAACTGGCCAATTGACATCGGGAAACGCGCCAGGTGCATCAAAAAGGCCGGGAAATGCAATGGTCAGTGGCACGGGCGTCAGCAAATTTTCACCAATGGTGCTCTCGAGCGTTGCTTGGGCACCCGGTATCTGTGTAAGCGTCAGAGTGCCTGGCGTTGCAACCAATTGGCACGCCAATCCAGTTGGCTGATACGTCAGGGAAATGGGACGGAATCGAAGATTGGGGTAGGCTTCCTCCCACGACCGCGCAGTAGGCGCCTCAAAGATTTGCTCATTGGTTCCAACCACATTTGTGTCATTACTGCACGCTTGACAGTAGTCGTTTCCTTCCAACTCTAATTGTTCTTGTTGTGTGGCCGCAACTCCAGTGTTGGGCGGCATTCGGGCTTCCGTATTGGGACATATTTGATCCGTTCCGCCAGTACCCGGACACACAAAATCTCCACGGCCCGAATTGTAATACCGATCACACAAGCCAAAACCACATACCGACGTGGCACCCGAACGAAGGCCCAAGTAGGGCGACTTGTTCCAACAGTCACACACGGTTTGCTGCGAAATAATGGTGCCATCGGGCACAGGCGGGGGTGCACTAAAACCAAATGCAAACGGGGTCACGCCATTGGGATCGAAACCTGGGCAAATTTCCGAGCAGCCATAGCGTGCAATTCCAATCAGCGCGTCCACCGCAAATCCGAGCGAAGCCGTCAGCAGCCGAGACAATTGACCGTCCTTTACGCCGCGCACTTTGCGCTCACTTTGAGGCGAACACGTCGGAATCAGATTGCCCGTCTGACCGGTAGTTCCCTGTTCGCCAGGTCGCTGTATGTTACCTTGCGTCGTTTCCTTGCTACCCACGCACAAACCCGGTGGTTCCTGTGTAAAGAGCTTGACAAAACCTTCCACGAGCGACACTACGCGAATGAGCGCCTCAAAGAAATAGCCCCCTGTGCTCGAAAGCACATTGTAGCGGCTGGCCGAGCACGTCTCACCCAAAATAATGGACAAGACACAGCCCAAATTGGTGACAAGCGAACACATGGCGTCCGCAAAGGGTGCAATAAAGCGATTAATCCACGTTTTGCGCAAATCGTCATAATTATCCGTCAGTGCGCCCGCCAAGGCCGCCGATTGCGATTCGTCAGACAGTGTAATGCCCTGAAACGTCCAAAACGAAGGATTGGCAATATTGCGCACAGTAACAATGACCTGACGCGCCAGCACCACAATGGCAGTCGCGGCGGGCTTAACAATACCTTGACGTGCTGGATCAGGATCGGGTCCGCCCTTGCAAAAACAGCGCGGCCACACCAGCTGATACGGAAAGATGCTAGACGCTTGCGTCACAAAATACACTAGCCAGCGTATTAAATCGTCCAGTACATTGGCCAATCCAATACCGCTCTGCACATCTTGGTTGCTCATTTGATTCAACGTTACATTGGCACGCATGGGCGAATCAATGCACAAACAACCACCCAGCAAATCTTGCAGGGCTGCCAAAGCTGGCTCCAACTCGCCACACTTGGTCTTGGCGACAAATGTGTCGTTGCTTACGGGATTGATGATGCCATCTTGTCCACCATTGTCAACAATGGATGGTGCTGTGTTTCCATAGAAAATAGGATTGGGTGTTGTCGTCATGCCAATAAAGGGTGAGTTGCCATACTCGTTACAAAAGACAAAGTACAGTGTTTCTTGCGGCAAAAAGAATTGTTCGCCCATAATGGTCCGAAACTCCCAATTCTGCCACAGGGAAGTCACTAGCTGTGCCAAGAAATTCAGCACTTCAAAGTACACGGCTCCAAACTTGTAAATGATGCAACACAAGTTAATGGTGCATGCAGGTGCCATGTCATACGAGCCCTTGAATCCGCCCGTCGTAGTAATTTGATAGACTAGCGCCAATAGCGCATTGACAAAGCGGCAGAGACACGTGGGCAGGCCTTCGTTGTCTGGATTCAGCATGCTCAAATCCTCATTCACCGCGCACTCTTTCACACTACGGTCAGAAATGGGCGGAGCCAGCAAGATTTGCGTAATGCGACGAAAGTCCTTGGTAATATTCAAGTCTGCCACGGAAATGGGGCATCCTGGACGCGCATTATTGTAGCCATTGATATACAGGTAGCATCGGCTCTCTTGTGAGTCCTTTTGAGTAGCCAGTGCCAGCAAGACACGAACACCAACGCGCAGCACTTCCAAAATTGCCCGAAATTGCACGCGAATCACACAGCAAGGATCAAAGGAGCGGGCCAAATCTCGACCATTAAACGCCACTTGAAAAATGGTGCGGATAAAGTTGCACAAACAGTCAAAAAGCTGCAGTGCCAAGTCCAACACAATATCAAAATCGTTGCGCAGAAACTTGGGGTCGCGAATGTACGTAAAGTTGGGCGAGTCGCCACCCACGCTGTTGCCCACGTTGATTATAATTTGCACAATGCACGAGACCAACTCGGCCAGCTTGGTGATTCCGCAGCACGGATCGCCAAATCCAGCGGGCGGTAGCACGAGTTTGATGAATTCGCAGAGGCATTCAATGGGTGCAATGAGCCGAATGACCAGCGTAGTGGCGTCGCTCTGAAAGCAGTCTTGCCCTATCATACACGCCTCTCCTGTCCAATACGTCGATCCATTCGGTCCAAACTGCGCTTGAAAGGCGGCATTGATGGATCGCGCAATGGTGGCCACCGTGTGCGTCGACAACTGAATCAGCTTGGTGGGCAAACAGCACAGATTGAAACAGGGCGGCGGATTGGGCATGGGATTCATGGGATCCGTGCAATTGACAATCACATTGGTAATGTTGAGTCCCGTCAGTCCGCCTGGCACGTTGTTACCACGCGCAGCGGCTGCTGAACAGCGCGAATCCTTGCTAAATCGCTCCAAGCTCTCATCGAGCATGCCATACGAATCCAAAAAGGCGTCTCCCGCCATTTCATAATCGGACCAGCGCGTCGAAAACTGCCAAGAGTTGGCATACGCGTGCTTGCCATACGTCATAATGGGCGTCAAGCGATGCGCGTGCTCGCCCGTGGGACTGGTCAAGTTGTAAATGGATTCCTGAAAGACGGCGCGCGTCATGAGCATGGGATCCGTGGGTGGCACAAAGCCGACGGGCTGACACGTGACATTGCTACAGCCAGCGTAGGGCACATTGAAGCCCGTGTTTAAACTGAAACACATGCAGTTGATGAGTCCATTGGGATCACTCGTATCGCCAATGCGATTAATAAACGCAAGCGCTTGGTCCAGTGCATTGTTGGGGCCCGGGCACGTGATGAAATTGCAATACCCCGGCAAAAACGCCTGAAAGTACGGCAGCGTAATAATGGCAATGACAATGCGCACGGCCAGTTCAATGGAACAAATGACAAAATCAGCCAGCTGGGCCACGATTACTTGCAAACACCCTCCATACGTTTTGATGCTCAGGAACACTTGCGCTAGGCAGGCATTGAAGCGCACCACGTCTTGCTTAATGAGTGACGTAAAGGGCTGTCGGTCCAAAAACAAGAAAAAGTCATTGGCCGACCGAAAATGCAGTGTAAACTCAAAGAGAAAGGACGTCACGTCCGCAAACAAGATGAATGGCTCATTCACAAAGCAGCATGGGTCAATGCCTGACAAGAGCGTGCCGTTAAACTGCTGCTCGCACGTCGTGCCATTGTTGAGCGGATCGCACAGTACGCGCGTCACGGCCAAGCAGAAGCATTCGCCCGCAGTGCGCTGATTAAACAGTGGGTTGGGTCGCGCCGTTTCGGGATTGGCTTCTTCCGTGGCCAGCAGCGCATACGGGAAAATGGTCATATTCGCTACGGGTCCGCCCGCTGGTAGGGGCTCGCTAATGGGCGTAAACAGACTGGCGGGTGCCAGCGTATTAATGACTTCCTTAAAGTCTTGTTTCACCTGCTGCACCCAAAACGTACTGTCGCGTCCGGCAAAGTGCAGCAGCACTTGATCGGCATTGACAATGGTATTAATGAGCCAGTAGGCAAAACGCAGCGCGGCGCACGTAATCTTGTCGAAAAAGCACAGCACGTCCGTCCATACAAATTCATAGGGCACAAAGTTGTCCCACACGCGCTGCATGGCGTTTTCCCACGATTTCCAAAAGGCCGTGGACGATTCGCAATACAACTCAAAGGCGCGTTTAAACTCAAACCGCGGTCGCACGGGTCCCGTGGGCCAAATGATTTCGCGAATCACGTAAATGATGCGCTGGAAAATGTGAATCGTGCCGTTGAGGGCCCGTTCCATGAAAATCCACCATTGACGGTCTTTCACTTGGTCCGACCCGAAAAAGGCGGGAATCACAGGCAATTTGGTAAAGTAGGGACACAAATCATTGCATCCGTAGCACAGCAAATTTTGCCACGCCTCCCAAAACGCTTGCCACGCCGTACAACTGGCATCCAAGTTGAGCTCATTGCTAAACACGTCGCCCGTCACAATGTAATTAATCACCACATCATTGGCGAGCGCCGAAAAGAAGCGAGCCAGCGCCGTCACGGTCGTGCCAAAGCCACCGTCCCGCAAGATTGGAAAGATGACCCGGCGGCCCAAGCCGTACGGATACCAGAGAAACGCATTGTACCAACAGACAATGCGGTTGAAAAACTCTCGCACAATCCCCGCCAAAATGGGACGAATGGTTTCATTGTAAAATGGATTGATGCGACACCGAAATGTGAATTCTACCGTGTCAACTACGGGTCCTGTGTATTGGGCGGCAATGAAAAACGCTCCGCCCACAAGCAAGAGACCTACAATAGCGCGCCATTGCCGCAGCACAGTAAAGACGGACGCCAGCACGGCAAACGGCAAGTAAATGATACGCACCAGCAGATTCCATAGCGCCGTGGTAAACAAGAAGAGCTGGTTTACCAACGTCATTTGTTTTTTTTTTGACTGTTTAGACTTATATAAACAGTTTATATAGTGCAGAAATCTGAAAAAAAAA
>Ga0136601_1000417_pt1 | contig 18686 bp, 19 predicted proteins | sample AntRauMFilla2699_FD_181020 | JGI IMG/M metagenome (GOLD analysis project Ga0136601, IMG submission 181020) | Saline lake microbial communities from Rauer Islands, Antarctica - Metagenome Filla 2 #699 | ecosystem: Environmental > Aquatic > Non-marine Saline and Alkaline > Saline | place...
CAGTCCGCTATACTTCACATATGCCTAAACGAAAATCAGCATTTGATACATTAAGCGATGAGCAGCGCCGATTGTGTCTAGATAAAATAATCGCCCACTTCCTCGATGAGCGCGGGGAGCAGATCGGCGTTATTGGGGCTGAGCAGCTACTCGATATTACGCAGGAAATTGTAGCCACAAGCGCCTACAACCGTGCTATAGCTGATTCTCTTGAGCTGGTCCAAGCTAAATCAAGTGACATGCAGGTGGAGCTCGATATTTTGAAGAAAAAATAGCTATAATCATTGCATGAGCCAAGACACAATTTTCACCAAAATCATTAACCGCGACATCCCCGCCCATATCGCCTACGAAGACGATGACTACATCGCCTTTGCGGACATCATGCCGCGAGCTGACGGCCACCTGCTAGTCGTGCCAAAAAAGGTTTACCCGCAGTTTACTGAGATGCCGGAGCCCGAGTTCGCCGCTTTGATGACGAAGTCGCAGCAGATTGCACAAAACCTCCAGGCCGCCACCGAGGCTGAACGGATACAAGTCGGAATTGTTGGCGAGGATGTGCCCCACGTGCACGTCCACTTGATTCCCTTTGATATCGGAGACGATTTGAGCAGCGAGAAAGAATTTAACGAAGCCAAAACCAAGCAAATCATTGCTCGTATGCAGTAGAATTTTCTAGCAGCAACTAGTATAATCGTACTAGTTATGATTAGCAGCGAACAACTTGCCACCAAGCTCAAATCAGCTCGCGAAGACGCTAGCCTGACGCAGGCGGAGTTGGCCCGTCGGGCGGGGCTGTCATTATTCACTTTAGCGAAGCTCGAACAAGGTAAAGTTAGCCAACCATCGTTCTTTACTGTCCTGGTGCTCATAGAGCAGCTTGAAATTAGCTTAGATGAAGTATGCGATTTACGTACGAAAAACGCTCAAATCGCATTAGATGGTGCCTGGAAGCAGGTTGCCTGGTGCTTTGTGGCTCCGTCGGTGTTGTTGGCGGGTTGGATTGACTCAATCGGTCTGCTGGCTGAGCAAATCGGCGTCGACGGCGTTAAGCTTGAGAATCTGTTTCTTAAACATCGCCAACACCTGCTACTAGGTCAGATGACGGTCTATGAGTTTGAACAGACAATTGGCAAACGGTTTGACATTTCTCCCCGTAAAATCGGTCTACGGCGGGCCTGGTTCGAGACGCTCCACGTTCCGCCGCCGACGCTGGCGCTGCTAAGACAGCTCTATGCCGCTGACGTGCGAATCGGTATCGTCGGCCGCGTGGCAAAACCATTGCTCGATGACCTCGTAGCTCATAACACCCTGCCCTCGTTCCTTGCGGACGAAGAAATGTGGGTGCTTGAGCGGGAGCAACCAGATGACGGTGCCCTGTTTGAGATTGCTGAACGTACGGCCGACAAGCTACCGAAGCAACTGCTCTATATCGGCGATGCGCCAGAGCTCGTAGAGCAGGCTGCAAGTCGCAACTGGCAGACCCAGCTGGTTCGTCGCGACAATACTGCGCGCTAGCCTATCAGACGTTCGAGGTTCTCTATCTGTTGGTTCAACTTTTTGAGCTGCTCGTTGATCGCCATGTGCTGCTCACGAGTTTCATTGACGATTTCCTTCGGGGCGTTATTGATGTAGGCGTCGTTGTTGAGCTTTGATTCAAACTGCTTGACCATGTTTGCAAGCTCGGCGCGCCGTTTTAACAATCGCACTAGGTGCGTCTGGCCGACATCGGCACTGATATCCAACCATGCGTTGAAGTCGAGTGATGCCAGCTCCAGACCGCGACCATCGGCAACCTGTTTGACATCAGCAACGGTAGTTAATTGCTTTATGAGTGTTGCATATTCGTCGAGGAAATCATCTGGTTGGTGGTAGAGTGTTGTTTCGCTGAGATCGATTTCATTTGAGAGCTCACGAATCTCGCTAACCACAGTTTGCAGCCGGTTGAACTGGTCTATTTTGTCTTGGTCTGGCTGGTGTTTATGGGGTGTAGGCCACTCAGCGGTAATTAGCATCTCGCCATCAGGGGTGAAGTGTTGCCACAGCGCCTCAGTGACATATGGCGCTAAGGGGTGGGCCAGCTTGAGGATGGTGCGGAAGCTATCAACTAGAACGGCCTGATTGAGCTCGGACTTGCTACTTTCGATATACCAATCAGCAAAGTCGTCCCACAGCAAGTGATACATATCTTCGCCGGCCTGTGATATCTGATAATTTTCGAGTTTTGAGGTGATTGTTTGAACTGTATTATCGATCTTGCTGGTAATCCAAGCGTCGGCCGGGGCCTCGGGCTTAGGTTTAGCGGTTGAGTGGGCTGCATCAGTGTTATCGAGGATGAACCGACCCACATTCCACAGCTTATTACAGAAGTTTCGGTAGCCGGCAATCTTCTCCTCGTACAGCTTGATATCGTTGCCAGGGCTGAGTCCAACCAGCATCGATAGTCGTAGCGCATCGGCGCCGTATTTTTCGATCATCTCTAGTGGGTCAATTGAGGTTTCCGGGTTCGATTTGCTCATCTTTTGCCCATTGCGGTCGCGAACCATGCCATGGAGATAGACGTCCTTGAATGGAATTTCGCCGGTAGCGTAGGTCGTCATCAGTATCATTCGCGCAACCCAGAAGAATATTATATCGTAGCCAGTTTCTAGGAGTGAGGTGGGGTGAAAATGCTTGAAATCAGTCGATTTTTTGAGTATATCCTGCAGATTGAGCGTGTCATCAAGTGCTAGCTCTGGTTCGATCAGCGTGCTCCAAGTCCAGGTGCCGGAGCTAAACCACGTATCGAGCGTGTCAGGGTCTTGGCGCCACTCGCCCTGGCCGTCATCTGGTGGGGGCTGCTGACCAACGAATAACTCGTTATCCCGGTACCAGGCGGGGATTCGATGCCCCCACCAGATCTGACGTGAGATGCACCAATCACGGAGGTTATCTATCCAGTTAAAGTACACAGCTTCGAATTTTTCAGGAATGATGGTGATGTCGCCCTGGCGGACAACCGCTTGCATGATTTGCTTCAGGCTCATGGTCTGGTCCTGCCACTCGACAACTTGCTTGTTGACGTCGATAAACCACTGCTCCATCACTTGCGGCTCGATTGTGCCACCGCCGCGTTCGGCCTTGCCGACGCTGTTACGATAGCCGCTGTCGGTGTCTACGAGCAGACCTTTCTCGTCGAGTAACGCGACAACGCCCTGCCGGGCTTCATCGATAGTTTGTCCTTCGAACCGCCCTGCTATCTCGAGTAAGCGCCCTTCTTTGTCGATTATCGGCTCCATATCGAGTTTATGGCGCTCGGCGATCTCGAAATCAGTTCGGTCGTGCCACGGCGTGATTGTCATCGCGCCGGTGCCGAACTCTGGGTCGATTGCTTCATCCTTGATAACAGTCGTTGTAATTGGACCATTTATCCATTCGAGCTCAACTTCTTGACCATGCTGGTAATCCTTGTAGCGCTCGTCATCCGGGTGCACTACCACATATTTGTCGCCAAATTTCGTTTCAGGGCGAGAGGTGCCGATTTGGAATGGGCCGTATTGGAAGGTGTAGAAATTAGCCTGTTGTTCTTCGGCTTCCACTTCGTCATCCGAGACGGTAGTTTGCAGGTTAGGATCCCAGTTAACTATGCGGTGACCTCTGTAAATAAGCCCATCATGATACATCTGGACGAATAATTTTGCGACTAGTGATTGCATCGCTGGCTCCATGGTGTAGCGCTCACGGCTCCAGTCGACTGAGGCTCCCATGGCTTTAGTCTGGCTGCGAATCGTATCGCGGCTGCTCTCTACGAAGGTCTTGATTTCTTCTATCAACTTGTCGCGACCGAGTTCATCGCGTGGTTTTTCGATCCCGCCCTGCTGTAGCTGCTTGATAACAACATTCTCAGTTGCAATAGCAGCGTGATCGGTACCGGGCACCCAAACGGTTTCACGTCCCTGCATCCGGGCGTACCGCGTCTGCACATCCTCGATAGCCAACATGATTGCGTGACCAAGATGTAATGTTCCGGTCGCATTTGGTGGCGGCAGGACGATCGAGAACGGTTCACCCTGCCGTTTGACAGGTGCAAACGCTCCGCTGTCTTCCCAGCGCTGATAGATATCAGATTCGTATTTGGTAGCGTCGTATGCTTTCGGTAATGACATTAGAGAAGCTCATTCATGTGAAATTTGCACAATTTAAATAACCTGCCAGCTCGGTAAGCTGTCTAAACATGATCCCCACAACTGTTTTTCATGTTTACCGCCCCAAAGGGCGGAGGTGTTTGTTTTACAATCATCAGTATAGGGCACCGTGTAACAGTTGTAAATTGGCAGTTGCGGACTACATCGACCAGTTTGGTTTGATAGCAAATCCGAACGGCGATTGTGCTGCGGTTTCCTGTGACTGGAAGTAGGCCAGGGCGGCAATCATGGCGGCATTATCGGTGCAGAACTGAGACGGGGCATAGCTGATGTTGTAGTCGGGTAGGGCGTCGCGAAGCTCACTGCGCAGTAGCTGGTTGGCAGCGACACCACCGGCGATTACAACTGATTCTGGATTGTATTCTTCAGCAGCGATCCGAGTGGCGCGGACGAGCGTATCGACGGCAGTCGCCTGGAAGCTCGCAGCGAAATCAGCGCGCTGCATATCTGTTAATTTGCTAGGGATTTCATATGACGGTGTTCTGAAATCACCACCAACCGCTGTCTGTGTCGCGCGTAACGTTGCGGTCTTTAGTCCCGAAAAACTAAAATCATTAGGATTCGCAAGTTTGGAGATTGGGAGTTTGATGGCATTTGCGTCGCCTTTGGCAGCAAGTTTGGAGATACTCGGCCCACCGGGGTAGGGCAGACCAATAATCTTTGCGACTTTGTCGAACGCCTCACCGACTGCGTCATCGAGGGTCTGCCCCAGCAATCGGTAGTCAAGATGCCCCCGAAACAGCACTAACTGCGAGTGTCCGCCAGAGACAATTAGGGCCAACATTGGAAACTCCGGTGGAGCCAGTGGTAGCTGGTAGTCAACTGCTGGCCCCCGGTGAGTAATGAAATTAGCGTAGGCATGGGCTGTCACGTGATGGATACCGTAGAGGGGTTTGTTCTTAGTTAGCGCCAGGGTACGGGCGGCCAAACTACCGATTAGTAGTGATCCTGACAAGCCAGGGCCCTGTGTGACTGCAATTGCATCGATATCACTCCAGTCGCTGTTGGCTGAGTCCAACGCTCGTTGAACAACAGGGGTAATTACCTCCAGGTGTGAACGTGCTGCCACCTCTGGAACAACACCCCCATACTCGGCGTGAATATCGATCTGAGACACGACTTCGCTGCTCTGCACTGTCTGACCATCGTCAACAATCGCAGCAGCAGTCTCGTCGCAACTCGATTCAATTCCAAGAATTCTCATAGCTGTTAGTGTAGCAGCTCCCATTCACGTGAGAAGGGCGCTGTAAAACAAGCAGATTGGCGCTATACTTGGCATATGTATCGCCTCTATAGTCAGCTCAAGCAAGTTATCAAGAAGCTAATCCCAACCTGGATTTTTACGCGGCTGGTGAATTACTTTCATTGGGCAGAAACAGGGGTGGCGATGGTTGTAAACGGTTGGCCGGCTCGCGGGATGCGTATCGTTGGTATCACTGGAACAAACGGTAAAACTACCAGCGCCATCATGACCGCGCAAATCCTCGAGCATGCTGGCCTGGCGGTTGGACTGAATTCGACCGCTCAGGTTGGCTGGCTTGGTGACTACCACGACAATGAGTTCGCGATGACAACCGCGAACCCGTTCCAACTTCATAAGCTTCTGCGCCAGATGAAGAAAGCCGGGGTTGAATTGGTGGTAATGGAGGTTGCGTCACACGCGCTGGTTCAGCATCGGGTATCAGGTCTCGACATCGAGGTAGCGGCAATTACTAATCTAACCCCCGATCATTTTGATTATCACGGTACGATGGAGAATTACGCCGCCGCCAAGGGTAAATTGTTCGCGCGCAGCCCAGCCCACAGCGTGCTCAATGCCGACGATGAGTGGTTTGATTTCTTTGCTGATTTTGTCAGCCAGGATCAGGTAACCTATGGTATAACCCAGGACGCAACGTTGCAATTAACAGGGGCAAAACTACGCAGCGATGGCGCAAAGATAGAAGTGCTCATTGATGGTCAGGCGGTGGACACGACAGTCAATCTGCCTGGGAAATTTAATGTCTACAATGCCCTAACCGCGATGAGTATCGGCTACAGTTTGGGCCTAACGAGGCAGGAGGTAGTCGAGGGTATGGCGCAGGTTGATGGCATACCCGGACGGATGGAGTTAGTTGATGAAGGGCAAGAGTTCACCGTGCTGGTCGACTACGCCCACACGACTGATGCGCTGGAGAATGTCCTCCAGACGATCCGGCAGACACTGTCAGGGCGATTAATCGTCGTAATTGGTGGTGATGGCGGGCGTGACCCACAGCGATTGGCTCCGTTCGGCAAGGCTGCCGCAGATAATGCCGAGCTTGTCATAGTTGCAGATCAAGAGCCTTATCCAGATGATCCCGACCAGCTGCGCCGCCAAGTTCTCGAGGGCGCTAACAGCAGTGACAGTGCAGTCGTCGTCAAGGAACAAGCTGACCGCAAACAAGCAATTACCGATGCCTTCACTTTTGCCAAAAAGGGCGATGTGGTGTTGATTGCCGGGCTCGGTCATCAGAAGACACGCTACATGAATGACGGAAAAATTGATTGGGATGACCGTCAGGTGGCGCGCGAGCTTCTGATAACTAAATAGTCGCTGCCCCCAGCAGCAACTACCTCTATGTTAGCCGGTAGGCTAGCGACGCCGACTAGCTTTTTAGTTAGTCCGAGACGGAGCGACTTGTGCGGATAGTCTCGAGCTGCTCGAATTGCCCTCGTGACGATACCGACCTCTTCCGATAAGACCACTTCCTCCTCGTCGTCTGTGTAAGTCTGTTCGAACCTACCGAAAACAGTTGGTTCGCAGTTGATTGTCAGCGCCTCAGGCATCAGATGAGACGCCCGAGCCATGGTGTGTTTCGCCGTTTTGTGTTGACCGCTGGGGTATCGGGTGAGCGGTAGCTGGCATAGTGAGGTGTCGTGCACCTTTGACAGCCATTCGCCGTTACTAGCTCTCACGGTGCCGCCACTCGTAAGTATTTCGAACGTGCGGTTGAGCGTGGAAAGGGCATGGGTGCGAACTGCTGTAATATCGTTAGTGTTGAGGGAGAGGCTGATTACCGGCACTCCTTCGTAGGTGGTGGCGATTAGCCCCTCAGTTCTGACGGTACGATAGCGAGGCTGTGCAGCCTGGTTGATGTCCCGACAGCGCGACTCAGTCATTGCCGACCTAGCTTGTGGCGGTACATACGGCCAAAGCTCCTCCGAGCTTTGGAGAGTAGCGAGGGCGATGCCTGGCACGTGCTCATAGGTTCGCTGCCAGTAGTTGCCTAACGCAGCGTGGAGTGATTCTAAGCTTCGGCGTGAGTCGGGTTCGATAGTGGCAATAAGTCGCGGCTTGTCTGGTTGATAAATCTCGGGGTCGGCATGGTGTTCGTGGTTAGTTGTAAATTGTCTGATGGGCGCCAGCTCATTCATTGCTATAACAATAAAAGCTTATCAGCAGAATGTAAATGGTTACTGGTGCGGCGCTGCTGTGTTTTGAAGAATTATCGGTAGAGAAAAACGCGCAGCTGGTGGTTCGAGGTATAAGATAAAAAAATAAATATATCTTGGTGTAGCCGAACCGCTACGCGTGTTGAAATGATTCCGAAAAGAGTCTTTTGGTGGGTGAGCGGGGAAGGAGTGGAGCTGAGCAGGGCGCCTAGAAGTAAATTCGTGGGCGCGCCACTGCTCAGTTCTGATGCTAGCTGAGTAGCTCCTTGCGGATTCGCTCAATGACCTCGTCGATCACGTGTTCGAACGCCGGGCGGCTGGTGTGCCACTTGACGCTGAACTGGTAGGTCTGGCAGTCCTCACGACCATGGAAGTCGATTGTGCGGACCGTGTCCACCAGGGTGGAGACGACCTGTGACACGTGGTCATCAGTCAGATCCTTGCCGACGAACCTCAGACGAACGCTACGGTTCTCTGCAACTTCCGGGATACGCTCCCAGTCGACCTTGATGTACAGGTCGAACTCTCGGGGGGTGGTTCCGGCTTCCGTCGCAGCGGTCTTGGTTCGACCATCGTTCTTCGGCAGTACTGCATGGGCAGTTGGCATCGGTGAGCTCCTTAGCTCGCTCGCGGGAATTTCCCGCTTCTTGAGGACTCTCCTCAGATATAGCTATTGTGCAACAAATTTGAGCAGCACACAACAGCTGTTAGTCATGAAGTCAAAAAACGCGCAGTGACTGCGCGTTTTTTGTTTAGGCTCCGTTTGAGAGTGTTACTCCTTAACCCTCCATGAGGCTGCTGCCGCCGAGGCGTCTACGGCTGCGGCAATTGCTGCATCTGCGCGACGACGAGAAGCTTCGTGAAACTCTGCTAGCTGTCCGTTTTCCGCTCGTTCGTCTCGGAGAGCGTCTGATAACTCTTCGAGTTCCGCCATCTCTTCAGGGTCACCCTCTGCTTCGTCCATCCACTCAGCGAGAGTGTCGACGTCAGCCATTGCCCGTTTGTGTGCTTCGTTGGGACTAAGTGTTTCATTGGTATTCATTCTTCTATTCCTAACTTTTTTGTTTTGTATGATGTGTAAACATTAGCACTAAATTCGTAATATGTCAATATTATGTTGGTATTTCTATGCCTAGTTCTTCTGCACACCGGTAATACAAGCCCATTGTGTCGTCGAGTGCTCGAGAGGTCAGCCTGTGTGGCGTGGCTGTTACTATCTGCTCAACAGGTGTTTGGTCGAGCATCAGTGTGTCAGTCGCTGCCGCAGATGCGCGGAGCTTAGCGGTCAGACTGTCGGCATGGCTACTCAGATCCTGAAGCAGTTCCATACCGAACTGGCGGCCACCGACCACCTGTTCGAGCTCGCCCAGTGACTTGAGGCGCCCTTGAGCTGTTCTTTCACTGAGTCTGTGTGCAGCTCGCTGTCTGGCGCTCATGGCGTTATCCCGGTTGGCGATTCTTTCTTGCTGGATGTCGGCCAACTCCTCGAGAGTTTCAGCTTTTCGTTCATCGACCCAATATCCAGGGCCTGGTTCGGCTTCTTGTTTGCTTGGGAATTCAGGAGATGACATTACAATACAGTACAATAATTAGCAACACTAAGCAACGATAGCACTGTGCTTACAGGGCAGTCGCTTACTTTCTTTCAGCCGGGCTCTGCTGCAAGTCCGGTTGGTATTGCTATCCGCTCTCTGTGTTTAGTTTTGATTACGTGGTCTGCTTGCTACAATCGAGACACAATATACCAAGAAATTGGAGGGGTCCATGCAGTCATTAGCCAGTGAGCTTAATTATCAACCAGTAGAGCTACGGTTCGGCACCTCAGGTTTGCGTGGCCTGGTGACCGATATGACCGACTTGGAGTGCTACATAAACACTCGCGGCTTCTTGCAGTTTCTCGATTTAGCGCCAGGGTCAGACATCTATATCGGCGGTGATTTACGGACCAGTACACCGCAAATTATGCGAGCAGTGCAGCAGGCGATTAGCGACAGCAATCATACGACATTGAATTTCGGACTAGTTCCGACGCCGACCTTGGCGTTCCATGCCGCACAGAATGAAGCGCCGTGCATCATGGTTACAGGCAGCCATATTCCGGCCGACCGCAATGGCATTAAGTTTTATAAGCCGGATGGTGAGGTGTTGAAATCAGATGAAACTGCAATCAAGCAGGCGGTAGCAGCGGTGCGTGAGCGTGTGTATGCGACTGATGCCGATGGATCACAGTTCGATGCCGACGGCACGCTGAAGACTCCCCCAGAGCTCTCAGTAGCGGATGAGGCGGCCAAGACAGAGTTTATGCAGCGCTATCAACAAGTCTTCGATAATCAGCCACTGTCAGGTAAGCAGGTTGTGGTGTATCAGCATTCGGCAGTTGGGCGCGACATGCTGGCGGATTTGCTTGAGCATCTAGGCGCTGACGTCGTTGCGGTAGGGCGGTCTGAAGAGTTCGTGCCGCTTGATTCAGAAAACGTCACCGCTGAAGACCGGGCATATTTCAAAAAACTTATCCAAGAGCACAAGGACGCATTCGCCATTGTTTCGACAGACGGCGACAGCGATCGTCCGCTGGTAATAGACGAAACCGGCACCTTTCACCGGGGCGACTTGCTGGGTGTAGTGGTGGCGGAGTGGTTGGAGGCTGACTTTGCTGCGTATCCTGTCAGCAGTAACGACGCGGTGGATATTCAGCTTACAGAGGACGACATCGACTCTCAGCACACGAAGATTGGTTCGCCGTATGTAATTGAAGCGATGCGGACTGCGATTGATGGCAGCTCGAAGCGAGTTGTTGGCTGGGAAGTTAACGGCGGTTTCTTGCTCGGCGGTCAGATGACACTCGACAGCGGAACGCTGGAGCCATTGCAGACCCGTGATGCATTCCTGCCGATATTTGTGGCGCTGATAGCTGCTGTCGAAGCTAAGCAGCCAGTCAGCGAACTATTTGCCCAACTACCTGCGCGCTACACCCAAGCCGGACTGATAGACGACTTCCCGACAGATGTGTCTGGCAGCATTATTGAACGTCTGGGTGCAATCGAAGACCCGAATGATTCCGTTCTGAGCGAAGTTTTCGCTGAGGAACACGGGTTTGATGAGATTGTCGATGTATCGACCGTTGATGGCGTTAGGATTCGATTTGCAAATGGCGATATCACGCATCTACGTCCATCAGGCAACGCGCCCCAGTTCCGGGTGTACTCGATAGCCGATTCGCAAGCGCGAGCAGATGAGATTGTAGAGCTCGGTGTGGCTGAACCAGATGGGTTAATTCGCCAACTTGAGACGAAACCAAAAACCTAATTGTCTAGATACTAATATTGACATAGTACAAACAATCTGCTAATGTTTATTCATGAGTTCACTTGAAACAGTAAATAGGAATCTTTCAGCAGAAGCCACAAACAAGATTATTTCTGTGCTTCAAGAGAGAGTCCCGCAAAGTATGGGCATTCCACTGAAGCCTGAAGAATTAGCTGAGACGGTACCAGTAGAATTTCCGCGACATCAAGAAAAGATACGTGGTCATATGACCGGTCGACGAGATATAGCGCCTCCGGTAGGCTCAATTGACACTATTCAGCACCTGGCCTTTGAAGCGGATGGTGGTGAGACATGGACAATTTTTCGAGTAATACCGAGCAATGAATCTGTAGCAGCAGCATATGTTTGGCGACAAGACGCGGACCCTGCACGCATTGAGTATGGTGTGAGCGGAAACGATGGTCTGGACTATGATCCGCGATTTGAGCAGTCGACGCTCCAGGCTGTGGCGGACTCCGTCAGATAGCTTGACTCAGAAGATTAGCTTAGATATATTTTTAATTAGCACTTTCACTATGAGAGTGCTAATATTGTGTGTAGTTAAGACTAAATCTAAAGGAGGACTATGGCAAAAATTCAGCCACTTGCGGATCGCGTAGTTGCGAAACGTGAGGAAAAAGAACAAAAGACTGCATCTGGTTTGTATCTTCCAGATAATGCCCAGGAGCAGCCTAAAACAGCCGTTGTGGAAGTGGTAGGTACCGACGTAAAAAATATCAAAAAAGGTGATCGCATTTTGTTTAAAGATTTCAGCACCACTGAGGTCAAACTAGATGGCGCCGAGTACATCATCGTCAAAGAAGAAGATGTATTAGCAACAGTCAAATAATTCGAAATAACCTAAAAGGAGTTTTTTAAACATGGCCAAGAAGATGTTCTATGACGAAGACGCTCGCCAGCGCGTACTGGGCGGAGCCCGAGAATTATACGACGCAGTAAAAGTAACGATGGGGCCAAAAGGCCGCAACGTCATCATCAGTAAAAGCTACGGCAACCCAACTGTCACTCATGACGGTGTGACCGTCGCTAAGGCAGTTGAGCTGCCAGAGAAAGATGACGAGACGTTGGGCTACAGCGTCGGCGCGGAGTTAATCAAGCAAGCTGCTAACAAGATGAATGACGTAGCAGGTGACGGCACCACCACGGTGACAGTCCTGACCTATCACATCTTGAACGAAGCCAACAAACTGATCGCCGCCGGTCATAACCCGATGGACTTGCGCCGCGAGCTTGAAGCCGCTGGTGATAAAGCTGTTGCAGAGCTGAACAAAGTCAAAGAAGACATCAAGGCTAAGCAGGACAAAGTCGCTCAGATTGCGACAATTTCGGCTGGTGACGAGAAAATCGGCACCATGATCGCAAATGTAATCAGCGAAGTCGGCAAAGACGGCGTGGTTACAGTCGAAGAAGGGCGTGGTCTGGAACTAGAGAGCGAAGTAGTCGAAGGCTTCAACATGGACCGTGGTTTTGTCAGTCCGTACATGGTGACCGACCAAAAACGCATGGAGGCAGTCTATGACAAACCGCTCGTACTCGTAACTGACCAGAAAATCAGCTCCATCCAAGACTTCCTGCCGATTTTGGAGAAAGCCGCTCAGGCTGGCAAGAAGGACTTGGTGATTATCGCCGAGGACCTCGAGGGCGAAGCGCTCGGTACATTGGTACTGAACAAGCTGAAGGGCGTATTTAATGCGCTAGCAATTAAAGCCCCAGCTTTCGGCGATCGCCGCAAAGCCGTGCTCGAAGACATCGCGACTCTGACCGGCGCGACTGTCATCAGCGAGGAGCGAGGCTTTACATTTGAAAACGCCGACCTGAACATGCTCGGAACTGCTCGCAAGGTGATTTCTGACAAAGACAGCACCACTATCATCGAAGGTGCCGGTAAGCCGGGCGAGATCAAGTCTCGTATCGAGCAAATTGCCGCTCAGGCCGAGAACGCAACCAGTGAATACGACAAAGAAAACCTCGAGAAGCGGATGGCCGCACTCGGTGGCAAAGTCGCCGTCATCAAAGTCGGTGGCGCCAGCGAAACCGAAATCGAAGAGAAGAAGTTCCGCGTCGACGACGCCGTGGCTGCTGCTAAGGCCGCACTCGATGAAGGCATCGTGCCAGGTGGTGGCGTGACATTAGTCAACATCGCCAGCAAACTTAAAGGCAAAGACGTCGGCACCCAGTTGCTCCAAAACGCACTCCGTCAGCCGTTCCTACACCTGATGAACAACGCCGGACTGAACGGTGAAGTTAAACTCGCCGAAGTGTTGGCAGCTAAGCCAGGGCAGGGCTTTGACGTCAACAGCCCCGACAAGCTGGTTGATGTGACTGCGGCTGGTGTCATCGACCCAGCGCGAGTCACCCGAGAAGCGATCCAGAGCTCAGTCTCGATTAGTGGCACAGGTATGACTATGGGTGCACTCGTAGTCGAAGTGCCAGAGGATGATAATGACGGCGGTATGCCTGCAGGTGGTGGTGGCGGTATGCCCGGCGGCATGATGGGCATGTAGCTCCGGCTACTACACATAACTCCCTATAAAACCGCGCTGGCCCCGAGCAGCGCGGTTTTAGGCTATCGTAGTGCCGTTTAGTGGGAAACGGGGCAGTGTTGGCAGCAATGCTCATGCTTGCAGTCACGTCTGAATTCTTCCATTGCTTTAAAAGTTAACAGATGTAGTTTGACATAGTATCAGTAGAAGCGTATAAAGACGTTACCGAGCGTTATGATGAAAAAATCAAACAAAAACTGCTCTCAACAACAAATGCCAGCACGAGATTGGCGGGAAGGATACGACCCTAGATAGGGTCTTTTTATTTATGAGAAGAACTCGTACATGGGTAGGTGAAGACGGAAGCGTGCATCATCATGACATCCAACCCGGCCACGGCCTGACAAGAGAGAACCCTTTGCTTGCTGAAGACAAAGAGTCCGGGGACTTTAATCCAATTAATATATGGTTTGATGTTGCTATCGCATCAACGGTGGTGGTGGATCAAGCTAAAATAGCTGAGACTATTGCTGCGGCACGAACTGACGAGGCTACATGGCGCAGATATATGCATTTTGCATTTGGGGAGCAAGCAATGCCTCGCGATATGGCAAAATATGTAGATTCGAGGGATAAATATCTAGCGGCGTATATGAAGGCAGAGGCGGAGAAGGATATATCCAATACTGGATCCGAACAACAATTACGAGCAAATCGGTTTGAACACTATTGTCGGCTACTTAGGTTCAGTTTGCCTGTTGAGCGTCGCGAAGAGTTCAATGATAGCATGCAAATCGCAGGGGCTGAGATGCGTATATTTGGTGATGGGATTGAAAGGCATGTCGGTGGTACCGCACTGAGCGTGGACGTAGTAACAGCAGGAGAACCTCCGCTTATCGTCGGAGAAGATAGCTTCGTTATGCCCAAGACGCCCTACTCTGATTAATAGCTAGAAACGCTAACATCAACCCGTAATCATTACCGCCACTGCGACGGCAGGAGTGGAAGCGTTCGCCAGTAATTGTGTCTTGCGTGTTGCGCTCGATGTGTTTTTCCGTAAGCCCGCACTCGATTAGCTGATCGTACACGGCTCGCTGCACATCGAGCAGGGATTTGACGTCATTTTTCTGCTGTAGATATTTGCCATCGAATAAACAAGCTACATCTTTCTCGACTTCGTATGATCTCTGTTGCGCGGCTGGGCTAATCCAAGCCCACAGATTCTGGGGTTCCACACCATAACCCCTGGTGAGTTTACTGACTGTTTTAGTGACGATATTCTTCTCGGTACCACGCCAGCCGGAGTGAACTGCAGCTCGGGCGCCTGTGGCTGGGTCGTAGAGCAGCACCGCAGGGCAATCCGCCACGCCAACTGCAATTACGGCATTAGATTCGAGGGCGATAATCGCGTCACCCGGGCTTTTGGTTGGCTGCGAGTCGGCATCGACGACGGTATCGCTGTGCCGTTGGGTTACGGTGAACAATTCCCGTTGGTCGAGCCCAAGCTCTAAAAGAAGTCGTTGGCGGTTAGCGAGTCCGGTTGGGCTGTGGTCCATCGTGGCTGCGCCTTGCCAACCAGTATCACGGACACTGATGCCGGCAGTAATTGTGCTGAACTTAGCTATCCATTTGGGACGTAGAGTCTGTATGATTAGCTCCTAGAGCGTGAGCGTGCCCTCGGTCTGGAGCCGACTGCTTTTTCCATTATCGCCAGTCCAGTTTTGCTCACAATCTGTTTATAGCCACGACGTCCGTAAAACTCAGCCGCTTTCTTAGACAGGCCTTCGATAACAAATGCTTGTACGCCAAATATCATGGCGGGACGTTCGAGACCCTCTAGGATAGTGGTGGCGACAGCTCGGCCTTGGTGCGTTGGGGCGACAGCTATGTCGATCGCGTAGTCTGCGCGCGCGGTAGTGGTTGCGCGCGAGTGCTGTGGGTGAGTTACGCCAAACCCGATGATCCTACCAGCATCGTAGGCACTGACAGCTATTAGAGGACCGTGGTCGGGGTCTAGCATGTCATGCGCGATTGAGTCGAAGTCGCTCAGCGGTTGTTGTCCGGATTGTTGCATGCTGAGGCGCAGTCCTTTGGCTACAATCTTTTCATTAAGTGTTTGGTTACATCCGACTTGATAGTCAATGTCGCCAAGCGGGACGCGTTCAGTGTCGCTCATCACTCGTGGCGTAATGATTTAATCGGGTCTTTGCGAGCGGCTTGCCAGGCTGGCCAGAGTCCGGCGACGATGCCGACGATGGCTGATACGCCGGTTGCAACCAGGATGGTTACGATGTCGAATGCGCCACTAAAGTCTGTAAAGATAGTAATCGCGCCGACTGCAGCGTAGGCCAAAGCCACGCCAAGTAGACCGCCAATCGCGCTGAGCAGCATTGATTCAATCAGAAACTGCAGCAGTACATGGGTTCGTGAAGCGCCGATGGCTTTGCGCAGACCAATTTCGCGGGTACGTTCAGTAACGCTGACCAACATGATATTCATAATGCCGATGCCGCCAACTAGCAGTGAGATGCCGGCGATGGCGGCCACAAACTGAGTTGCGATAGAAGTGAAGGTGTCTGTCAGGCTCAGGATGTCTTCTTGCTTGATGAACGAGAAGTCTTTCTGACCACCGTGGTTTTTGGTCAATTTTGCTTCAAGCCGTTCGACTACGGTGTCCACCTCTGCGTCCTCGGTGACGGTAAAGTCAATCTCTTGGAGGTTAGTGCTGCCTTGATTATAGGTTGCGCCGCGTGCGAGCGGGATGTAGACGGTGCGTCCGAGGTCAAAGCCTGTTAGCTGCGAGACTGCTTGCTCGTTGTTGCTCTCGATTACACCGGTGACAATAAACTTTTCGCCACGAACGTAGATAATGCCCGTCACTGCATCACGCGAGCCGAATAGGTCTTTTGCTAAGTCAGCGCCAATCACCGCGATGTTCTCGTCTTCGTCACCATCGAACATGCCACCACGGCTAAGTTCTTGGCCGAGAACTGCCGGCAGGTCGCTATCAGTCGCCACCAGGGCCGCGCCTTTGACAGGCTTCTCTTTATACTCGACAATACCGGATACCGGCACCACTCCGGTCGCAGCAGCGACGCCTTTGTCTTTCTTGATAGTGTTGAGGTCTTTGATTGTAAGTGTCGATACACCAAACGCTGAACTGAAATTCGAGTCATTGAGCGCGATGTTGCCGTCGTCATCACGTTCGAAGATATTGCCTGGCGAGACAGAGACGAGATTGGCCCCGAGACCAGTAATTTCACCTTGAATCTGCTGCTTGAATCCATTGCCGAGCGAGATAACAGTCGTTACCGACGAGACTCCGATGATGATGCCGAGCATTGTTAGCGTCGAGCGTAGCTTGTTAGAGCGGATTGTTTTAAGCGCCAGCCTGATGTTCTGCCAAATCATAGTGAGCGGTCCTTTCGCGATGGTTGACCTAGGCTAGTCCTCTTTAGCTCCTTTGGACGTAGTTTTCTTGGTTTTTTATCGGTAGCTTTAGTCGTAGACGATTTCTTCTCAGTTGTTTTCGGAGCCTTCTTGGTCTTAGCGGTACTCTTTTTGGCTGATTTCTTGGTGGATTTTGGCTTAGATTTGGTTTTCGATTTCTGTGTGGTCTTCTTCGTGGCTTTGGTAGTGGGCTTTTTAGTTGTAGCTTTCTTGTCTGACTCGACATGACCGTCTTTGAGGGTGATGACGCGCTTAGCGTAATCGGTGATAGTTTCGTCATGGCTGATGACAATGATGGTATTACCGTCTTGGTGGAGGTCTACGAGTAGTTTCATGACCTTCTTGCCAGAAGCAGAGTCGAGGTTGCCAGTTGGTTCGTCGGCCAGGATGAGCTGTGGTTTGTTAGCCAGGGCACGGGCGATAGCGACGCGCTGCATTTGACCGCCAGATAGCTCGTTTGGATAGTAGTAGACGCGATCCTCAAGCCCGACTTTACGCAGCAGTTCGGCGGCAGCTTTTTCACGACCGAATCGGTCGACCCGGGCGTAGACCATCGGTAGGGTGACGTTTTCAAGAGCGGTATGGCGTTGGAGTAAGTTGAAACTCTGGAATACGAAGCCGATTTTCTTACGGCGGATCTTAGCGAGCTTGCGGTCGTCGTGATCGGCGACATTTTCGCGTTCGAATTTGTAGCTGCCGTCCGTCGGTGAATCGAGCAGGCCGATGACGTTCATCAGAGTCGATTTACCAGAGCCACTGGCGCCGACGATGGCTACGAATTCACCACGTTCGATCTCAATTTCAACATCTTCAAGTGCGACGGTTTTACCGTCACCTTTACCGAACACACGACTAATGTTTTTCAGCTGAATCAAACTCATTTGACTTCTATCATAACCCGCCTTGTTAACAGGGGCAAGTATTCAGATAATTGCTGGCGGAGAGTGCAAAACATGCCGGTCGGCATGTTGGAGCGCCACAACGCGACGGCATGAGGCGGGCTCGCGAAATCTTTCAACAGAAAAATATTTGTGAGGGATGGTCGCTGCGCGACGCTGACTCACGTTGTTCGCTGGCGCCCGAACCTAGGTTCGAACTTTTCTCACAAAGAGAGAAACGCCCGACCGCAAGGGTCGAGCGCCTCTCTCCTGGCGGAGAGGGAGGGATTCGAACCCTCGAAACGGCGTAAACCGTTTACACACTTTCCAAGCGTGCTCCATCAGCCACTCGGACACCTCTCCATAATTTTAAGTATAACTGCGAATTTCCCGTGCCCAAAGCTAACTGAACAATATAAACATTCCATAGATAGCGCCGCCCGCTGCGAGTACCGGTACAATTATGTTCGCTGGTGAGAGCAGTCCGCGGAAGTGTTTGCGCAAGAACACGAACGTCAGGCTGTCGAACAGGGCAGTAATGACCCCGGCGAACGCCAATAATTCCAGGCTAGCGAAGTCGCCCACCAGTTTAATCGCCGCACCATAGCCGATACCGAAAACCGCGGCGGCCTCAAGCGAGTGCAGCAGCACAAAGCGCGCAGTACGAATCATGTCGCGAAACCGCGGCGCGTAATAGGCGTAGAGCCCGGCGTGAATGGCCCACGTTAGCCCAGCCATAACGATAAAGAGTGCTTGTTCCATAGTTTTAAGTATAGCTCGAGCACTGTCCCGACAAAAGCAAAAACCGCCGCTATGGTCAGCGGCGGTTAGTGACAGATGAGTTGTCTGCGTTAGCGGTTGCTAAGCACGTCTTTCATCTGGTTGCGGCTCTTGGCCCAGCTGCGGACACCTGCGAAAATCGAGGTGCTACCGGCAACTGATGCTGCTAC
>Ga0136601_1000422_pt1 | contig 18373 bp, 16 predicted proteins | sample AntRauMFilla2699_FD_181020 | JGI IMG/M metagenome (GOLD analysis project Ga0136601, IMG submission 181020) | Saline lake microbial communities from Rauer Islands, Antarctica - Metagenome Filla 2 #699 | ecosystem: Environmental > Aquatic > Non-marine Saline and Alkaline > Saline | place...
GCTGTTGTGACGAAGCCCTGAATTTCAACATCCAGAGCATCAGAAGAGAACTTGGCACGGGAACGGCGCATCAATACTTCAAGTCCAAAGAAAGCCGGTTCCCATTGCGGGAGCTGGGCACGCCCGACACAATACCCACCACGGTGGGTGTGGTGACGCCCGCCGCAATGAGGTTGGCGTCGCTGTCGTTGCAAAGCAGCCCGTTCTCGGACACCTTCAAGGGTTCGTTTAGGGAGTAGGTGATCGCACCACCTGTCCGCGTCCCTGCACCCACGAGCGCTACCGTCTCGAACACACGGAACAGCGCACGTGTCCCACCGCTCACCATAGTGACGACGTTCGCATGTGCGGTGCTTCGGTACTGCCCGTTCGTCCAATTTGCGGGAGACCCCGCATGCCCGATCGAGCTTCGAGGCCCTGTGCCCCCCTTGCGGTTCGAGAGGTAGGTCTCGCTCTGAGCCAACAAGAAGCCAGCGGGGGAATTCCCATCGCTCAGCTCAACGACGTACTCCCCCTCTGTGGATTCCACGTACTTGACCCAGATGCCACCACGCCAACCGGACGCTCTGAGAAGAGGCCCCGCAGACACTGGGAAGCGGTCCCCTGGAAACTCGTATTCAACATCTCGATCAAGCATGCCTGTTGTCGTTGCCATCTCTATGCTCCCCACTTGGAGGTCTTCGTCAGGAGACCCTTCTTCGCCGCAATTTTCAACAGCTCTCGTAGGAGCTTGAGTTCGTCAATCGAACCCTTGTACAGCTCCACCCACGACCCGCCGCACCGCTGAAAGCCTCTGGCTACGCGATCCAGCTCGGACGGGGTCGGAGTGAACTCTGACCCTGGCCCTGACTTCAGCAGCTCTTGTAGCAGCCGATGGTGTGCGTAGACCGGCTTCAGTGGTGAGTTAGGTGTGCCCATCTCAGCCCTTCCGCTTGTAGAGGCCGGGCATACGACTTGGGTGACTGCCACCCAAGCGGCGCTGCATGCTGTTGCGGAGATCACCGCCAGCAAACACGTTGCCACTGACCTTTGCACGGCCCTTGTTGCGCCCATTGCCCGTGGAACGGCCGAAAGTAGCGAACTTGCCCGCATTTTGGCTTGCGAGCCAAACCATACGCACAAGTGCATCAGACTGGTCGTCGTGGAAGCCCTTGGTCTGGGGAGCTTCCACCGAGCTGGTGTACTTGTTGTGCACCGTCTCCTGTAGAGTGAGAAGTTCCTCGATGTACTCACAGTGCTCCCGTCCATCATCAGGAACCGGCCAGTTGTAGAGCTGGATCCGCTGCTCGAACATCATGTCCTTGAAGTTCTTGAACACCTGGGAGGTGAGCGGCCGGGTGAAGTCGTGCTTCTTGAGCTGGCTGAGTCCGCGCTTCGCGAGAGCTTGCTCGAACGCGATGCCACACCACTGGTCGAACATGCCTTCAGTGATGAGGAACTTGCGGCACAGGTTGTGAACCCAGTCAGCCACAGCATCGAAGTCGAGACGGCCCTCGAAGTCTGAGTAGCGTCCCTCGCCCGCAACGATCTTGTCCACGAGGTCGACGACGATGCGGCCGTCAGAATCGAGGTGACCGATGGCCACGGCGGTGGCATCATTCTGGAGGGCGAAGTCGAGCCCCATGAAGTGGGGGGTGCGTGCTGGTGCAGACGTACGTGGGCGCAACGTCGGCTCGATGCAGCGCAGCAGGTCCGCGCTGTTGCGAATCCAACCACGCGTCGCATCAGTGAACTCGCCGCCATACTCCGTGTAGAACGTGACAGTGTCTGAGGCGTAGTTACCAGCGAATTCACCGGGGGCAAGCGTGGGGTTGACCTCCCAAGTCGGAGCCTGGATGGACAGAATGTTGTCTGAATCAACACCACCAGCAAACCCACGCTGGAACTGCTCGTAGAACTTCCCCTGCCGACCGAGCGGTGAGGAGATCATGATCATGCGGCCCTCAGACGGATCGTCTGGGTTGACAGGCTGCTTGGTGTCGGGGTCCTTGGCTGTGAAGGCCGACAGCGACGGTCGAACAGCGTCGTAGATCGTCTTGGCCGACGACTGCGTCCCGTCGGTGAAGTGGGCGAACTCGTCGAGGATGATGCAGATGTTACCGGCACCACGAAGACCCTTGGCGACACAGCTCTTGAAGGTGACCTTGATGGTCGCGCTGTTCGGGTTCTGGTGTTCAGCGAAGGGCCCGAAGCGCTCGACATCAGACGGTGTCTGGAACCGCACGTAGCTCTGAGTGTTGTTTGCGAGGTACGGACGGAAGAAGTCGCAGTTGCCTGTGACGATGTTTCCAGCGAGAGCGAACGTGCCATGGCCCTCTACAGTCGCGCAGAACACCTCCTCGACACGATCAGTTTCCTCGACTGCCTTGACCGTCCAGTGAGCGTGGCGCTTCACCTCGGACCCACCACAGGAAACAAAGTTATCGCGGTGAGCATCAATGATGAAGAAGGACGCGTCCAACGTCTCACGCTGGAACGTGATGCGGTGCATCACCGAAGAAGAGCCGGTCAGGTTCGACTCCCTTTCGTAGGACTGGATACTGTAGGTGCCGATGCCCAACAGAGCACACACATCCCGCACGAACTCCACGTCTGAGCGCCGTGCGCTATCAATTTTGATCTGTCCCTGCTTGCCTACAGACCCATCAGCCGCAAAGTAACCCTTCAGCCACCCCAACAGGTAAGCCTTGTTTTCTCGGATAGAGGGGTATTCCTTGAAGAAATTTGGCAGTGCTGTACGCTGTTCGCCACCGGACACTGGATGCGAAGGACACATCTCAAAATAGGGGCGGAGGGCTGCATCCTTCTCCCCGAATAGATGAACGCGGTTGGCATTCCGCTCACCTGGGACACAGGTACCGTCCCCAAAAGCAAAACCGTGCGCAACACCAAAGGGTGACGCGTCGATGCGGTTTTTGTAGCTTCGTCCGTAGACCTGCTGGAGGTGGTGCTTCCCAGGGCGCAATTCCGTCGTGCGAAACTCGACGTATCCCTTCCCACGGTGAGAGCTGCGGGAGTCTCGGGCGTACCAACGGTGATCCGCCGTTGTGTAGATGACATCATCTACCCCCTGCCGAGACAGCGTGAGCTTGAAAAGCTTCTGTCGCCCAAACGAGCGGATGGGAGCCTTGACCCAAGACCCATTGGCTGTCAGCAGAGTCTGGGTCGTGCCAGCTAGGGGGCCAATTGGCCGGATCCCCTCATCTGTGATGATCTCAGTGCCGGAGGCAAAGCAGTTGTTGAAGTGTCCTGACACGCCTTGAAACAGGATCCCAGCCTGATCTTTGTCGGTAGCAACAGAGATCAGTTGGATGATGTCCGTTTCAGGCAACCCATAGAAGCCTTGAGGGTTCAGCTTCGAGATTAGCTTGTAGGTCTCGTAGGCAGCGATGCACGCAGACATGAACGTGTTGTGGTTCGTCATACCATTGGCGACGAACGCCTCCCCGTCTGGCACGTTCAGATCGAACACGGGCTCTTCGCCATGCTCGATGGTTTTGACCGGGTCGTAGAAGTAATCCAGATCGCGCAGATGCTCGAAATGAGCGATCGTGCTGGGGTCCGCCCCGAGGCCAGCGGCGGTTTCGAGCACCGCGTTCAAGCGGGGGTATGTCATCTCATCAGACGCGCTGGGCTTGATCGTGTTGCCCAACTTGGAGCGGAGGGATGAACGACTCCAACCGTGTCCGGGGTTCGCGCGCGGGATCGACTCCAAAAGACGCCGTGCCCACCCCCGCTGATGAGGAATGGACTCGGCATTTCCGCCCTCCCGACCCGCAGATTGGATCGATGCGAGGAGAGGTAGACCCTTCCGGTCGGTCATAAAGCCGACCAACTCAGCAAAAGCGGTTCTGGACCGGAGACCCCGAATGGCCAGGTGATAGTAGTCTCTCTGATAGCCCTTGTCCCACTTCGGCCGAACGCGGCTGATGATCCCCAGGTTCAGGAGGAGGAGCTGCACCTCCCTGGCCAGTTGCTGGCTTGCGGTGCTGAAGGATACGACCTGCCCGCCCTTCTCCACACCCCCGTCCGTCTCAAATAGCCCTCGGAGGAATGAGCGCACCACACTCGACGGAGAACGTAGGATCGACCAGGGAACACACTTAGTGTCGCGTGTCAGATCCATCCGGAACCCGATGTCGTGTAGGAACCGACGGAGACACTTGCCGCTGAACTTGATCTGACCGGTGTGCTCTCGTCGAAGGTCCCAAGCGGTCGTGTAGCCACCCAAAAGCTCTGTGAACAACGCTCGTGCCTGTTCGATGAACTCCGGATCGCTGACCGTCAGCTCCGTCCGGTTCTCATAGCCCCACAACCCGTCCCCCACGAGACACCCGAGTAGCAGGCCCCATCGCTCATCGATGTAGGCAGGTAGGGCTACCTCCTTTCTCCCCTCCTCGTTGTGGAAGGGGCGTGCATCGACATACTCACTCGCCCAGAGCTGAGTGCTTCGATTGATAGCGATCTGGTCGCCAAGCTCGATGTCGGGGAGATAGCGCCACCGAACCTCCCCATCTGTGTCCATGACCTTGATGCGATGCTTGGCGGTGCCTCTGATCTCATAGCCGCAATGCGTCCGAACCTTGATCACAGGGTGGACGCCCGCGTTGTAGAAGTAACGACTACGGGCCGTTCTACCACTTTCCTGCGCCACTCCAAGATCAAGGGGCTGAACCTCTGGACCGTCAGGATCTCCAAGCTCATCGATCCGGAACATCCCCTGCTCGGTCACCACGAGGGAATCGCCCGCAATGCACTTGCCGGATCTACGCCCGACAGACAGGACCATCTCGCGGCGCTCTTGGCCGGGAATGATCTTGTCGACATTGCAGCGGCCTGTCTCGTGCAGATACTGGAGGTACTCGGCCTCAGTGAGAATCGTCTTGTCTTCGCGACGCCATCCCTCGCGCCACCCATCACGTGTGGAGAGGTCACCCCACACAGGGACTGTCGGTTCTTCATCCTCCAGCGCGATGCCGTAGGTGGCTTTCAGGATCACCCTCTGCACGGGGAAGAGCCGGAACGTCGACCCTCCCAAGCCCCAGACCGAGTCCACGAACTCGATGATGTTGGCGATCTTCTCGCCGCCGGCCGTGTTGCGGGTTGCCGTCAGGAACGCGTCACCAAAGCTCATGAGAGACCCCGCACGAAGCGAGCGCCAAGGGTTTCACCCATGGATCACCTCCGCAGCTTGGCTTCGAGTTCGGCTCGCCACTCACCAGAACCAAGGACTCCAGCGAGCTTCGTCATGATCGCCTGGGCTTCTTCAGAGCGCATGTGGCAGTCGCGCACCAGCGTTGTGTGGATGGTTTCGCCCATGAACTCCATGACCGTCGTGAACGCGGGGGAGTCGAGATCGACGCCCGCATTGTGAAGCTGGTCCACTCGCTTCAGGAACGCGTCCCCTGCGGCCTTCAGAGCGTTCACTCGACGCATGCTGATCTGGCTGGTGGCCTCACCCTTGCGCTCAGCCTCCTCGCGCTCGAACTTCAGCGAGGCTGCTTCCTGGGAGATGCCCACCATGACGTGCTGTAGAACATCAGGGCTCTCTGGGTTCTGCTGGATCGCTCGTACAAGAGGATCCTGCTCCATGGACTCCTGCTTGTCCTCCATGATCTTGGCTGCCATCTCATTGGCAGGCTCACGCTTGGCCTTCGGCTTGCGACCGGGAGTGGCCCCCATCACACTGGGGGTCCCGTCCGTCTTCATCGTGATGGTGTCGGTGTCCCGGACAGCGTCGATGTCACGCCACTTCCGCTGACCGTTTTCGTCGAGCACACCGACCCGAGCGACACCTTTCGGGAGGCTTGCAAGGATCTGCTCGTTGAGTGTGTTCGCCATCTACATATCTCCGATCAGGTAGTGATCTCGGGCGGGCCAATGACAGGCTCCGCTCCGCCGAAGAAGCCCGTGTCTGGAGTGAGCGTGAAGTTGGTCACACTGCCGTTGTACTGGGCCCCCAGAACAGCCCTGGTTCCCGCCAACCCCTTAGGGCCCGTGACGGTCAACGTGGCCCCTGCGGCCACGGCCGAGAACCCTGGGATGGCGTTGATGGCTGCTTCGAGATCGGTTGCTGTTGCTGCCGCGCCGCCACCCACAACGAAGTCCTCGCCGGACACCAGCTTGTAGGAGCCGATGATCAGCGTGGCCTTGGCCGTGAAGTCGTTGTCCGCTACGAGAACGGTCCCCGTGGCATCCACCGGCAAGGGGGATGCTGTGGGATAGCTGACCAGCCCGACATAGTTGGTTGCCCCTGGACCCCGATTTGGCTGGGACACGCCCACACCTGCATCAAGGGGGACACCCAGTCCAGAGAAGGGGATCTCTCGGATCTGCTGCTGACGGAACTTGATCCGGAGCTTGACGGGGTTGATGCCCCGGCTCGGATCAGATCCACCTGCAAGGTTGGCGACGAGAGAATCGTAGGACGCGCCTGCGCCAATGAGCTTCGGCATGTGGGCATACCTCCCTACACACCCAGCTCGATAGGCCAGCTACCGGCGCAACCGCGCTGTCCTCGTCGCTTCCATCTGTGAGTCAGCGACGCCAGTAGGTGTCCATCAAAGCATCGGCTGCTCGTTTGGAGAGAGCATCGTCGTGCTTGGGCACTTCACCATGCCCTTTCGGGACCCCCTCAACAGGCTCGGCGGTCTCGACGACGAAGCGGTTGAGCGTGCTGAAGTCTTTGCCACCGGGCCCCTTCTCGATCTCTGTGGGGGTAGGGGGTGCCCCCTTGGCCTTCTGAACCTCGCTCCGAGTTCGGGAGGGGGTGGTGCCCTTCTGCTCTTTGGACTGTTCAACAACTGCGGGATCATTGGACAGAGCCTTGGTCTCTGCCAGCTCCCTGACCCCACGCTTCTCGGGGTTGTCGAAGAAAGCCCCTTCGGAACTTGGGGCAGCTGGCCCGGACTCGACGGCAGCCTGCTTCGGAAGACGGCGCTGCTGAAGCAAGTAGCCATGGGTCTCGTGAGCATTCGCGGTGGCCATGATCCAGTCGTCCAGACCGAGGGTCATGCCGCCCGCCTCTGTGATGGCATCGTAGGCAGCCTTGAAGGTCTCCTGCATGTCCTGCTCTGCGGAAAGAGCACGCATGTACTGATCTTCAACCGGGGACCAGCGGTCGACCCATTCCTGGGTGGCGTCCATGGAGCTGGAAGGCTCGACGGCGTGGATGCCGAAGTACCCCACCATCTTCTCGGCCAACACATCGATCTCTGCCTGTACGCCCTCGTAGAGCCTTTGGAAGAGCAGGTGGTCACCGTAGTAGCCCGTGCCCTTCACGGTCCAGTGAGCCGTCTGGTATACCCAATACTGGGCGCGTAGGAGGCTGAGCAGGTTGACCATGAGTCTTTCGACTAGATCACCCTGACGCTCGGAGCCTTCGTAGTATGCGTTCAGGTCCAAGACGATCTCCTACTTCAGTTCCAGCTCGACATCGCCGCCGAACCAAATGTCCTGCAAGGGCTCGATGGGAGCCGACGCGATGGTGGCCTCGTCGATCTGCTGCGAAGCCGTCAGCTCGTACTCACCCGGGTCGTAGACAGGAGAGAACAGCGACGCGGTGGCCTCGTGGTCCGTCATGTTCGCCTGGGAGATCATGCGATGCTGGAACGAGCGACGGTCCTCCTCGGGGATCTGGTTGGCAGTCACGAGGTTCTTGTTGTACTTCTGGCAGACGGAGGTGCCGTTGGCACGACGGTTGGCGAAGGCGCACCCGTTGCACCGGTCGAAAGCCAAGACGAACTTGACCGCGTTGGCTCGGTTCTTCAGAGAACCTTCGACGCAGCCCTTGGTTCCAGAGGCTGTCGCGTAGGCCGCCGCATCGACGTAGAGGTGTCCAGAGACACCCTCATGCCGGTCACGGAGGACTTGGAGGGCTTCCGCACCCGCTGTGCGGATGTTGCTCGCCCAGCGGACTTGGTGAAGCGTGTCGAACTCGGACCCACAGAGACCTTCGGTCAAAGTCAGCCGAGCCCACTTGATGTAGGCTTCGAGATCACGTGGGCTTGGTGTCAGGGTCGCGGTCCGCATCTGGACGTGCTCCCTCTGGACCGAACCACCGCTGTACTTGTGGTTGGCCTTGCGCCCAGCCTTCTCTTCGAGAGCACCCGTCTTGCGGAGAAGGGGGTCGAGGAGCTTGGATGCCGCCTTGACCTCACTCCGATGAATGGTCTGGATGATGAACCGACGAAGCATATCGCCCCGGACACCGCGATCAATGGCTGTGGCGACTTTCGCCACTCGACCATGCAGACCCTTCAGCTTGCGTGCTTCCTGACGTGTCCCGTTGACGCGCTCCCGAACATCAGAAGCGACCGCTTCCTGTGCAGCAGCACGAGCAGCAAGGTTCTTCTTCATGGCGGCCCGAGCATTCTTCTCGGAGACCTCGGGAGTGCCGCCCGCCATGCCTTCGTTGTAGCGGCCCGAGTACGAGGCCGTCGTCCCGGTCGTGCGGGTGATGTGGGCCGAGGCCATGCGGAGCAGCTCTGCGGGAGCCTTGTCCGAAGCAACCAGAGCCTCGCCAGCCTTCTTCGACAGAAGTCCGCGCTGAACCCACTTCACGATCTGAAGCTGTGCGGACTTGCGCTCGCGCTCTTGGAGCTGGGCTTTGCGGCTGACGTGCTTGCGCTCTGGCTTGTGTGCCTTGAGAGCCCGGGTGGCCTCATCGACCGAGACGCGCTGTGAAGGTGCCACATGCACGGGGCGGAAGTCCGACGGACCTTCGATGGTCGCGCTCTTCTGGCGGAAGGCGGCCAACAGAGCCTTCTTGGGATCACCTTCGAGGTCGATGGTACGGCCTGTCGCCTGAAGAGTGGGCGTGTAGACTTCACGCGCCTGCCCCCAAGGCATGGATGCAACCACCTTCTTCCCGGTGATGCCGCATTGGCCCTGGAAATTGTGGGTGGCCGTCAGGCTGTGACGGGGCACCACGATGTAGCGTGCGGTCTTGGCGTAGCGCTTGATCTCGTTGGCCCACTCACCTTGCTCGTAGCCTGGGTACGCAGCGGCTCGGATGAACACGCGTCCGAGCAAGCCATGCTCTTTGGAGAGCTTCGACAAGGCAGGCTTCATCGCGCTGATGTCGGTGTTCTCGGGGAGTGATGCGATGGTCTCACGAAGACGAGCCAGGACTGCACGGAACGGCTTGTCGGCGAAGCGTGCCGAAAGACGCATGGCCCGGCGAAGGATCAGCTCCATCACCTCTGGAGCAGCTGCGGCTCGCTTGGCGGAAGGCTCTTCGAGACTAGCTTGGTAGCGCGCGGCGTCTGGATCGAAGGTGGCGTGGAAGTGGAGTCCGGGCTCACCCCGGTGCTCGCCCCACTCCTGCTCCAACTCAGGGATCGCATCGTAGTGCGGATCCTTCGGGAGACGGGAGAGGTCTTCTTCATCGACTTCGAGCCACGAGAGGTCAGACAGACCGCCCTCGCGCATCATCTCGCCGAGATCATCCATAGAGAGAGCGGCGCTGTCGCCCGAGAAGTGGATGCCCAGCTCCCCGTCGCCAGAGAGCACTCCACCCATGACGACGCCGTCGGGGAGGCCGGCCTCACCTGCGCGGTCGTCGCTCACCTCTCCCTTCGGTGGGAGGATGTCGGGGTTCAAAACGCCCATGCCATAGTCCTCGCCGGGAAACTGGCCGACCAGTCCCGTGAGTCCCATGGATTGAGTCATGTCAGTGGGGAGATGGGAACTCAACGGTCCCTCCTGTAGTACAGGTCGTCGAGCGAGAGACCTTCGTTGATGGCGCGTCGAGCTAGGTCGTGGGAAGCAGTCTTTGGACGGGAGGACGCCTTCTTGCCTTCCTCATCCATCTCCTCTTCCTCTTCAGCGGCCCATCCCTCGGGATCTTCTTTGATCTCCTCGACATCAGACAGAAGGCTTTCCACCTCTTCCCGATCACGTCCAGAGAGGTCCTCCTCGATGGCCGGGTTCCAATGGGGAGCGTTGATCTCGTCGTAGATGGTGTCGGAGAGGGCAGAGAGCACCTCGACACAGTTGGCCATCTGGCGGCGCATGTCGGGGATCTTCTGGATGTACCCTTTGCCGCCGAGGCTGCCGTCGGGACTCACCCGAGCGGACTTGATCTTGGTGAAGGTCTGCTGGGCAGACATCGCATGTCCCAGTGCCATCAAGGTCGACCGCAGAGTCTGAGCCAGAGGCTTCGTCTCTCGCGGCTCGAACGTGAAGTGGGGAACCATCTCCCGTTCGGACGGCCCTGGGGATCCCCAGGCCCATTCGCCCTTGTCACCTGAGCGGTCCTTGATGAAGCGAACTTCACCCGCAGTCTTCGTGCGACCCTCTTGTTCAAGGGCGGCACGTTCGATCGGCAGTAGGATCTTGTCGTCTGAGCCGGCCACGAGGTACTCCTCTCCTACTCGGACGCGTTCTATAGGCGAGCTACCGCGTGAGCGGGTCACCCCAACTTCAGAGGGGAACCGTCGTCGTTGAACAGACGCTCGATGACGTAGCCGTTCACATCCTGTCGGAGACCCCACAGGTCCTTGGTCGCCTTGTGTACCAGGGTGTCCTCTGCGAGCTTCACGAAGTCGCCCCCACCGAGGAGAGCATCGATGCTGCTGGCGCGACGAGTCATGCTCGCCTGCTTGCGCTTCGCCTTCTTCTTGGCCTGCTCGGAAACGACAAGGTGGTTGGCAACCACCGCCATTTCCTTGTGCCCATCGAACTTCACGAAGACCATGCCCTCATGGCTGGTTGCCTTGCGGCCCGAGGTGCGAGCCTCGATGATGGTGCCCTTGGTGCCTGGGGGCGGTGCGTCCGGGTAGGACAGCATTGCTTCCATGGTGCCGGCGAAGCTTACCCGGAGGCCCGCAATGGGGTGCGTCGGGCAAGGGCTGCCCGGCTCGCCTGCGGTGAGACCACGTACGCTCTCGAAGCGGGGGTCGGTCTCCCGCTCCTCGGGAAGCATGTAGGACTGCACGAGGTCCGGACCGCTGTTGAGCATCATGTTCGCGTCGCTGTTCTCGAACTCGTCGAGGTGTGCAGACCACTCATCCTTGGGAGCATCGTTGTCCGAGTGGCCCATGTTGAGGTTGATCTCCCCAATCTCGATCTCGATCTCGCCGACATCACCCATCTCAACTTCGCTCTCGATCTCAACCTGACCGCAGGAAGCGACCTTGCCCCCGGCCTTGCCCAATGCCTTGTCGAGCTTCGCCTTGTCGCTCTTGGGAAGCTTGGAGAAGTACGCGGAGCTGGAACTTCCGAGATCCTCCACGATCTGACTGGCGGGAACCATAGATGCGTTGCCCCCAGCTTCGATGATCTCGTTGATCTTGCGATCCTTCTTCTGCTTGGAGTTCGCCTTGGACTTCGCCATAGGCCCCTCGAAGGACACCATGTTGCCGGCCTCATCTTCGACGTAGAGGAAGTAGTCGGCGGCGGCTTCCTTGCCCTTCTTGGCCTTGCTGCCGATGGCTGCCGTCACCTTGTCGGCCATTGCCTTCGTGATGGACTTGGCAGCAAGAGCTGTCCGGACCTGATCTGCTGCGTGAGCTTGGTCCGCTGGAGTCGAGGCCCACTGCATGTTGGAGATCATGTCTGCAACGAGCTGCTTGCTGCTCTCTGCACCGCCGTAGTCTCCTCCCCGCAGGGACTTCTTGGCGTAGGTCTTGGCAGACTTCGGAGTCCCAACCCAGGACATCAAGTCCCCGGCGGTCTTGAACTCCATGTTGGCCTCGACGGCCTGGAGCAAACGCGGTTGGAGTTCTGGGTTTCCGTGAGCGAGACGGATCAGTTCAGTACGGCGAATCATAGGTAGGTCCTCTCTCACAGTTGCCGGGCAATAGAGTAGAAAACGGTCGCAGCTGATGCGGCGGTCACGGTAGCGGTGAACCCAGCTGCCGTTTTCGTAGTGATCTCGGGGACAAGTCCGGGGCCCGGTGGCTCCATCTGGACTTGGTAGGAAGCGTCTGGCTGGGACACAGGGAACACCACAGAGACACTGGTTGCGCCGGGCCACGTCACGGAGCCCGTGAACGTGTTCTCGGCGAGCGTGGGTGTGCCGCCGCCTGCGGAAGCAACACCACGGATTGTATGCGTGAGCGTCGCAGCGGTTGTGTCGATCAGAGTGAGCGCTCCGATGGAAGAGTTTCGGATGTCCAGCGCCCCGTCGCCGCCTTGAGTGACCACCCCTGCTTCGCCAACCGATCGAAGAGACAGGGAGGACACGCCCCCAACGAGGCTGACCAACCAATCCTGGGAACGGCCTACGTTGCCTACCGAGTACGTCGAAGTCAGGATCGAGGGAAGCGTTGCTCCCGTGTCGTAGGAGAACTCCCAGTCGTTGGTCCAACCGACGCCCCAGAGACTGAAGCGAGCGCACTGGGTGACCAAAGCCTTGGAGGTCGAAGACGACCCGTACCAAGTCCCCCCACGGACCTCAACGTTGTTGGCGATGTTGACGCTGATCTGAAGTGACCCCACGCCGCCTGCGATCAGATCACAGTCGATGACCCTGAGGACACCTGTGAGCATCGAAGGTGCAGCGCCCCCGCCCGTCAGAGTGGCCCCAGAGGCCGTCAGACCTCCAACAGGGGTTGTGGCGACCACGAGGGTGATCGCGTTGCCTCCTGCGCCTGCTGTGTCCGATGTGACGGTCACGACGTTGGACACCACCGTGGCGGTCACCGTGGCAGCGAAGCTGTTCGCCACATCGTTGATCGCGGCTGCGATCTCGGTGGCGATGTCTGGGGTCGAGACCCCGTCGACACTGAAGTTGTTGGAGCCGCTTGCGCGCACGCCGCTGACACCCACCAGAGCGGTGCCGCCGATCGTGAGGGTGTCCGTCGCTACGAGCGGTGCCGTGTTGACCGTGACGGTGCCTGTCGCGAAAGTATCCGCGCCATTCACCAGCACACACTCCTCCCCATCCTCACCGTTCTCGATGCGGAGATTCTGAAGCGTCACGTCGAGAGGGATCGTGCCCCCCTCCTGAACGGTGAGCGTAGCCGCCGCAGTTCCCGTGGGATTGGCCAGGGTGACTCCGCCAAGGCCGAGAAGAACAACTCCGTCCTTCTCGATGACGAGGTTCTCCCCGTACCGGCCCGAGTTGATCAGGATGACGTGAGGCTCTGCGACAGTAGCTGTGGCAGGGGCTGCATCCAAGGCGTCTTGCACAGACGTGAACCCCGCGCCATCGCCAGCTCGACCGACGAGAGCGATGCCCGTGATGTTGCGCACGCCCACAAGGTCGAGCAGCCGGACTGCCGAGCTGACGAGGGGATCGCTGAACTGAAGCGAGTCGTCCGTCGTGTTGCGGTTGATTAGGCGCGTGCCTGTGCCCGCCGTCGTGTCGACGTTGAGCTGATCTACCTTGTACGGGTTCTGAGGCATGGGTTCCGGCTCCTAGATGAACACGTCGAAGCCGACCGAGCCCGAGAACGCAGCACTGGCCTGGACCGTGAAGCCTGTCGTGGTCTGAGCCGAGATACGGAGTCCGACGAACTCATTGGTCGTGAGCTGTACGCGGTAGGTTGTGTTGGTCTGTGGCGTCGCGAACACGAACGACTGCTCGGTTTCGGCGGCGAACACCAAGGTGCCGTTGGCGGCAGATGTAGAAGCCAAGAGGCCCTCCACTTGAAGAATGGAGTCGTTCATACAGGTGAAGACGGTTGCAGGCACCTGTGTCATCGAGTCGATGATCAGACCGTAGGGACCTTGGATGTTCCGGATGCCAGGGGTCCCTGTCTGAGGCACCACTACCGTCCACCGGTACTGCTGCGTACCGGTGCCCGCGATGTAGATGAACTCTGACTGAACGAGTGTCCCCGCCAAAACGACCTCCTACCAGACGCCGCTGGTTTCGTAGCCCTTGCTTTCGAGCCACTTCCCCAACTTGACGAGGCCAGCGCGGTCCTTGCTCCACACCACGAACTGGTCGAAGCCTTCACGGACGCCGAGATCAGGAAGTGGGAGAAGGGTGTCTCCTCCCGCAAGACGGATCTTGTCATCTCGATAGGACCGGAGAAGGCTCGGAAGCGCACGGCGATCACGTGATGCGCCTACGGTCAGAACCTCCATCCGATATTCGGGGTTGACTCGGTCTTCCAGCCATGTGGCTGCAAGGCGGCGAGCCATGACTACCCTACGTGCGGACGGCTTGTCTTCAGTCATGGTGATGCTTCCGGTGGTCTACCCAAAGGAGCTGATAGGGAAACCACCGGGCCAGATCACATGATGACGTGGGTGATTCGCTCGTTCGAGGGCCGCTGTACTTCGCGAAGGATGTTCAGGTTCTCTGACACCTTGCGGAAGATGTTGATGTACTTGTCGATCCCCTCGAACCAGGAGATCCGGTCCTTCGACGCCTGGAACCCTTGGTTGACCTTCCGCCTTGAGAACCCCCACCGACGGGTCGCCTCGGCCACATTGCCGTCAACCACCATGTGGATGTACATCTCGACTTCGTCGTTGGTGTGGAACAGACCTTTGCCCACCCGACGAACCTCTTCCACCCACGGCGTCTCATCGAGAGCGTCGAACTGAGCCTTGCGCTCGTGAGCCGTCATCGCCATCAACACATCCATCTCCGCCTGGAGCTGTAGGAGGGTGGTCATGTTGTCGAGTGCTCGAATGAAGCGGTGACGGACCTTGCCCTGACTGATCCGAAGCCGCTTGGCCACCTCGGACTGGCAGGTGGTCTCGAACATCAGCACCATCACTTCGATGTCGAGGGGGTCGACCAGCACCTTGGTCATCGCGTCCCGAATCTCGCCATCTTCGACTGCCGGTAGGGAGAGCAGGTAGCTGGCACGTGCGATGGCTCGCTGAAGTCGGTAGCAGACGGTCGGCTGTGAGACCCCAAAGATCTCGGCGATGTCCGTCTGTTTGCGCTGTCGGAAGAAGTAGAGATCGATGAAGTCCGCTTCACACGCTGGAAGCATGTCGAGAATCCCTCGGACCCGCTCCATCTGGATCACAGCCTCCTCGTCCAACTCCTCGTTGGCGAACTCCAAAAACCCGAGCCCGTCCTCCAAGCTGAACCGCGACTCGATCTCAGTTGGATCGACTACCTTATGCCCACTCCACCAGCCTCCATGCATACCGTCCATCCTCAGTAGTCCGTGTCGTTGATAATGCCGAGTAGGTCGTCATCGCCCAAAGGGTCAAGGAACACTCGGGGGATCCTCGTGATGATCTGAAGAGAACGTAGCTCATTGATGCACACCACCGCTTCATCCTCCTCGAACCCAAGCACTTCTGCGTGGATGGCTGCGTAGGTCCCTTCCGTGATCATGACCGCCATCCCGACATCCAAGTCCGTCGAGACATGTTCTCGCAGCTGCTGACGCATCTCGGACACGTTCGCGTCTGGCAGTGTCTGGAGCGTCCGGAAGCCGTCCTCGTCGCCTCCGGCAGACAACACCTGCCGCACGTACTGGGAACTGTGCTCCAGCGCGAAGTAGGCTGTCTCGGGAAGGCCCGATCCGATGAAGGCGTAGCCTTCCATCAGATGCACGGCAGTTCGCCGGCCCCCACGAGTGTAGACGCAGGACGGCACAAATACAGGGTGGTCGTGAGCAACGCCTAGCGCATCGCGCAACGCACCCTCAAGCGTCCCCTCCTCAGCAAGACCTTCGCCTGTCCGAGTCAGTTCAACTACTACCCATGTTGGTTCGTCTCGACGATCCACGTCCGGCATCCCTCAGCTCGGCCAGACGACGCTGGATGGCGACCCTGTAGAATTCAATATCTGAAGAGAGAACCCCTCCAGTCGATGATTCTGTTGGATGGCCATTAACGTGTGCAGCCTTCTGATCCCCAAGCTTTGGTGTGATGCGCGGATCACTTTGGGGATCATTCGCCACCTTACCCACGGAGGACGCTTCCGTCATTGGAACCGTCGATGCGGTAGGGGGAGAGGCCGGATTCGTGGGGGTTGCTGCGGAGGCAGCGCTGGGCGCTACTGCAACGGCTACTTGTGCAGCAGGCGGGGCGGGGGTCGCTGGAACACTGGTTGCTGCTGGCATCACGGACATGGATGGCAGCGTACCCAGTTTGCCGTGATGAAGGTGCGCGAGATCACAGAGCAGCATCGCTTGAGAAGGCCGCGCTGGCCGACTCGACAGATGATCTGCGATCACCAGCAGGTAGTCAGCGTGCATCGCCCCCAAGGACTTCAACACCTCGGTGTCCCAAAACGTGGGCACCTTGCCTGCACCGACAGCAACCTTGAAAGCAAGCATAGCTACCTCACCCAGTCTCTTGTAGGACACTGCGGGTGAGATGAACTCGTTGAGGGATTCTGCGGTGTCCAACACCACCGCGAGGTCCGTCCCAAGGTTCGACAGCACGGTTGCACAAAGCTCGTTGGCTTGCAGCCGGAGGTACCCGTGGGCATGCTCCTTCGTAACCGCACCCATCTTGCTGACGCCTTCGAGAGACTTCAACGCGTCCCGGATGTGGCTCTCGTGGAACTCCGCAAGCAGGATCAAAGCCTCGTGGTCGTACTCAATCCCCTCCTGTTCGCAGACATAGGCAAGCCGCCCTGCGATCTCTTCGGGGTGACACGGTCGGATCGTGAACGCTGGAGCACACCGGCTGAAGATCGTGGAGCGCATCTTCTCGGGCTCGGTGGTGCAGAAGATACAGACGAGCTGCTTGTTCTCTGTCCCTGGCTGCGACTCCTCCATGGGCTTCAACATCGCATCGAGGGCCTGCTTGGAGAGCTGGTGGCTCTCGTCGAACAGGTAGATGCGTTGCTGGCCCGAGAACGTGCTGTACTGCAACTCGTCTACGATCTGCCGGATGTCCTCCTTGCCGCTGTTCGTAGCGGCGTCGAACTCCGTGAAGCACTCTGACCGGTCCTCAAGGACGGCCAGACACGACTCACACTGATCGCAAGGGTCACCCGTCGTGTTGTTGGTACAGAGAAGGGCGCGGGCCAGGATACGACCGAAAGTCGTCTTGCCTGATCCGTGCTGCCCGCAGAACAGGTAGCTCTGATGGAACCCCGTGCCCCCAAGGACAAACTGGCGTAGAACCACCTTGTACTCGTCGTGTCCGAGCACGTCGTCGTACTGTAGGGGGCGATACTTGGTGTCGAAGGCCATGTGGGGTCTACTCCTCTACGTCTCAGGATGCGGAAGGTTCGTTGGGATACGAGATCAGTCTTCTGCCGATCCCTTCTTCACTTCCTCTGGCACGTCCTCACCTTGGAGCATGTCCATGATGTTCGCATCGGCGACCACATCATCCGGACCGCGACCATCCTCGTCGTCGTCGCCCTCATCGGGGGCTGGGTACCAGTTGCCAAACCGCTGGAGGTTCTCGCGGAACGCCTGGATGTCGGGCTTGGCAATGCTGTAGACAGCCTCACCCTTCTTGTCGTCGAAGTCACCACGGCAAGCGCAGAGAAGCGCATCCAACATCGCCTTGCGGATGCGGGGGTCCGACTCCACCCACACATCAGAAGGCAGCTCGATCACGAAGATCACCTCCTCAGGGAGAAGTGCCTTGTAGAGGTCCGTCGCCTTGCGAGCCACTCCAAACGGCGTCGCCTTGCTGGCGGAGTCGCGGAACACCAAGGCGATGCCTTCTTCAGACACCTCCGCGAGATCGGGGTGATACGCGCCCACCAACTCGATCATGGTGTCGTACACGTCGTTGCTTGCCTTCCAGTATTCAGCCATCTGGGCTCCCTTGCCTCCCTCAGAGGGAGTTGTTGAATGCGTTGCGTAGTCCGTCTTCGCCGAAGCGCTCCCACAGATCCCCAGGGTCTTTACACCCTGGTGGGCACGTGTAGTAGACATCTCGACACCGGACCTTTACGCGATCCAGCGACTCAATGGCCCCCCAGTGCTTCTTTCCTTCATCGTCGACGAAGCCCTTGGTGGACTTCCGACCCTTCTCGTCACGGTCGAACACCATGTGCACGGTGCTGATGGTGTAGGTCGTTTTGGGGTTCCCCAGGTGCTGCATGAAGCGGCGGAGGAACTCAACATGGCTCCCATTGAGCTTTGCAGTGAGAGCCGCCAAGGTCGCATCCCGCTCTGGAACGATGTGATCCAGAGCGGTCAGATCAAACAGGCCCTCCCCGATCCACACATCACCGCCAGCCCAGATCTTGGGCATCGCACGACGCAGTCCCACGAAGACCGGGTTCCAGAAGGCACGGGGCAACTTGAACTGGCTGACCTCTTTCTCCGCCATGTTGCGGCCCTCGAAGCCTAGAAGACCACCTCGACCATCACGGAGGGGGGTGACCAGCCATCCACGAAGCTTCTCTCCGTAGGGCCCGTAGCGCTGTGTGAACTCAGGGATGGGACTGGGTGTGTCGGGAGGGTTCCAAACGCCCAGCTCTAGTTCGGGGATCGCGTAGGCCAACACACCTCGGCCTAGCAGGAAGCCCTCA
>Ga0136601_1000423_pt1 | contig 18348 bp, 24 predicted proteins | sample AntRauMFilla2699_FD_181020 | JGI IMG/M metagenome (GOLD analysis project Ga0136601, IMG submission 181020) | Saline lake microbial communities from Rauer Islands, Antarctica - Metagenome Filla 2 #699 | ecosystem: Environmental > Aquatic > Non-marine Saline and Alkaline > Saline | place...
TTAACTAATAACTAGAAAAATCCCAGTATCTTTGCTATATTACTATTTGTACATTCCGCGGTAGCTCAACGGTAGAGCATCTCACTGTTAATGAGAGGGTTACTGGTTCGAATCCAGTCCGCGGAGCAATTATTTGACATCCTGCCTTGTAATAGATACTATCAAGTAGAACTGAAATCATAACCTCAAAAATCAAAGAGGTATATGTAATGAGTACATTAAAAACAAGCACTCCTAGACCACAGGAGAATTCTAAACTTGAAAATGTTTTAGGATATAAGCATCCTGAAATGATTGAACGCCTAAGGCGAAAGCGTGATATGTCTCAAGAAGAAGCTGAGCGACTTTTCGAGGACACATTGCTTTTTCTACTTTTATGCACTATAACCAGAAAACCAATATCACCTTCACCGAAGATTGATATAGGGTGGCATGAATTCTTGATGTATAGCCGAGATTACCAAAATTTCTGCCGAGAATATCTTGGCAGATTTGTTCACCACACTCCAACCCCAATGTTAGGTGTTGAACCTATGGAGAAAAAAGTACTTTCCTCGAAAGAGACAAGAAAGCTTGCTTTGAATTATTTCGGCAAAGTGAGCGATAACTGGAAACCAGCTCTAAAAGCTGAATGTTGTCCAGACTTTGATTGTCACGGTGACGACAGTTGTGGTGGTGATGTCTAGCAAAAATAAACCATTTAACTGAGAGAGATTGTTTTTAATAATAATCTCTCTTTTTTATTTAACAACAACAACCCGAAAAATATGCCAGTGTTTTTCTTGGCCATTTATAGTTTTTCCTTCTCTCTCTTCTTCAATAAATATTTTTATATCACTAAAGTCTTTTAATAAATCTAAAACTTCAGACTTAGAGTGAAAATTCATACTTTCTTTTTTACTTTCAGAATTCCACCCATCTTTATTTCCAAACAAGGTGAAGCAAAGAACTCCACTATTCTTTAATGAGTCAATTATTTTAGGGAAAGTGCTTTCAAAGGTTTTGGTATTTAAAAAAGGTAAAGAGTTTATAGCTACGACTATATCGTATTCTTTTTGAGGAAAGTCAAATTCTTCAATTTTTCCATGCATGAAGTTTACCTTCTCTGCGTTAGCTTTAGGGATTTCTTTATCAATTGCAGTCAATTCTCTAAAACCTTTTGATTTAAGAAACAATGAGTCTCTAAGTGAACCTGATCCAATGTCTAACGCTTTGTTACTTTCACTCAAAAATTCAAGAGCTTGGCGCAATAACTTGTTGGGTGGTGAATTTTTGGTGGCTTCCGCGTAAGTTTGGTTTTTCATATGTGTAAAGTACCAAATAAATACTAATTTGTCACAGTTTATTAAAGAAATTCACTGAAATTGTCAGTAATCTTATCCCAATCTATACTTCTGAACACTTATAAGTCGCGGAGCCAAATGGATAGTATTAACCAACCGTTAGTGTGACTTCTTCAGTATCGTGGGTAAACTGATCTTTAATTGCAAAAAACATCAAAAGAATTCTAGATTTCCTGTGGTAAAGACTAGAGAAATTAAAAACCCATCTCGTATATATGAGATGGGTTTATTGTTTTAATTTAATACTCCGTCCGCATCATGTCCAGCTTTTCGCCAACTAAACCAATTAATGGATTTATTGTGCCAGCGAAAACCATTTTTAATGGTAGATAAATGGTAAACATTGTTATTGAACAAGATATTTCTACGAAACACTTCTTTATCTGAGATGTCTTCGTAAACGCCTGTAATTGCCCAAAAACTACCATCGTTCTCAACGTACGTGTTGTGCTTAATCTTGATATTATCTAAGCGATAATAATAATCGGATCTTTCATCTATGCGCAGTTGCTGTATTGCAACAATGCCATTTCTATTTATGTTGACAGTATTGTTATATACATCAACATCAGATGAAGAACTAACCATTATTTCTGCACCATAAGGACCGGGACTATCCCCTCTCCCAAAACCATTATTGCCTGAGAAGTTATCTCTTATAACAGCTAAGAAACTTATCTCATGAAATATGCCGTTTCCAGCGTTTCTGACTGTTATATTACCTTCGTAAAGAGTATTTTGATTTTGAATATCAGTCCAAAGGCCATGACCATAATTATCGTGAACGTAATTATTGCGAACAATTAGATTGTTTGTCATGACAAATTTTGTTCCGCCAGCCTCCCAATTATAATCATGCTTTTGATTCGTATTATGAAAGGAAATTTCATTATCTTCAATTACAAGATTATCCCCGGACCCAGCTATACCAATTTGAGAATTATGAGAAATTAAATTCCCGCTAATTGTCATATTGTGTCCTGTTCTAATAGCTGCACCATCATTATGTCTAATTACAGTGTTTGTAACTATCCAGCCATTAGTATTATTCTCAGGGACGTGATCACCAGCTTTAATCGCACCCATTTGAACCCCAGGGATATAATTTTCAATAACTAAACCACAGATAAGCACGTCGTCTGCCTTGCCATGAAAAGCAAACCTTACCTGATTGCTACCATTGAAAATAACTGAATCTTTTTCAGATTCCATATGTCCATAAAACATCATTCCGTTTTTGGGCTGAATGCTTTCTGAATCATATACACCAGGCGTAAAAAAGAATTTACTTCCGTGTGGGCTAGCTCTAACTATGTCACTAACCCTATCTCCTGGGCTTATTTTATGATCAGCTTCGGATTCGTCAGGGCATTTATATTCTCTCATTTTCGTCCAATTACTTTCCCTGTACTCAACAGTGTCTTGTATATCTGGTTCAAATACAGAACTAGGATTTTTGCAAGAACTTATTAAGATTATAAGGAACAATAGAGCAGAAATTTTTCCATGCATCACAACCTCCTTTTTCTGATTAATATTTTCTACCTATAACCATATTATCTTTTAAATATAATGTCAATTATTTAGCGGAGTCTATTTAAAGAAACATAATTATATAAATATATATTATTAATGCTATTTACGAAATTTAGTTAAATATATAAATATCGAAAAAGTCAGCGACAATATAGTTATATACGTAATGGTTAAACTAATACTTGATAAATTCCAGAAGAAACTTGATATGAATGCCATATACCAAGAAGACAGGACGATCGCACCACATATTATTATCGGAATCTGAAGTGAACTAAATGATGATGGTGGATTACCATTCTCTGAATCCACGTCCTCAGAATCGCTTTTGTTAGTAAATGGAACAAACACTAGAAAAGGGCTTAGTATAATCATAAGTACTGCGGTTGAAATACCAGCAATAAGCAGCGCAACTATCTGCATAACAAAGGCCGGAATTTGTCCTAATGTGGTAAATGCCACGAATAGCAGTAATTGACTTACGAGTACTAAAAATAAACCTATCCACCCCATTTCAAACACTCCCTTCAATGCTGAAAGTTCTTTTTCATCAATTTTGGAATCTTTGAGGTAATTGGCAAACAGAAAAATAGCGGCCGTCGTACCACCAGCGCCAAAGACATATCCCAGATACTGAATAAATACTAAAAGATTTGCACCTTTAGCTATAAAATCTACAGCAGCTCCAATACTTACAATAGATACCACACACACGGTCAGCGACATGGTTGCGGCAAGTAAACACCATATACACCATTTCCGTAGCAGTACACCTTGAACAAATAAAAGATAAAAGGAAAATACTCCGGCCAACATGGAAAACACAACCACACCCCAGACCATTGATGATGTAAAAAGTTGTGGTACGAAAATAAGAGCAACATATACAGGAATAAGCACTCCAAAATACCCCATTCCCCAGTACTCAAGATGAATTCCTAAAAATGTCGAATACTTACTATTCACTACAGTATTACAATCTGACCCTGTTGGGCAAGCAAGATCACGATGATTTCGCTTTGAGTCCCAGATATTAGCAGCTACGCCAAACCCTGCTACTGCTGCCAGAGCAATAAAGGCATAAAAACCAGTTGGCTTTGGGATAAAGATTGTAAAGAAAAATCCTCCAGCTCCTATAGCCATAAGGAGAAAGTAAAGAAACATGCGGTTGGATATACGTATTTTCATATTTCTTATTATAGCGTAAATTTTCGTGATGAAAATTTTAAATAATTAATAGATTAACTACATTATAACTGATAATATTTTTACCATAAATATGTCATCCCTGTTATACTAATTACCATGTATAATCCCTCTACACAAAAGCACTGGTTTATTACAATAGCTCTTATTATCGGCATTACTGCTGGTGGATTTAGCGTTTATCAAGCAAGATCACTCACAGATAATTTAGTGGAATTAAGAAACGAAAATAAATCTTTGCAGAATGATTTAGAAAAAACTAAGGATGATTTACAGATGACACGAAATGAAAATGAAGTTCTTTCGGAAGAACTACAGATGGCCGAGGAGCGTAACAGCGACTTTGAAGAACAAATTGAAGATATCACGGACACCGTTGGAGATATTTCCAGATTCACCTCTGTTGATCCAGAGTTACTAAAGAAATACTCTCGAGTCTTTTTTCTAAGTGAAAACTACACTCCTTCTGACTTAGAAAAAATTGATGAAGAATATGTATACGATGATGACACCGAGTACTTTCATGATGATGCTTATGATTTTCTTGAAGAGATGATCGAAGATGCTGAGGATGATGATATAAATTTAAAAATCATCTCTGCGTATAGATCATTTCAAACCCAGCTAAGTCTGAATAATAACTACACTGTTACGTACGGTGCAGGTACAGCAAACGAATTCTCAGCTGAGCAAGGGTACTCTGAACATCAGCTTGGAACAGCGGTTGATTTCACTACTCCAGAACTTGGTATCAACTTTGAACGTATTGACGATACAGATGCCTATAATTGGCTTATAGACAATGCTCACGAGTATGGCTTCGTTCTTTCCTATCCTGAAGGTAATCAGTACTATCAGTACGAACCATGGCATTGGCGCTTTATTGGTGTTGATCTAGCAGAAGATCTCGAGGATGACGATGCCTTCTTTTACGACTGGGAGCAGCGGAAAATAGATGAGTATCGTGGTGAAATATTCGAAGGATAATATGAACAATCTTAACCCATCAGATCATGATAACGTTATAAATCTCTACGGATTATCGAAGACAGAGCAAGAGGAAATCATTCAGTCGATTAATAATAAACGTTTGAGTAATCCGTCTGGCGACTACTTTAAGCTAGAAACGGATGGAAGAATTCTTGATATACCAAAGTCAAAAAATATTAGCATCAAAACCTCCCATGGAAAGATACGGAGCATACCCGTCACGGACTTCATCAACAAAAAACTGGCGAAATAACAAAAAACACCACGAATATCGTGATGTTTTTAATCATCAGATGTAGAAAATCTACTCCGCTGATTGCTCATCATCTCCCGTAACCTCAACTTCAACACTTGCATCTGCTTCAGTAGCAGTTGCGGTATCTGTGGCGGATTCGTCATCATTAGACACATCAGAAGTTGTTGCCTGCATCTCTGTTGCCGCCTCGTTATCAGTAGGCATCTCAACATCTTCTGCTCCGCTTAGAAGGAAGAAACCGATTACAAGAACGATAATAATTAAAAGAACAATCAGGATTGTATTTGATCCTGCAGCTTCTTCTGGCTGCGCTGGTTGTTGATTCTGGTGCTCTGCATTTTGTGTGTTTTGGTTTTCTTCCATGAGAATAGTATTAATTTAATAAATCATCTATACACTACGTACATAGTATCATAACTTTATAGCCGTTAAGGGTATTTAAATACTTCTGGAAAAACTTACAAGAATGTTATTGTGACTTAGTAATGAATAAAAATAAAAAAAATCTTAACCATATCTCACAAAAAAGCATAAATGTAACGCAAAAGAGCGGCACCGAACCACCTTTCTCAGGTGAGCTATTAAATGAAGATCGTGATGGAATGTATCACTGTATTGTCTGTGATCATGAGCTTTTTTCATCTCAAACAAAATTCGACTCAGCATCTGGATGGCCAAGCTTCCATGCAGCAGTCGCTGATAATATACAGTTACAATCAGATGATTCACTTGGAATGAATAGAACGGAAGTGTTGTGTGGAAACTGCGGTGCTCACCTAGGTCACGTCTTTAATGATGGACCGAAAGAATTATCAAATAGAACCCCTGCAAGTGGAAAAAGATTCTGTGTAAATTCGTGTGCTCTTAATTTTTCACCTGAGAAAAAAATGAATTAAAATAATCCTCTTATAATGTATAATCAATACACAGAAAAACTGCGTAATACACGAAAATCTATTATTAGTTAATTTCTAACGTACTACTTGAAATGAAAATAATTGATGAATTCAAGGAATTTGCTATCCGCGGAAACGCTATAGACTTGGCAGTTGGTATCATTATTGGTGCTGGATTCTCAAAAATAGTGACCTCCCTAGTCGAGGATGTCATTATGCCCCCCATAGGAATCCTGACAGGACCAGTAGATTTTACCCAGAAAGAATTTGTGATCAAGGCTGCGGCAGATTCAAGTGAAGCGGTAACCATCAACTACGGTACGTTTATCAGCACCATATTTGAATTTGCTGTCATCGCCTTTGCTATCTTTATGGTTGTTCGGTATATTAACAGTCTAAAGCGGCAGGATGTAACTGAAGATGAATCCGAACCAGCAGCCAGAACATGTCAGTACTGCAAGGAGCCAATAGCGGATGATGCACAAAGATGTCCGCACTGCACTGCCACATTAAGCGATTAATCTAAAAAAACATGTTAATACCTGACGACCTTCCACAGTTTGCAGATAACAAGACGCTTATTATTGTTGCCAGCTCTCAGGCTGCAGACCTTCATGTGGCTTATGAAAGCGAGATTGAAACCATTACTGAGGTACGAATAGATGGAATCGATCATGATGACCAACCAGGAACATTTAAACGTCGCTCTGGAGGGAGAACACTTGGAACTAACGAAGCTGCTAGAGATGAGGCAGATAAGATTAAGAAGAAATTCCATACAGCTCTAGAAACTGCATTAGATGATATTGATAGCGATAGCATCGATCAGGTCATCTTCTTATCTTCTCCACAAGACAAGACTACGACTAAAGAGTCGTTATCGAAAGAATTACGAGACAAGATCACAACAGAAATTTCTGGTAATTATGTTGGTAATCATCCTAAGAAAATTATTGAGCAGATTCAGAAGGCTGGTTAGATTATAAGTGTATATAAAAAAGCCACCGGTTATTCGGTGGCTTTTTATAATTATGGATTTTAATTAATTTCGCGTGTATGTTTATCTTAGCCTATACGACTGATCTCACGCTGAATGTCACTCAGTAAACTAACTGAAAAAATGCTCATTTCTTCAGGAGTAGAGAATTTCTTAATATTCATTAGTTCATTCTTAAATTGCACTAATTCTTTAAGATTTCCTTCATCTCCGCTTTCTTGAACCATTTTTCTCACATGGCTCTTTTTGATATTTAGTTTAATTTCTGAGCGCTGAAATATTTCCTTGCACTCATTAAATAAACTAGAATGAGATCTATTATGATTATTGTCTGAGTAATTTAAATTTAATTCACTCATATATACCTCTTTATTTATGTTTATGTGAATGTATATTCTGGATATATTATGCCATACTAAGACAAAAAGTTAAAGTACTGAAAATGTTGGATTCTGGAACAAGATTTTAACTACCAACTTTAATACGAGCAATGTTGCGTTGTAACTCGCGCTGTAGTTGATAAAATTTAGTATCGTGCTTTGTATATTTAGATATTAAGCGCTGTGTTTTTTTCATAGCAGCCTTAGCCTGCTTAAGATCGATATCAACAGCTCTCTCTGCCTCATCAGCCAGCACGATAACCTCTCCGCTTTCTCGTACTTCCAGAAAACCTCCGAAAACCGCAGTTTGATTTAACTCATCAGCTGTTTGTACTACTAATGGGCCTATTTTTAGTACAGAAACAAGAGGCGTATGGTTTGCAAGCACCATTATCTGACCTGCTTGAGTTCCTACTGACAATTTTTCAGCTATCTCTGTCGAAAAAATTCTTCCTGAAGGTGTGACAATTGAAACGGAAAATATATTCATTATTCTTGCTTAGTTACCTCTTCAATACCACCCTTCATATAGAAGGCACTTTCTGGGACACCATCATGCTTTCCATCCAGGATCTCCTTAAATCCGCGTACTGTTTCCTCACGCGGAACATAACGACCAGAAGCACCAGTAAACTGCTCGGCCACAAAAAAAGGCTGGGAAAGGAAACGCTGAATTTTTCGTGCTCGTTCTACAGTCAACTGATCCTCTTCAGAAAGTTCATCCATCCCTAGAATTGAAATTATATCCTGAAGATCCTCAAGCCGTTGTAAAATGTCACGTACCCGCTGTGCCGTCTCATAATGCTCCTTCCCAACAACATCCGGGTCAAGAATTGATGAGTTTGAATCCAGTGGATCAACAGCTGGGTAAATAGCTAACTCTGCAAGCTTTCTTGAAAGCACAACAGTTGAGTCAAGGTGAGCAAACGTAGCTGCTGGTGCAGGGTCAGTAATATCATCAGCCGGTACGTATACGGCCTGTACTGAAGTTATGGAACCTGACTTTGTTGATGTAATACGCTCCTGTAGATCTGACATCTCACTAGAAAGCGTTGGCTGGTACCCTACCGCACTTGGCATGCGTCCCAGTAATGCTGAAAGTTCTGATCCGGCCTGTGTAAATCGAAAAATATTATCAATAAAGAGCAGTAAATCCTTTCCTTCTTTATCTCGAAAATGCTCGGCCATCGAGAGAGCGGAAAGTGCCACACGAGCACGAGCACCAGGAGGTTCATTCATCTGACCAAACACAAGTGAGGTCTTTTCCAAAACGCCACTCTCTTTCATTTCCCGGTAGAGATCATTTCCTTCTCGAGTTCGCTCTCCTACACCAGCAAACATGCTCAAGCCATCATGTTCAGCTGCAATAGACCTAATCAATTCCTGAATCATGACCGTCTTACCTACTCCAGCACCACCAAAAAAACCAATCTTTCCACCCTTGAGAAAGGGACACATAAGATCGACTGACTTAATTCCTGTCTCAAGCATCTCACGCTGTCCTGATTGCTCCATCAACGCTGGCGGATCTCTGTGTATAGGAGATGTTTGCACATCCTTAAGGGCTGGTTTACCGTCAATTGGTTCACCGAGTACATTAAACATTCTTCCAAGTACCTGCTCTCCAACCGGAACAGATATTGGTCGTCCGGTTGCTATTACTTTATCCCCACGAGCCACTCCATCAGTACTACCCATAGCAATAGATCGCACTTCATGTCGTCCAAGCTGCTTTTGGACTTCAAGCGTTAATATTCCTGCTGCGGTTGGTGTCTGTAACGCATCATATAATTTAGGTAAATCATCTAAATCCTTGAAAGCAACGTCAATAACTGGACCGGTTACCTGAACGACCGTTCCATAGTGGCCACTATTCTGCAGTGCATCTTTTTGGGACATAGTAATAACGTTAGGTGATTAATAAATTATGTATAAGCATCGGCCGCTGCAGCAATCTCTGATATTTCCTGTGTGACTGACTGCTGGCGAGCACGATTATAACGCTGCTCAAGATCTTCAGAAACCTCTTCAGCATTTTCTGTCGCATTCTTCATAGCAAACATACGAGCAGAATGCTCTGATGCCTGAGATTCCATCAATGCTTGAAAGAGTCGTACTTTCGTTAACCGCGGAATAACTGATGACAGGACAACATCTTCTGATGGCTCAAATAAATACCGAGACATTATCTCGGTCTGCATACTCGGATCATGATCAACCATGTCAGATAGTGTGTCTCCCATACTGGTAGCATCAACCGGAAGCAACTGACTAACTAACGGATTGTATGAAAGCGTACTTTCATAATGCGAGTAAATTACAACTACTCGGTAATAGTTTTCATTAGTAAACTGATTAAGTAAAAACTCAAACACTCCCCCAACATCTGAGATTGAAACATGCTCAGAAAAATCACTAAAACTAGCAACAACATCACACCCAATCTGTTTTGCTATGCGCTTACTATGCTTACCAACTGCAAGGACGTCTACCTTGTCACCGGCACTTGCTAATTTAAACCGAGATAAGGCTTTTTTCACATTAGCATTGAAGCTACCGCAAAGACTTTTATCTGATGCTACAACAACTGCAAGTAAAGGTTTCGTATCATTATAAGTCAGCAATGGATGTGAAAGCGTCTCGTGAGTTGTTAGATTCTCAAGAATTTCCCGAGCTCGGTTTGCGTACTCTCGTGAGAGAACAACTCTGTCAGCAGCCCGACGCATCTTCGTAACCGATACAAGCTGCATGGCTTTTGTAATCTGCTTAATATTATCAACAGACTGAATCTTTCCTTTAATTTGTTTGGTTGAAGCTGCCATATGTTACTTTTCCGTATTTTTTACCTGCGCGCTATAACTGTTTGTAAACGTCTCAACTGCCCGATAAACACGAGACTCAATCTCATCATTCCAATCCTCAGTAAGTTCACTTAGTAGTCTCTGTTGCGTCGCCTTCAAGTAATCAACGAGTTGCTCTTCGTAGTCTCTAAGCGTGTCAATAGAAATTTCATCAATGAATCCCTCACGTATAGCGTAAAATAATACAACCTGCGTACCAATCTCTACCGGCTGATACTGAGACTGCTTAAGTAACTCGCGGATTCGAAGACCACGCTCCAGCTTATGCTTTGTATCAGCATCAAGATCAGAAGAAAACTGCGTAAAGGCCTCAAGCTCACGGAACTGAGCCATCTGTGTTCGTATCTTCCCGGCTACCTTCTTCATTGCTTTTATCTGTGCCGCCGAGCCCACACGAGATACAGAGTTACCCGTATTAATAGCTGGTCGCACTCCCTTGTTAAAGAGTCCTGATTCCAGGTATATCTGACCGTCGGTAATTGAGATTACATTGGTTGGAATGTAGGCACCAATATCACCAGCCTTTGTTTCGATAATAGGTAGTGACGTTATAGAGCCACCGCCCAGCTGTTCATTTAGACGAGCTGAACGCTCCAACAAGCGTGAGTGAAGATAAAACACGTCACCTGGGTAGGCTTCACGACCCGGAGGTCGACGAAGCAGTAGACTAATTTCACGATACGCAACAGCATGCTTTGAAAGATCATCGTACACAATCAAGACATCCTCGCCATTTCGCATCAGATGTTCTGCCTGCGCAGTAGCTGCATATGGTGCAATATACTGTGAAGCTGCACCATCAGCCGCATTTGCTGCCACAATGGTCGTGTATGACAAGGCGCCGGCACGATCGAGCTGCGCTAGTATACGAGCTATATTTGACTGCTTCTGCCCAATCGGTACATAGACACACTTCACATTGGTATCCTTTTGATTAATGATGGTATCAATTGCCAAAGTCGTCTTGCCAGTCTGACGATCACCAATAATAAGTTCACGCTGACCGCGACCAATGGGAATCATTGCATCAATTGCTTTAACACCAGTTTGTAGTGGTTCATCAACCGGCTGCCGATCCATAACCGACGGAGCCGCTGCCTCTACCGGTGACATCTCCGTGCCGGTTATATCACCAGCTTCATCAATTGGGTTCAGTAATGCATCAACTGTACGTCCTAGCAGAGCGTCTCCAACCGGAACTGACAGGACCTCACCTGTTCTTCGAACCACATCTCCTTCTGTTATATGCTCAAAGGAACCAAGAATAATTGCACCAACTGATACTTTATCGAGGTTAAGGGCAACGCCGATTGTGCCATCTTCGAAACGCAGTTTCTCCTGTGACACACAATTATCTAGTCCGGATATTTGCGCAATACCATCTGCGATTGATATAACATGCCCAACCTCAGTGCTCTCTGCCTGCGGTTGATGATTCTTAATCCTGTCGCGAAGTGCCTTGGTTATATCTTCTACATTGCTCATATCTAATTTATATATAAACGATTTTGTAATGCCTGCAGTCGTCCCTGTAAATTATCCTTAATCTGAATTCCGCTATACTCACAGGAAACACCTGCCAGCAGATTTGGATCCGTACGTTGTTTAGTCCTGGAAGAGGCTACATCAAATCCAGCCTGCAATTCTGCAATATCCTTACCGTCTAGATTATCTGCACTTGTAACGTGAAGCTGTTTGTAAAAGGAGAATTCAGCACATCGAGCCTCAAGCTCCTCCATAACGAGCGGAAGTAGATACTCACTACTTATATCCAAAAGGTAACTGATAAATTCATCAATTCCGGTTGTGATTCCTCGCTCATCACACCACGAGATAAGCATATCGGTTGTTTGAGTAATATTACGCATGCATATCTGCCTCTTTAATAACAGAAGCAACCAGTACGCCATGATCCTTATTAGTAACTTCACGCTCCATAATTTTCTCAGCGGTAAGAATAGCCAAATTCCCAACCTGTCCTTCAAGCTCTTTTAACATACGTTCTCTATCTACAATAATTTTCTGACGCGCCTTGTTGAGGATGTCATCAGCCTCAGATTTAGCCTCATCCCGTGCATGTGCAATCACCGCTTTTGCCTCTTCCTGTGCATTAGTTAAAATTTCACGACGTTTTGTCTTAGCTGCAGTGATTATCTCCTCCCGCTTTTCTTTTGCACGATATCTCTCATCTTCTGCTGCTCGAGCATCCACAACGCCCTTTTCAATCACCTGCTTACGTTCCTTAAGTCGCTTCTGTAGTGGTTTGAAGAGAAAGTAGTTCAACAGAGCTACCACAATTAGAAAATTAATCGTGTGAGCTACGGCTAACTGCCAGTCAAACCCAATGCCTTGTAATGAGGTGAGAATATCCATAAACGTTTAGTGTTAGATAAGAAAGAAAAGAACTAATGCATAAATCGCAGTTGACTCTACTAAAGCCACACCAATGATCATTCGTGTGAATAGTTCTCCAGACATTTCTGGATTTCTTCCCATTGCCTCCAAGGCCTTTCCAATCAGGTAACCCTGTCCAATTCCAGAACCAAACATGGCAATAGTTGCTATTCCCTTACCTATTAATCGCGCTGCTTCTTCTTCCATATATAGTAGTAATTAATTTATAACAATATAAGCAATCTACCCTTCAATTATGCTCTCTTCAGGAGCTGTAACATCCCCCTCTGGACGGACAGCTAATGCATAGTACGCGGTAGCCAGGGCTCCAAAAACCAGTGCGTGAACGATTCCAAAGAGTAAATTCAAGGACATCCATAATGACGGCACGGCGTAGGCTACAGCTCCAAGCATAAGAACAGCCAAGAGCTCGCCAGCAAACATATTTCCGAAGAGACGAAATGATAGCGAAACAACCTTCGTAAACTCAAATAGAATGTCCAGCAATCCTACGAAGAACTCAATTAGAGCTACGAATCCGGCCTGTATGCCGTTACGAAATCCTTCAATAAGCTCCGAAAATTTAAAGTATCTACCTAAATAGCTCAAAAATCCGGCGGCCTTAACGGCTTCAATATTTATCAGCATCACACTTCCAGCTGCCAAGGCAAGCGGTAGATTAATATCAGATGTTGGGGTTCGAAGCAGTGTTTCTCCAGCCAGCGTGATGCTACCAAGACCTGGAAGTATCGTGATCAGATTTGCTAAGCCGATGTAAATAAAGAGCGCCGCAACAAGCGGAAAAGCTTTAGTTGCAAGATCTCTATCGACAGCAATTTGCTCTATAAGAGACAGCATGCCTTCATACAAAATCTCAAAACCATTTTGTACCTTACCTGGGATGAGTGCGAAGACATCACGAGCCCAGAATCCAAACAAAGTAATAACTGCTGTGACGAGTAAGCCAGTAATAAGGGTGTCTGTTATTGGCACTCCAACCAGTTCGGAAAACTGATACGGCTCAATACTAACCTGGTCTCGCTGTAAGCCAAGAAAATCCATTATGATTTTGTGTTCTCATGATCCTCTTCATCTACTTGCTTGAATTCTGCAGATAGTCTTTTGACCCTGAGTAATACCATTAACCAAGAGACAGTGAAGGCTGAAAAAAGACCAACATACAGTACCCAATCACCAGTAAGCTCATTGCTGATCAACCACTGACTCAGTAGAACAACAAGAGCTGCAGGAATCCCAAAAATAAAAACCATCTCGAATGCAATCCAAAAAGACTTTGAACGTAGCTTCTCTCGGTCAGAATGTTTTGTTGATTTATTGGAATAAGTAGACATAAAAAAGGTTCGAGAAGATAAATTTTCTTTCTCGAACGGATCCATTATACTAATGGCGAGAAAATGAGCAACCGGCAAATATGCTACACTTTTAAAAGAGCATTTAAAAATAATTTATATAAATATGAATGAGCATATCTGGAAAAAACTTGGTGAAGTAAAAGCATTCGCACTTGCTTGTGCAGATTTTCTTGAACGTGGTCGTGATGGGTTTACGTCAGCAGAAATATTTTCAACAGAAGAGATTGATCAGTTTATTGATAAATGCCAGCAACACACGAAACGTATTGAAGAAATTTCAGTAAAAGCGGATACTTCTGAGATTGTTGATGCTAAAGCTGAAGTAACCGGCGGAAAACTATCATCTATGCAGGATTTGTACCTTTCAGATGAGGATGACTGGCAGGATGGAATGGAGCTTCTTGAGTGGTCGGGATTCTTCTTTGGTGGAGCTGTTATTCATTGGCGCCTAATTGAAGGTGTTGGAGAGCATGTTCATGAAGCTGACCTCACTGCGTTATCTGCAAGTGGTCTAGGTTTCTATGCACAAATTTTCGAAACTGCTGGTGAGAGCATCAAGGCCCTTGCCAAGGAAGAGGCTGCAGAGTAGTAAAGATGCAGACTGGATCAAAAAACCGCTATTCTATTGCGGTTTTTTTATTGGCAACCTACTCCTATCCGATGTATGGAAAATGCAAGACTTGGCAATCTCAGTTCCCTGCCAACTTCATGAGCTAATCGACGAACATAGAGTCCAGATGATCCGGAAACTCTACAGTGAGCCAATGGTAGCTGTATCTCTTTGTCTGCAAATACCTTCTTCCAGCGCTCAATAATCTCCTGTTGCCGGAAATCACCCGAAATATTTGTTATATAATTTGTTATATAATCTGTTATATAATTACTGTCTACAAAATCTAAATTCTCACATGATGCTTCATTAATTATCACCTCCCTTTTTGGTAATTCCACCTCACTTAACCGACTCATTCGTGCTAATTTCCATAACTGTACCTTCTTACCTCTATACAGAACAGTTTTAGCCGAATATGGAGGATACGTCATCTGCCACTCACCAACTATATTACGAAGCACCCGCTGTATATCATCTTTTGTAACAGATACCTCTTCCTGAATCCTGTCGACTATACCTAGTAGGTCAAACGTGTCGGTTGAAGCCCCAAAAAGTATTGAAAATTCATATGTCTTATCAAAATCAAGAAACTGCTCTCTACGATCATTCTCCTCGCCCTCCAGAATTAGTAACTTACCTGACGCCATCGGATCCAGACGGCCAGCATAGCTGAGTCGTACATTTTCATCAATACTGTTCTCCTTTCGGAATCGATGCAACGCCTCAAGTGGTGTTTCTCCAATTTTCTTACTCGATATATACATAATTGAGATTACATGACTGTGGTGCTACCATAACAGTATGACAGATAAACAGCCAATTTCGACTGAGGCGTATAAAGGAGTTCGTGATTTCTATCCTAACGAACTTCGCAAGCGACTGTATCTTGAACGTATGATGAAAAAAACCGTTGAAGCATTCGGATATGAAGCCGTTGATGCTTCAATTATTGAGCCTGCTGAACTTTATGATGCAAAAAGTGGTGATGAGCTTGCTGGTGAGCAATCATACCGATTTACGGATCGTGGTGATCGTGAAGTTATGCTACGACCTGAAATGACCCCAACCATAGCGCGAATGGTGGCAGCTCAGGCAAAGTCACTCTCTTTTCCAGTTCGGTGGTACAGTATTTCAAATGTATTTCGCTACGAACGCCCACAACGAGGTCGATTGCGAGAGCACTGGCAACTAAATGTTGACCTGCTTGGTGCTGCTGATGTACTTGCTGACACTGAAGTAATCAGCGTAGCCTATAATCTTATGAAGAATCTAGGAGCTGAGGAGGATGATTATGTTATTCGAATCAGTTCACGCTCACTATTTGCTGATTTCTGCGATGAGGTACTCCAAGTAAAAGATGATACGTACACCACTCTTGCTCATCTCATCGACAAGAAAAATAAAATAGACAAGGATAGCTTCAACGGTGCAGTACATAATCTTCTTTCAGATGATAAGGCTGACCAGTTGCTCACCTTCCTTTCAATCAATGATGTAGGTCAGATGACTGAAAGTTATCCAATGCTTGCGAAGCCACTTAATAATCTAAGAAAACTCTTTAGTAATCTGCATGACAGAGAAATTGCCAATGCTGTGTTTGACCCAAACCTCATTCGTGGAATTGCCTATTACACCGGAATAGTATTTGAAATATTTGACACACACCCACAAAACAACCGTTCACTTTTTGGTGGTGGTCGCTACGATAATCTTATGGAGGTGTTTGGAGTTGACCAGGTACAGGCTGTTGGATTCGGGGCCGGTGATGTCACGCTGGCAGACTTTATGGATACACACGAGCTGTGGCCAGAGCTTGCCGGAAGCCTTGATGTAGATATCTGTCTGATCGATACCGCAAAACACAGTGGCTTTGGCTACAAAATTGCCAGCCTTCTACGGGAAGCCAAAATGAATGCCCGAGTAAACATCTCCAGTAAGAACATCGGCACACAGCTGAAGAATGCTGATAAGGACGGCGCCAACTACGTTATAGTTGTTGGAGATAATGAGATCAAATCCAAGAAGGTTACCATCAAGGAGCTGTCGACTGGCGAAGAAGCCACCGTTAAGAAGGCGGATATTACTGACTTCCTCACCAGCAAGGAGTAGAAGTTAATATTTGCTATAATTTAGAAGCTCTTCCTCACGTGAACTTCGATATATTAATTATTTTGATGTAAGTTCACGGAAGCAACGAATAAATTTTACGAGGTGAACATATCGCTACAGTGATTGAAATTTCAAGACGGCTGACACGGAAATTACTCAAAATAAACAAAATATGCGTAAGATAGTATTTGATATCGAGACAAAAAATACCTTTCGAGACGTCGGCTCACGTGAAGCTGTCGATCTCGATATCGCCCTACTGGCAATCCATGACTCAAAGACAGATGAGTATCTGACTTTTTTGCAGGAGGATTTTCCAAAGTTGTGGCCAATTCTTGAATCTGCCGACAGCCTGATTGGCTACAACTCTAATCACTTTGATATACCACTTTTAAACAAATATTATCCCGGAGACCTCACGCAGATAAAGAGTGTTGATATTATGAAATCAATCCAGGACAGCCTCGGACGGCGTATCAAGCTTGATGATGTCGCCCAGGCAACCCTCGGTGAAAAGAAGTCTGGCCATGGTCTGCAGGCGATCACCTGGTGGAAGAATGGTGAGATCGATAAAATCCGAGAGTACTGTATTCAGGATGTACGGGTTACCAAGCGTATCTACGACTATGCACTCAAGAACGGTCATTTAAAATACACACAAGGAAAAGAAACCCGAGAAATACCTATCGATACCAATAACTGGGAACGTCCGGAAAGCAACGGCATGACACACTCTATGCCGTTTTAAATGAGCGTCGGACAACTTGAAAGCCTTTGGCTTTCAAGTACCATTACGTGAATTTACTGCTATAGCAGTAGAAGATATCGGGTGTTCATTCAAGTCGTTGGATTAATTAATATTTCGAGAGATAAGGAATTTATACTTCTGAAAGCCGACTGACACCCCTTCCTCAAAGTCACCAGTCTTATACCCGCAGCGAGGTTAATTATTTTAAAGAGGTTCGTAAAAAATAATAACTCAAATTAGAGCCTTAGTAAAAAACCCGACTTTTGTAAGTCGGGTTTTCAATGATTTGATTTAAATTTTAATTTCAGGAATAAATCCTACTTTGCCTAGACTTAACTTAAATCGAAGCTTTTTCAGATCTCCATTCTCTGCATGTATGAATTCAACATCAATAAGCTTTGTACTACCGTGAAATATTTTACCGTCTAAATCTATACCGCAACCTCGGTTAGGTTTGTTAAATCTAATCCAGCGCCTTACTGAAAGTGACTGAGCTTTTTTGTCTCAAAATCAACCAACCAGTATGTTATTTCGGTATATCGCTCACTCATTGTTGTTACACCGATGCCAGGATTTACATCACTCACCCATTTTTTCACTTCAATAACTACAGTAGGCGGTTTTTTTATCTGATTCATATAAATCA
>Ga0136601_1000424_pt1 | contig 18320 bp, 26 predicted proteins | sample AntRauMFilla2699_FD_181020 | JGI IMG/M metagenome (GOLD analysis project Ga0136601, IMG submission 181020) | Saline lake microbial communities from Rauer Islands, Antarctica - Metagenome Filla 2 #699 | ecosystem: Environmental > Aquatic > Non-marine Saline and Alkaline > Saline | place...
AATATACCAGAACTACTTATAGTATGTGCATTAACCCAAATAGAAATACTAAAATCTGAATCTGACTGAGTTAAACCAGTATCCATATAATCTGTAGTTCCATCAAAATCGTAAGCTCCGTTAATAACTCCACCAGAAGTGTACGTTGCTCCACTGTTTGTTAGTGTGTTACCGTTACCAGTTGCATCAGCAAGAGTGTTATCAAGAGTCCAGTAAGCAACAATACCATCTCCTATTGCCACTCTATGTTACCTCTACAAGTAATACCATCAAAGTAATGGCTTCCAATAAATTTTGTGCTTACAGATTCAGTTTCTGGTATTGCTCCTGTAACTGTACCGTCTATTTGTGCGTGTTCATCCCAAGTCTTACCTGATTCTTCCTCACGCTGCATCTCGTAACAAGCAATAACATCACTTCTAATAAGTACCATTATATTAAATCAATATCCTCTGGAATAATACGCCCTTCTTTATCTAACTTACTAGCGTCAATGAAAGCAACAATTGTTAAGTAAACATCAGCTGCCTCTTGGTGACCAGTAGAACTAAGTATAGCTTTTCTTTTAGTCTCAACTTCGGACATAACAGCTACTGCATCAGAATCCATAGCTTCACGTCTCTTTACTGGAAGAGCCTTATATACGCTAGGCATCTGCTCAATAGGGTCTAGTCTTGACTCAAGTAGTTGTTTAGCATTAGAGATAAGTTTCTTAACTTTCTGTTTCTTAAACTCAGATAAAGGAGTCTCGGTAACAACGTAATTAAAGTTAACCTTTGTTTGAAGTACTTCTTCAGTTCGTCCACTAGCTTTTTCCCACTCCTTAAGACTAGGTTTCTTATCATCAACAGGTAACCAACCCTCAGCTTTCATAGCCTCTGGATTAACCCAGAGATTACTAGTTCTTTCACTAGTAGGTTTACTGCTCATCTTAACTGCTTTTCCTTCTTGTATCTTTACGTATCGTGTCATTTTAACTAAAATCCTGGCTTATTACACCATGGTAATTTGTTCCGTCATACCAAAACGTAGCAATATCTATTGCTGCATCTGTACCTGTAAGGGTAGGTGCAGTTCCTCCAGGCCACTTAACCGTTGCTGGCCAGGTAATTGAGTTAGCACCTGTTCCATAAGTAATATGTAATTGTAATCTTGTATCGTCAGGAGGAGCTGTGAATGTTAGTGTTATAGCTGCATTAGAGCCTAAGTTAATGTATTGACCGTTTCCTGTGGTCCAATCAACCGTATCCGTACCATCTGATAAGATAGTGCTTGGGTGTACAAATCCTGCCACCACTAAGTTTAGTAAGTCGTTACCATTAGCATCAAGATCCCCACCAAGTTGTGGTGTAGTATCTTCAACAACATTAGCTAGGTAGGTTCCAAGATCACTAATATCTGCTTCAACAATTGTTATTGTATTACTTGCAGTATTTATTGTCTTGTTAGTAAGTGTGTCTGTACTAGATTCAGTAATCTTCGTGTTTAACTGAGTTTGAATATCACTAGTTACTCCTGAAGAGTAATTAAGTTCTGTCGTTGTTGCTGTTAAGCCGTCTAAGAGGTTAAGTTCTGCTGTTGAAGAAGTTAGTCCATCAAGTAGATTCATCTCCGCAGCACTAGCTGTAACTTCTGTACCACCAAGAAGAATAGATAAGGTATCGATGCTTACAGTACCGTCACGTACTGCATCCATGAGATCTTCCCATTCAGATGCGGTAAGAGTATCTCCTGTAGATTTAGTTGGAATAGTTATTTTTGCCATAGTATTATGTTGTTTTAAATAAAAGAATTATTGGTTTCTCGTAACCAGCGGTGTTAGAAGTCTTCCAGTATGAATTATCAGTGCTAGCTGTCCAGCGCATACGTAACTCAGTACCAATAGTAGTGAAGTTTGCTTGATCACCATTAGAAACTGATACCCAGTCGGAACCACCATTATTAGATACCTCAACACTAATTGTTGGAGAATCAAGGGAGAGGGGGAAAGTCATAGGAAAAGTAGAAGTTGAGGAGGCGGTAAATGATACGTTAGTACGTTCAGAATCAGTATCAATAACAGGCGTTGCACTCGTAATGTTGGCTACATCCTTAAGTCCTTTAGCGCAGATCCACTCAAGCACATCTCCACTATCCATAAGTATTTTATTAAGTGAATTATCAAGACTGTCTGTGGAGTAGAACACTTCTAAAGTAATATAGTCTACAGTTGTAACCGCACTGTTACCCCCTAACTGGTGCTCCGCTTGAAGACCTACACCAAAAGAGGAATCATTAACCATAGCGGGAGTAAGCGTCACTCCCCAAGCATCAGAGGATCCCCCGTATACTGAATCAGTAAGAGAGGTGGGCCAAGCAGCTGCTTTTTCTTTATTATCACCGGAGAAAGCAGAACCATCGTATAGTTGTACATCAGTATCATAAACAAAAACTTCACCAAAGTTATCTACGGCTGATTTGTTAATGGTAACCTCAATACCATTGATAGTAGCTCCACTTGGTATAGCAAAACCGAAGTTAGAAGCGTAAAGCCAGTCTGTCTGGTTACTTAAAGTAACAGTAGCTACAGAAGAGTCGTCAGCTGTAATGTTGGAAGGGGTGGTCCAATCCTCCTCACTGCCCACTACACTAGTCCCTGTACCAGCAAACTCTACTATATTGGTTGTTGCCGATGCTCCTGTATCTGTAACTAGCAACCCACGTGAAGAAGAAGCAACAGTTCCATAAGCCTCATTAGTCTTAGTGTCTCTAAGGAAATTAGCGTACTTATTATTACTAGGTACAGCAGCGTGAACTATAACGTCACTTGAAGCAGTGGTTTCGTAAGTAACTACGTGAGGCTCCTGCCATAACACTAGAGTATCATTACCTATAATAGGTATGGGTAGTATTGATGGGTGTGTAGCAATACTATCACGAGATTTCTGTCCACTTCTAGCTAATCCTTTGAATGTCATAATGTGTTTTTAGTTACCTTGGTTTATTGCTACTGAAGCAATACCAATAATATTTTTTGTAATGTTAGATGAGTCGTAAGAAACAGACTTAATAGGTCTAGCAAGAAGCCCGTTGTTACCTGTTAACTCAACGAACCAGTTAAGTACGTCTCCTGCTCCTGTTTGTGTCTCAGTGTTTGGTCCTAAGGATCCAACGATCTCAATAGCTAACCTAGTAAAGCCACTAGTAGGAGTCTCGTCAATACCCGCAGGAGTATTATACAAGTTTCCTGTGCTACTACTAGGTAGTAAAGGATCATCAGATAATACGTTAAACTTAACTTGATCAACGTTACTACTTATTTCGTCCAGGAAAGCCCGGATACCATTATTATAAATTACCACTGTCTTGTTGCATAACCAATGCTGAACTAATCACGATGTCTACCTCTTCCGAAATATTAGGATCTTCAAACTCAAAACCAATAAAGGTAGTGAAATTACTATCGTAAACGAATAGTGAAATAGCTTGAGTAGCTTGTAAAGCCGTTGCATCTGTGAATGTTGAAGTAAGAATGAATGTTTTTGAATCAGAAGAAGAAGTAGCAGAATCTGCTACTACGTCACCTGCAACTGTTGAAGTAGTACGTCCGTCTTGTGGGTTAAGACCTGCAACAATATCTATATTGTTTGACTCGTCTGGGAATAAAGGATCTAAAACAGTACTAAAGGTTCCAATAGCTCCGGAACCAGTAGTAGTTAAGTAACTAATTGCTTCATCAATTCCTTCGTCTAGTAATACCATTTTATGAAATTAGAGGCACCTCTTCCTCAACTGTGAGAGTGGAAAACCAACCCTCTTTTTTAATGTTATGTTGAACGTCCTTAATACGGACGAACTGTTTATCTATACCTGTACGGGTAGCAGTTAATATGATACCATCATTAGCGTCATAGATAGACTTACCCTCTAGTTCAATAGTACCTTTAAGCTTTGGTACCCCGTGAAACTTAAACTCCATTTCAGCACGAGCACGAGCACGACGAGTAACCTCTAGAATAAACTCCTCATTATAGTCATTATCATCAGCTACAGTACCAGAAGTATTCTTCCAAGCTGGCGTCAAAGGGTAAGAAGAGGGGTATGTGTAGGTATCACTGTATTCTTTTGTTATGTTACCAGCACGACGATCTTCTTCTTTAAGGTCACGAGCTATGTCCTCCCATGTACGGAGAGTATCTTTAACCACAGGGGAACCTTGTCCTTGATTGTAAGCATAGTTAGTAACTTGCTCACCCTCCATGTCTTCTCCTGCTTTGAAAATGATGTAATTAACTACATCGTAAATAGAATTTGATAATTTGTAACTAAGAACTCTGTGTATCTGTGAGTCAACATACTCAATTACTTCGTCACTACTAACAGGGTGTACATAAGTAATTGTTTGAGCTGTAATATCCCCAACATTAATTACGTGTTCTGCACTGTCATCAGGGTAGAACCAAGATAGTACATTAGCAGTACTTAAGTGAAAACGGTAAGGAACTAAGTCACCAGTATACTCTGTAGCTGAAAGGTCTTGGATAACCTCAAATACGGGTTTAAATACTTTACTAAACTTAACGCTACTAAAGGAACCACCAGAGCTATTAGTATCTTGTACGAGTCCCCCATTACTTGTGGTAGCCGCTGATACTTCATCCCAAGAGCTTGACACGTTATTATTAACGAAATCAATAACCTTAACAACAAGTTCAGGGGCAGTACCAGACTCATCACCTACCCATAGCTTATTAAGTGCAACGAAAGAAGCGTCTGAGCAATCAAGTTTAATTTGACTTTTACTTGAATCCTCAATGAAATCAATACTAGCAACACGACCATTAAATACTAAGTCTGTACTATTGGCTCCTGTGTCTAATCCAGAGCCATCCTTATCTATCTTAGCGTAAACATTAATAGGTTGATCAGGACTAAACTGAATTATACCATCTTCAAGGTACGGTTCAAATCCTGGTTTGTTCTTAAGCATAATAGTACAAGAGTTCTGTTCTAGGTCAGAGGATCTACGAATGTTAATTGACTCATAGTCCTCAAAGGTATAATCTACCCCGTTTATATTCCACTTTACAGCAACTAATAAACTACCCATTATGCCTGTATACACTCCAAGATAACTAAGATCTTATTTCTACTGTCACCCGGGTCAGCTGTCACAGTAACTTTTTGTACGTATACAAGAAGTGCAGGTAATTCAAAACCTATCTCTGCGTCTGCTGCACCCTCAGAGGACTCGTGGAAACTAGTGTTACTATCGCCAAGTAGTTCTACTAGTGATTTATATGATTGAGTAACATCAGAAATGAATATAGCCTTAACTCCCGCAGTTCTATCAATACCAAAGTAGGTACTTGAGTTATCAATACCAGAAAGATGCTTAAGCTTAAGCTGATCAGCAGCAGTATTGTTATGAAGAGAAAGCTCAACATTATACTTAGTAGCACCAGCGGACCCTACATTAGTATTGTAATACGATAAGGAACCAGGAGTATTCGCTGAGTCATTACTAATAGCTCTCTTAAGGGAAACCTTTCCATTATCAACAATAATAGCTGTTCCTGAGTTAACCATATTAGTTGCTTGCGTACCTGTACGATCCTTACTTAACCATCCTAAATCAATAATTTTTATATCTGCCATCTATCCACCACCAGTACTACCTATTTGTTTGTTCCATTTCTCCTCAAGTGCTCTAGCCATTTTTTCTTCAGCTGCAACATCATCTTCTATTGATCCTGAGTTGTCAATAGTAATATTGTTTGTCTGAGTATTGTTAGTTATTTGGTTAGCACTCGGAGCCTTCATACCCGCAATAGAGTTTGGACTTGAAGAAGGTGTGGTAGCAAGCTCAGGTTTCTTACCAAAAGAATCTTTAAGAGCATTAATACCTGTACGTTCACCAAAGGAACCACGGTTCTTTCTTCGCTCATTTAATGTACTAATTTTAGCCTTATTAGTTTTTATAGCATCATCAATACCTTTAGTGGTAACACCTATATCAAAAGTGGTACCGTCTTCTAGGAAACCTAATTTGGTACCAATCCAAACAACAGCTTTACCAAGAGACTCTATCCTAGAAAGAACATGGTCACTAATAAGTTTAGCTAGTTGAAGGAATAAACCAATAACAGCTCCCACAGCTATACCCAGCTCCTCCTTGAAAGCAAGAGCAAGACCAATAACAGCAGCTATACCTAAAGCAATAGCAACGAAAGGTAAAGCAGCAGTAACACCAAGAACAGCAAGAACAAGACCTATAGCGGTTAGACCGATAAGAACTGCCCAGATAACTTTCTGGGTAATATTCATCTCGCTAGTAAATACTTTACGTAAAAGAATAACAGCACTAGCAATAATTAGAACTACAGCAGCCATTTTAAATAAGCTACCAACAGACGCTTGACCGTTCTTACTAAATGTGTTAGACATGGCTTTAGCTGCTTTCTTTGAAGCACCTTTAATTGTGTCAAATGCAGATACACCCCATTTAGAAATAAGGGGCCAAGCCTTATTGAAGAAAGTTTTTACTTTAGTATAAGAGGTAACCATTAAAGCAGCCTGTGAAGACATGAACGTAATAGTTTGTCCAGCAATAAGCATAACAGTACCTAGGACTACAAGAGCACCAAGAGCAATACCAATGGATGCTTTAGTCTTTGGGCCAAGAGCATTAAGTTTATCTAGAAGCCAACCAGCACCGTCAATCATTTTTTGGAACAAAGGACTCTGGGTAAGGGCGTCAACAATAGAGAACTTAAATAAAGCGAACTTAGCTTGAAGCTCACCAGTCATATTAGCTAATTTAGAGTTTTCACCAGCAACTTTAGTATAGGTGTTAAATATAGATCTAATAGCCCCCTTAGCAAACTTTTGAAGAGCCATACCAGCGAACAGTAAACCAAGACCCATCTTAAGAGCACGGTTCTCAAACTTACGGATAGTCTCCTGAGTTTTTTGAACCTCTGTACGTCCTTTTCTAAAGACATCCTTAACAGAAGTAACGGTAGCTCCAGCCATCTTAAGCATAGAGCTAGTTTGAGTTTTAGCAGCAGAAACAGCATGTTTAGAAACAGAAGCAGATGAAATTCTAGCAGCCTTCTGATTAGCTGACAGTTTACTAGAAACTGACTTCATAACATTGCTGAACTTATCTATAGCTACAATAGAGAAGTTTACTTGTGTATTTGCCATTTATTTACTAACCTCTGAGGGTTGTTCCGCTATTACCATTATTACTCTGTTTATTCTGCTGTTCTGAACGCCATATACACTCGTCGTACTGATTCCAAAACTTAATTAAGTTAGTATCATAAGTGATATAAGCACCTAGTTCAGACTCAACTACACCAATACAATGGCTGTACTCATTGTATATATTTTCTAAAGTATTCTCCTTTTCGTCGAGAGTTTGAACGAATAATTTCCATTTAAGACCGGGGTCTTTAACTTTTTTTATTTGTTCTTGCTCTCGGTTTGAAAACCCTCAAGCTGCATCTTCTCCTGCGCATCCCATTTGTCACGTGTAGTGTGTCGGAAAGCAATCATGAACTCCTTAAAGAATTCGGAAACATTAATCTCAACAAATATAGATAGATCCTGATAGTCATCTGAACTCGTATCAAAGTTATCTCCTCTATTAAGAATTTTTACTGCGAACTTAGTGAAGTCCTTAAACATCTGTCCCGATTTACCCTCGTTCTTTTCTTGTAAATCAAGAAAATCTGTGTTATCTCCGTGTACTGGTGCTAAGACGAAATCTAATCCGTCAACTTTCATTTTAATGCTACCTAAAGCCTGTTTATATCTATTCATAATTCTATTCGTGTTTTCCAAGGGTAACCGGTTTGGATTCCGAGCTTGCTTTATCCTCTTCAGCTAGAGGTAAGTCTTCCTGTCCTTTAAGATCAGAAAGTTCATTATCCATATGATAAACGAGTTTTTCTAATTGGTCACAACGATCCATAAGAATCTTAACTGTGAGCCAATAGATCCCTGGGTGTCCGGTCTCCTGAATAGAAAACTCTTGGAACTGCTTAAAGTGGACCAAAGGCCAATGCTTAAAGCTAGGGTGTACTCGTTCTTGATTAGTATCAGACATTTCAAACATAAAAATATTTAGTCCTTGAGTTCGACGTGGAAGTCACATGCTAGGCATTTAGCAGTAAAGCTAACTTCCCAGTGACCATCGGTACCTGTAAGACTAATATCTCCTAGTTTCGTAATAACAATGTTATTAAGAGCTACGCTATATTGGTCTGTACCGTTGTCTAAAGCAAGTAGTAATGCTCCGTCTGTAACTCTGTTTCCATCTCCCACTTGGTATCGTGTGTGTGTTGAGTCAACGGTTTCTCCGGATCCGTAAGCTATTGATTCAAGAATTTCTCCTGAGTCAACAACCATAGTACCTTCGATTTGTGCATCGCTAAAAGCGGATTCGTTGTATTTTTGGTTTTGGAAACCATTTGAGTCTTCTCCTGAAAAACTTTCTACATCTACGTCACCTTCTGGTGGTGTAACTGTAAAGTCTTTAATTACTCCCGAAAATTCAGTACCGGATGAAAAGAAAGATGTAAGTACTGCACTTGTAGTAATTGTTACTCCAGTTGCGTACTTCATAGATGCTTTTCTAGCACTGAATGGGATGAATGTTGTTGTCATAAATTTAATTATCCTCTATTTTTTCTTTTGTAAGTTTAGGCTTACTAACCGCTTGCAACCGACTATTATAAGATAGTCCTGCAAATTCTTTATCAGACAATTCAATCACGTCCCCAACAGAACCTATTTCTGAATGGTGAACACTAGTTATTTTGTAAAACTTTTTTGAAGTCATAAATGTTATTTTGTAGCTTTTTGTACTGCGCTACGAGCAATTTGTGGGAATGAACGACGAGCTTTCTCCTGTATACCAAACCACCAACGAGGGGATTGCGCAGTCCATACTATTGGTGAACCACCTGGACCTGTAGCTGTCTTACCGTAAACGACTTTTTGAGGTCCTTGGAAATATGTATTAGTCGCTTCTATACTTATTGGTTGTTGTAAAGCAACGAAAGGAGTGTAATTAAATCCGGAAGAGCCTTTTGTAGGATAAATACCTATAGTAGTTTCCATACCTTTTTCGTAAGTACGATCGTAAATGTTGCTTTTAAGTTTACCACTTTTTTCAGGTGCCCACTTCTGTGCAAGTCTACGTATCTCTCTACCTCTCTTAGCGAACGAAGAGCCTACTTCTTCCCTAATACGTGTTGGTAGACTGTTTAATTCTTTTAGCGCATTAGAAGCGTTTACAATTACTTTAACGTCCATCTATTTAACAATCTCCAGAACAACTATTGCTCCACAATTATAAAAAGGCTCTCTGCCCACTTGAATTAAAGAAACATTAGATTGCTCAAAAGAAACAAAATCAATATTAGCTTCATCTAAATTAGTAAATGCGTTTTGAGCAGCATCCACTATTGGAGCTAAAGTACTTTGCTTATCTTTTTGTTGAACCCAGAAATCTAGTTCAATAGTAGCTCTGTAAGTACGAAGAGTACCATCAACAGCTATAGGTCTATCAAGACTAATATTAACCATTGGTAGGACTACAGCGGGAAAAGAAGGTGTTGCTTGAGGAAAACTGTTAACAATAAAACTACCTGCTACTTTATCAGTAACTAATTGAGCTTTGATAAGGAGGTAAATGTCGTCTCTTGCAGATGCTAAGTTAACTGTCAATTATGTAATGCCTCTATGGGAATGAAAATAATCTTCCACCAAAACACTATGGTAATGGTCGTAAATTTACTTATTCGTTGTATTCTACGCAACGAATTTGAAGGGCGGCTATGCCGTTACCAACAAGGAAAGGTTCAACTTCTTGAACTGTGTAAGTTTGAGTGTCACCGTCTTCATTAGCCCAAGCAATTAAGTCGTTGGTGTTAATGGCGGTGCCGTAAGGAACATAACACGTACCGTCTCCAGTATTATTAAGTCCGAAAGCTTCAAAAGATAGTCTTTGTGTTTGGTTAGATATTGGAATACCTTTAACCGTTATAGGAGTACCATTTGAAAATTCGGCTCCGTCACTCCAACCACCATCATTACTCGTTGATAGAGTACGGGGTGTTATTGTAACGTCAGTTCCGAGATCACTATTGAATACTCGGGTGCCTAACTTATTTTGAAACTTCGTAAGTGTCTTACTAACCATAATGTACCTGTAACAAGCCCTTTATAAACCCCATCTCTTACCAACTGTGGTGTAGAAACGAGATCCGTTTAGCTCTTTGAGTCTTTCGTCTGTATCTTCTTTTAAACTTGATACTGCATCAATTGAAAAACTTGAAGGGTCTCGGACTTCTAAAGGACCTACTTTAACTGATCCACCCTCTTCGTTTGCACTGCTACGTAGAGCTGTGCGTAATACTTCAACTGCTGCAAGGTCTGTAGCTAATGATCTAATGTTTAAGGGAACAGAAGAGTAACCATAAGTTCCTGTAATACGAACATTAGCGTAACCACTTGTAGGCCAAGAGGAACCACGAATAGTATCTCTCTCGATCATATTATAGTCAGTAACTAGTCGGTAGTCACTAGATGATAAAGCAGTCCAAGTATCCCCACCATCTTTTGAGTACTCAATAGAAGTAACAGTTTGGATAGGTTGTTGTTTAAGAATAATAGTGTTAGAACCGTCGTGATCATAAAGATCATCAGTAAAGGCGTTACCACTATCAAAACGAGTACCAGCAGCTATATTAATTATAGATTCTGCTTCACTAATTATCTCATCTACAGTTGTATCTGTAGGGTTAGTGGTTCCATCAATAGTTGATCTTGTTCTATCAGCTAGTCTACTTACTGTTGTGTACTCGTACTCGCTTACCATCTATTTATTCAGCTCCTTCTAATCTCTTAATAAGAGTTGATTTACGTCCTGAAGTAGAAAGACCTCTAGCTTCAAGATCAGCTTTAAGTTCAGCTACCGTAAAGGAACTAAAGCTTACTTCTTTAACATTAACGCTATCAAAGTAATCTTTTGCTTTACGAGCAATTCTTGGTATAGAACTATTCAAGTCCTCTTTTGTGTATGTCATATTTGTATTTACAGTAAACACCAGTTGTTTTTGTAAGGTGAGCCAGGGAATCGAACCCTAACCCACCAAAAGTATTATATTAAACTAACTTAAGCTGCTGGTTTAAAGGTGTGACGAATTGCAGATTCACTTCGTTGAAGTTGAACTCCGAAATCAATAGTAGCTACGATGTCGTAGTTTTGACTAGCAATTTCTTTAGCAATTTCAATACGTGGAGATGCAAGAACACCCATTGCAACTGCTGCGTTTAAGCCTCCAGCTGCTGTAGCGAACCACATGTCAAAGTCACCAGTACTGTCACTATCAAGATCTCCGCTTGCACGAAGTCTGTTACTAAGAACAATATCAAATCCTTTGTACGTAGCAATCATACCATTACGTACTGCTTCAGATCCACCAAATTGACTTGAGTCAACGAATTGGGTATCATTAAGAAGTAGTTCGTACTCTTCAGGTCGCATTACGCAAACAAAAGGTCCTGGAACGTTAGCTACAGTGAACTTTGTTTTAGCGGAACTAAATGCAGCCTTGATAAGAGTAGCTGTAATAGCTGATGCTGTGTTATCGATGATTTGAGCAGCGAGTGCACTAATGGTGTACTCGGTCTCTAATTCTCCAATAACATCGTCTTCAACTTTCTCAGCGAGAGTTCTTCCGAGCTCTCCTGATGCGTAACTAAGTAAGTCTAGGCCTGTAAATGCTCGATTAAGTTGCTCTTGCGAGACTTCAATACGTGCACCTTTAAGTCCTGGAGTTACAGTAACTACGTCGGTTGTTAGTTGGCTGACTGTAATGTCAGCTCCTTCTGTGTGGCTGTCAACTGTGATCGTATCATTAACGTACTTAGGGATATGGAATACATCTCCTTCTTGTAGTTCAATTCTACGAGCAATTTGGCTGACTACCAGATTATCTTCAAATACTCGAAGGACGTCACGGCTCCAGATTTCTGGAATAACGTCAGGCATAGATGCTGTGTCGGTAAGGTTAGCACTTGCTGCCTCGTCTACGAGATAAAAATCGTTTTGTGTCATAAATTATATGTGTGAACTTGTAAACCTCTAAGGGCTTACTAAGTAATGTAAAAAATTATTTGGTAAAGTCTAATTACTTTCCTAGGTTTTTTACCCAGTCTTTAATAGCTTTATCCATTTCTGCTTTAGGAATCTTTACACGGTTATCCTCATTTCTCTGAAAGGGAGATTCTGTTGGAACCTGGCTCTTTCGGCCTACGCTAGTGTTTTTAAGTTCTTCTAGTTCTTTTTTAAGATCCTCAACAGTCTTTTTCATTTGTTGTTTTTCTTGTTCACTTTGAACTTTTGACTGTGTGTCTTGTTGTCTCTTACGTTCAGCTTCGATAGCTTTACGAACTAGTTCCTTTTCCTTAGTTGAATCAGTTGATCCTGAGTCTGCTGCACGTTTAATTTCATCGTATAGCTCATCAATCTCTTTTACGCTAAGAACTTCTTTTTCTTCTTTTGAAGACTCTTCAGATGCAGAACTTGTACTTTCCTGCTCACTGGATTCTTCTGTTTTAGGGGATTGTTCTTCTGTTTCTTCTGTTTTAGGTTTTTCGTTTTCTTCAGCCATAACTATCCTCTATTCTCCTTAATTGTTTTTTTCTGTTCTGAAATAACAACCTTAACATCAGCGATGTTCTGTTCGAGCTTGATTATCTCTTCAGCATACATCATATCTTGTTTCTCTTTATTAATACGAATAAAGTCGGGGTTCTTTCGGAACTCCATAGGAGCATCCTTAATAGCTTTGTCTGTTAACTTGTAGTTGTCATAAACAACTTTTCTTAGTTCTTTTGTAAGAGCTAAGTCTTTTTCACGAACTTCAAGGCTTCTGTTAGCTTGTTTAAGCATACTTTCTGCCTCAGTTCTCATTTCTTTTTTACTTGCCATAATTAATTAATCCGATGTAACAGAGTGAATACGATTCTCGTATCTTTTCTGTTTACCATCTTCAGTAAATGTGAATGCGATAGGGTTAGCGTTTACTATCTCGCCATTACGGATCCCACCGTCTTTAGGAACAAATGCCTCAATTGACATTCCTTTAAGTTTATCAGCTACCCATTCAAAGCCCTTTTTAAGTTTAGTACTAATCCAAACCTTACCGTCTTTTACGGTAGCTTTAGCCCACTCAATAACGCTTTCTGAATCATCTCTCTTGGACTGGGTTCTCCATTTGGAGTGTGTTTGATCAACTACACCAATAATACCGTTTGAGTTAATAGATTCAGCGACTTTGAATAAAGCCTCCTCACTCCAGGACCAGCCACCATTCATTCCTGTAGGAGTATTAGGGGCACTTCCAAAAACGGGTGTTCTACCACTTGTAAGTAGTGAACCATGAACGATTACTCCTCCACCTACTGCTTCATCAATTTGGATGTTGTGGGGATCAAAAGTAATTTGTACAGTGTTAGAAGCAACAAAGTCTGCTGACTCAGCTATAGCTGTACCTTGTGAAATGTTAAGTCTATTGAAAACAGCCATACTAGCGATACCTAGTGCCTCTTTAGGACTAGCTCCGCCTCTTACTGCTTTAATAGTTGCTTGTTTGTGAAAGTTTTTTACGAAACTCATGAATTTAACCTCTTAGCTGCATCAATGATACGTTGATCTAGAATTTGATACTTAGCTACTGCCTCATCAATTTGGTCTTGACGTGTAGTCCCTTCGGATGCGGTACCAACACGTTTATTCATCTCCCCTTCTGCTTTAGGCTCACGTGAACCTGTAGGGTCTGCATTAGTCATTTGATTTGCATCAGTTTTAGAAGGACTCATGAAAAAATCATCATCAAAGAAGTCATCATCAAGGTCTAGGCCTTGCTTGTTCATCCATGCAACGAGTTTTTTAGACTTAGCACCCATGCTCTTGAGTTTGAGAGCCATATCAATATAGTCCTTTTCACTTTTTTGATCAAGTGAACCAAAAGTAATTTCTACACCTGATAAACCTATTTGCTCAAAGAATTCTTTAAACTGTTCTTCAAGATTAGAAATAATACCTTTTAAGTGGGTGTTAAACGCTTTATAAGTTGCTTGTTCCCCTGATGCACGTCCACTATTGTCTGGTAAACCAGCCATTATAGGGGGTACTTGCATTTGAGTAAGAATAGCTGCGTCACAAAGGTTAATCCATTCCCTGAACTCAGACCCATCATCAAATTTCATCAAAGCTTCGTGTCTTCCGTCTCCGAAATTAACAAGTGGCTTATCAGGATCTTTTTTAGCTTCTTTTAAGAATGAGATAATACTGTTTAAATCATCTTTAGAAATACCTTTTTCTACGTATAGAACAGGTCTAAATGAATTATTTTTGAATAAGTTAGTAACGTGATTTTTAATGTAAAGTTTAAGAGCTACGTATTGAGCAATAGGTTGAACAGGTACTTCTGCCCATTGAGTAGTGGACATACGATCCATTCTCCAATGATAAATGTTTTCTGCTGGGATAACTACTTTCTCAACGAGTTCCTGAATGTAGTAGTCTACTTCTCCGTGACCTTGGAGATCAACAGGATAAATAGTTGGTGTTTCAATAACGTGGAAAGCCGCAAAACCATTAGATTCTGTGCGTTCTACTTCCCAGAAAGCATTACCGTATAGGCATGCGTTAGCCACTGTTTGACGAAGTAAGGGCATTGTAATAAGTCTTTTAGCTGTAGCAATATTTCGTTTGTTAGTTCCGTGAATATTAACTCCAGCAGACATAATACCGTCTACTTTAGTTGTTATGGATGCAGATACTTTATCATCCTTACGAAACATGTTGTCTAATAAGGTATTAATTCGATTCTGTGGATAAATAGGAGATTCTGCTCCTGTTCCTGCTGAAACAGCGTCTCTAGTATAAGTTTTTGCTGCTTCATCTACTACCCACTCATCAAAAAGATCGACAAAGTTGGTTACCGAATTTAATTCATTCATAATAATAATTGTAAAAAGAAATGTTAGAGACTAACCCTATGGTATGAGTAACATAGCCTTTATAAAGCTATACACCTTTAGGGTGTGAAATTGCGTAATTACGCTTCACCTTATCACAGTACTCCTTACTAGAGTAATTAAGCCAGCTTACACGAAAAGTTTTTATGTACTCCAAGTTATCGAGAAAGAAACGAGGCTGATCATATAAAAGTTTAAGCATAGCTTTATACGCAGCTACCTCTTCTTCGGGAGAATCAAGGAGGATACAGCCATAACTATCTACATGGAAGATAAACCCTTGCCGAACACCTGGACGGAGATCTTGGGACCTACCCATTATAATCCTCCTTAAACCCACTCTCGTTAGGGTGGGGCAGTGCTTCTGGTTGAGAGTAGATGGTTACACTATACTCTTCTCCCCATTGCTTAAGAAGCCTCTCTATTCTCTTGTACTCAGTACTAACCATAATTCTCCCAATCAATAAAACCTACTTCATGAACTTTATCGTCCAAAAAGTTGTAACAAGAAATAACGAATGAATCAATAATATCATCTGTTTTGTTTCTAGCAACCTTAATCTGGCTTCTAGTAGCAGTAGAGGACTGCTGTAAATTATTCATTTCAGTCTTAAGGGGACGGTCAGGGTATGAACTAAGAAGACCCTTATTCAATTTAACCCTAAAAGCACCATACTTCTGAACTTTAGAAGTAGAGAACTGCATACGGGTAACTGTCCACCCGAGATCACGCTCCATAGTACGTATGTGAGTATGTCCAGCAGGGCAATCATCGACTACCACACGCTGAATATTAAAACGGGTCATAAGTAAAGCAATATCATCAAGAAGATCATCATCACCTTTAACAGGGTAGTGCTTCTCGAATAAACGGGTAATGTGTCCTGTATCCTCATTAAGTCGAGAAATGGTGATTGAAGTCTTACTCTTTACTTGTCCACCAAAATCAACACCAATGTCACAAGGACCCTCGAATTCCTGTAAACGAATCAGGTCTTCATCAAACATTTCAGAAACACGGTCTAAATCAAAGTAGTTAAGAGCACCTTTTACAAAACCACAATAGTAAACCTGTGTAACAGTATCGTGCTTACCAGCCGCCTCATAATCAGAAATACGCTTTTGGGCCTTCTTGTATTGACGTTTAGCCCCCTCGTGGGACTCATTCTTAAGAGCTTCAATGGAGTAGCAGTAAAGAGAGGCCTCACTAAAGAACTCTTTATTAGGATCGCAACGTTCGTAGAAGTAACCGAGGGGTCCCCAGGGAGTAGAAGTATAAATAGATATAGCATCTGCGTGATCCCCAATAGGGTTTAACTCATCAGTAAAGAAATCATCATCAATAAGGTCGTGACGGCCCGCTTCATCAACAATAAGAAGTGACACGGTCTCACCAAGAACACCAGCGGTAGGTGGGTGGCTCTCAGCAATTGAGTTACCATAAGCTTCATTAAGCAAAGGGACCTGCACACCCTCAAAATGGGCTTTAATGGAGATAACAGTTTTATTATTTTCAGCTTTATAATCAAGAAGAGCACTAAAGAATTTACCTGCACCTAACTCGTGTTGGGCAGAAGTAGTAAATTCTCCTTTATATGTACGGTGCATGTAACGTTCACCTGCAATAAGGAGGAGCTTAAGCTTTTTAAGAAGTTTCTTAGCTTGCTTATCAGTAGCGGAGATAACAGCTACTTGAGTAGAGTTAGACATACCAACAGGAAGCTTGTTAAATATTAGTACCCAAGCAATAATAACGAGTAGACAAGTAGTTTTACCTAGTTGTCGGGCAGTAAGAGCAATAAACTCTCTTATATCAGAAGTATTTTTAATGGAATCCTGGATGTCATACAAAAATTCTATCTGCCAAGCATACAAATCTATACCTAACAGGTATTTAGAGAATAAACAAATATCTTCCGAAGAATTTTCAAAAATAGATTTATTCTTATCGAGATTTTCTTCAACACGAATATTCATGTCAGTAATAAAATCAATAGTTACTACGTGTTCAGAGTAACGTTTAGTTTCTACTGGCTCGTACCAATAAGGGTTATCATACTCTATATCAATTGTCGTACCAGTTGCTGTCATTTGTTGTTTTATCATTTGCACCCCCTTGTTTATTTGGTTTATTCATAAAAGAAGACTTGTTCCGTTGCTCACGCGCATTATTTGCTTGTAGAGCGTCACCACGAGATCCTGAAGCAGCACCGGGAATAATACCTCTTTCTTGAGCCTCCTCAATAGAAATCTTAACGTACCCTTCATCAGGGAGTAGCACCTTAGACTGAGGGAACTTAGAAGGATCCGTACCTTTAGGGAACATATCCAAAGAAACAAAAGCCTTATCTCCATATAGAACTGGAAGCAAGATGCTCTTAGCGCATACAAGAACAGTACCAGCGGCTATATTTTCAGTAGCAACAGCGTGTACTTGGTTTCCTGAACTAGAAATTTTAATGATCATAGAATAATAATTTACATGTATTTAAGCATGCGCTTGTTTAAATTCGGGTACTGGGTGGGATAATGCTTTTTTGCATACTCAGCTGCCTTATCCCTAGGAAGTAGGACTAAAACGGCTGACATATTATATTCTTCAAGGTCTACGTATTCCATAATAAAAAGCATATAGGTGAGACTTGAACTCACATTTACAGAGTCACAGTCTGTCGTGTTAACCGGTTACACCACTAATGCGTAAGTACGCACGGCAAGAATCGAACTTGCTAGCCACTAAGGCACAGGTTCTAAGCCTGCTCCCTAACCATTTGGGGTCGCACGTGAAAAACCCAAAGTGGTATCCAGGATTCAAACCTGGGCCACTAGGATCCAAACCTAGTATCCTATCAAACTGGAACACTACCCCTTGTATCTTAAATACCCATGGGAGGATTCGAACCTCCGCTCTCAGGGTTCAAAGCCCTGCGTGATTGGCCGCTACACTACAAGGGTAGAATAATACTTAATACCTTTTAGGTATTAATAGTATATAAAGCTATCGGTGAAAATAGCCCTAAAAATGTTATCCATAAGAACTAATATATAAAGGTATCGGTAAATAAGGAAGATATACTCCATATAAACAATGAAGAGCATTAAAGTATATAAGACTAACGGAAAAAAAGGAATTAATTAATACAAAATAAAACGAGTACACCCGCTTAGGAGGAGGGTTAACCGGGAAACACTGAAGGAAGCCAAGGAAAACCAGGATCAGAGATTACTTAATTGCTTGGGAGAACTACTAGTATATACTAGAATAACACCAGTAT